>Ga0207705_10001893_pt1 | contig 16406 bp, 19 predicted proteins | sample KBSC13metaG_FD_184314 | JGI IMG/M metagenome (GOLD analysis project Ga0207705, IMG submission 184314) | Corn rhizosphere microbial communities from Kellogg Biological Station, Michigan, USA - KBS C1-3 metaG (SPAdes) (version 2) | ecosystem: Host-associated > Plants > Roots > Rhizosphere > Soil ...
GAACTGATGCGGGCAATGGAAGCGCACACGATCCGCGACTGCGCGGAACTCGCAGCGCGCGCCTCGCTGTTCCGCAAGGAGAGCCGCTGGGGCCTGTACCACCTGTGCGTGGACCACCCCGAGAAGGACGACGAGAACTGGTTCTGCCACACCAACGTCAGCAAGGCGCAAGACGGCAGGATGGTCTTCCGCAAGCGCGAGATCGAGCCCTACATCGTCGAACTGAATGCCGAAGAAAAAGCCGCGTACCAGCGCCTGCGCGTGGCCGGCAGCAAGAACGCCGTCGCCGTCTGATCGGATAACCGGATACGAAAGGAATCACCATGACCATCGCAACTACCCGCACCCAGGCCCCGGTCGTCGTCGACCAATCGAAGTGCATCGCCGAAAAGGGCTGCACCGTGTGCGTCGACGTCTGCCCGCTGGACGTGCTGGCGATCGACCTCGTCTCCAACAAGGCATTCATGAAGTTCGACGAATGCTGGTACTGCATGCCGTGCGAACAGGACTGCCCGACCGGCGCCGTGCACGTCAACATCCCCTACCTCGTGCGCTGAGGAGACGGCCATGATGGCAACCACACTCTACGAACGGCTGCAGAGCGACGACCCCGGCGTGCGCCGCGTCGCGGTGCTGGATCTCCCCTATTCCGACGAGGCAGACGACATCGTGCCGCTGCTGGTGGTCGCGCTGTCCGACCCCGACGCCTGCGTGCGGCTGGAGGCGGCCAAGGCGATCGAAGGCTATGAAGAACCGGACGTGCTGGAAGCGCTGGTACCGCTGCTGAAGGACGTCGACCCGGAGGTGCGGCGCGCCGCGGCCACCACCCTGGCCGAACTGAAGGAACCGGCATCGGCACCGTATCTGCTGCCCTACCTGGACGACGACGAAGCCTCGGTCAGGATCGCCGCGCTGCACGCGATCCGTGCCCTGCGCGTGGACGCGGCATTCGAACCGGCGATGCAGGCCCTGGGTGACGATGACGCCGGCGTACGGCGCGAAGCGGTGGGCGTGCTCGGCTACCTGAAAAAGCCGGAAGCGATCGGCGCGCTGACGAATGCGGCGGCCAACGATCCGGACCAGGACGTGCGCCGGATCGCGGTGGGCGCGCTCGGCTACGCCTCGGCAGTCAGCATCCAGCCGACGCTCAGCCGCGTGCTCGCCGATCCAGCGTGGCAGGTGCGCGAGGAAGCGGCGACGACGATGGGCAAGCTCGGACTGGCGCTCGGCGTGCCGGACCTGGTGCGCGCGATGGACGACGAGTTCTGGCAGGTGCGCGTGAAGGCGGCGCGCAGTCTCGGCAAGCTGAAGGCGAAGGCCGCGGTCCAGGCGCTGTGCGTGGCGTTGCAGCACCCGATGAGCAACCTGCGCAAGGAAGCCGTGATCGCGCTGGGCGAGATCGGCGACACACGCGCCATCGCCCACCTGGAGTTGGCGCTGAAGGACGTGGACTCGGACGTGCGCAAGCTGTCGAAGCTGGCGCTGACGACGATCCAGCTGCAGGGAGGCGCGTCATGACCCACGTCGTCGGTGAATCGTGCATCGGCTGCAAGTACACCGACTGCGTGTCGGTGTGTCCGGTCGAGTGCTTCCATGAAGGCCCGAACTTCCTCGTGATCGATCCGGAAGTCTGCATCGATTGCGGCGTGTGCGTGGCGGAATGCCCCGTCGAGGCGATCTACGACGAAAAGAACCTGCCGGACGACCAGGAGGACTACGTCGCCCTGAACGCCAGGCTGGCGGCCCGCTGGCCCCTGATCACGCAATCCACGGAACCGCTGCCGGAGGCCGACGCATGGGCGTCACGGCAAGACAAGCGCGACCAGCTGGTGGAGGTGGCCTAGCAACGTGGGCAATGCGTCGTTTTTCATCTTGTGACTCATTCTGAAGGATTCAACATGACACTTCGCTTCCTCATCCGTATTGCCGCTCTCTCCGCCGCAGCCCTGCTCACGCCGCTGGCCCTGGCGAAGGAAGTCGTCACGATCGGCATCGGCACGCAGAACACCACGACCAACACCGTCACCGGCGGCATCGTCATCAAGGAGCTGGGCCTGCTCGACAAATACCTGCCGAAGACGGGCAAGTACGCCAACATCGATTTCCAGGTCGACTGGCAGAACTTCACCTCCGGCCCGCCCGTGACCAACGGCATGATGGCCAACAAGATCCAGATCGGCATGATGGGCGACTACCCGCTGCTGGTGAACGGCGCCAACGGCCAGCAAAACAAGGGCAACGAAACGCAGCTGATCGCCGTGATCGCCTATAACGCCTTCGGCGCCGGCAATGGCGTGGTGGTCAACAAGGACAGCCCGTACTACCAGCTGTCCGACCTGAAGGGCAAGAACGTGTCCGTGCCGTTCGGCTCGGCGGCGCACGGCATGCTGCTGCAGGCGATGCAGGCGCGCGGCTGGTCGGACGATTACTGGAACCTCGTCAGCCAGACGCCGGAAATCGGCACCAGCAACCTGCGCGAAAAGAAGATCGATGCCCACGCCGACTTCGTCCCCTTCGGCGAGCTGCTGCCGTACCGCGGCTTCGCCCGCAAGATCTTCGATGGCGCCGAGACCGGAAAACCGACGTTCCACGGCGTCGTCGTGCGCAAGGATTTTGCGGACAAGTATCCGGAAGTCGTCGTCGCCTATATCCGCGCCATGATGGATGCGGACGACTGGGTCCGCAAGAACCCGAAACTGGCGGCCGAGAAGATCGCCGAGTGGACGAAGATCGAGAAAGAGGTTGTCTACATCTTCCTCGGCCCCGACGGCATCCACACGCTGGACCCGACGATCAAGCCGCTGCTCGTGAGCTCGGTCAAGACCAGCTACGGCGTACTGCAGAAACTGGGCAAGGTGAAGGAGTTCAACGTCGATGCCTGGGTCAACGAAAGCTATCTGCGCGCAGCCTTCAAGCAGCGCGGCCTCGACTACGACGGGCAGAAGCGCACGCTGGCCAACTACGACATCCAGGGCAAGGATCCGGTGTGCGGCAAGGCAATCACCCGCCCGAAGGAAGCGGGCGAGATCTGGCTCGACGGCGGCGACATCGTGCCCCTGAGCTCGCCGGTCTGCACCTTCATGGGGATCAGGAAGTACCAGGATGCTGGCAAGAAAATTGCTGTGGTTTATTTGTTCGATCAAGGACTCGGCATCAAGGTATTCGCCGACAGAGCCTTCTACGCAGTCAACGGCAGCGGCGCGAAACTGGACGTCGTGCCCTTCCTGCTGAAGAAGGACGCCGAGACCAGCGCAGCAAAATCCGGAGGCACCGTCGCAACCTACGAGCAAGTGCTCGCCAAGATGGAGAAATGATCATGGCCCTGATGGACCGTCACCCAATCACGCCGCCGTCCGCGGCAGCGCCGCCCCACCCCGCCCCGGCCAGGCCGATCCGGCAGCCCAGGCTGGAAGCCATCGAAGGCGGCGCAGCCGCCACGCCCAGGCCAGTGATCCCGTTCTCGCTGAAGCGCTGGCTGGAGTCCGGCATCGGCAGCGGGCTGCTCGGCTGCCTGTCGATCGCCGCCGTGCTGCTGGCCTGGTACCTGGCGACCCGCTACAAGGTCGAATTCTACATACGCTTCGGAAACATCCCGACACCGGCGGACGTCTGGCGCAGCATCCTCGACGTCACGCATTCGACCAAGTACGCGGTGAACATCGGGATCAGCGTGCGGCGCGTGCTGATCGGCTTCTGCGGCGCGGCGGTCGTCGGCACGGTCCTCGGCGTCATGGTCGGCCGCTACCGGATCTTCCGTTCGCTGGCGCTGCCGGCGATGGAATTGTTCCGGCCGATCCCTGCGATCGCCTGGGTGCCGATGGCCATCATGCTGTGGCCGAACAACGAGGTCAGTATCTCGTTCATCACGTTCCTGGGGGCCTTTTTCCCCATCCTGCTCAACACGGTCCACGGCGTGGAAAGCGTCGACGGCGTGCTGCTGCGCGCCGCGCACAGCCTCGGTGCGAAAGAGAAGGACGTGATCCTGTACGTCGTCCTCCCCGGCGCGCTGCCGCATATCTTCACCGGCCTGGCTATCGGCATGGGCGTCGCGTGGGTCTCGCTGATTGCGGCGGAAATGATTTCCGGTCAATTCGGCATCGGCTACTTCACGTGGGAAGCGTATTCGCTGATTTCGTATCCCGACATCGCGCTCGGCATGATCACGATCGGCGTGCTGGGCCTCGTGTGCAGCAAGGCGATCGACCTGTGCTCCAGGCTCGCCATGCCGTGGATCAGTCTTGCGGCGGGAGCGGCAAAATGAGTGCGCCCTCCCTGGACAGCCCATCCGGCCATATCGAGGTGCGCGACCTCGACATCAGCTTCAAGGCGCGCGGCGCGACCGTGCAGGCCGTCAAGTCGGTGTCGCTGGACGTGCGACCGGGCGAATTCGTCTCGCTGATCGGCCCGTCCGGCTGCGGCAAATCCACCCTGATGAACGCCGTCGCCGGTTTTACCATGGCCGACGGCGGCGTGCTCACGCTGGATGGCCAGCCCATCACCGGGCCCGGTTCGGACCGCGGCGTCGTGTTCCAGCAGTATTCGCTGTTCCCCTGGATGACGGTGCGCAAGAACGTCGAGTTCGGACTGAAGATGAAGAAGGTGCCGCCGTCGCAGCGCGAGTCCCAGGCGCGCACCCTGCTCGGCCTCGCCGGCCTGCTGGCCTTCGAAAACCATTATCCGGCGCAGTTGTCCGGCGGAATGAAGCAACGCGTCGGCATCGTGCGCGCGCTGGCGACCAGCCCGCAGGTGCTGCTGATGGACGAACCGTTCGGCGCGCTCGATTCGCAGACCCGTTCTGTCATGCAAGAAATCCTGACGAATATGTGGCAACGACTGAGGCTGTCCGTGCTGTTCATCACGCACGACATCGAGGAAGCGATCTTCCTGTCCGACCGCATCTACGTGATGACCGCGCGACCGGGGCGGATCAAGGCCGACATCAAGGTACCGCTGCCGCGCCCGCGCACGCCCGACATGATGGACACGCCGGAGTTCGCAAGCCTGGTCCGCACGCTCAAGAAGCTGATTCGCGAAGAAAGCCTGGCCGCGATGGGTGGCGAATTGCGCGACGGCGGCTACGCTGGGCTCAGCACCGAAATCGGACCGGAGGGAGTCGCCCATGTCCTGTGACGACGCGGCCTGGCCGGAGACAATCACCCTGAACGGGAAGGCGCGCGCGCTCGAGCTGGTGTGGGATGGCAGGCCGGTGACGTTGTCGTACCGGGCATTGCGCCGCTCCTGCCGCTGCAGCGTGTGCGAGAACCTGCGCAGGGCTACGGATACCGTGCTGCCCGTGGCCGCCGACGTGACCCTGCTGCGCATCGAACCCCTGGGTTCGGCGGCGTTGCAGCTGGTGTTCTCGGACGGCCACGAGCGGGGCATCTATCCCTGGACATATTTAAAAGAGATGGCATTCGGCCCGGCGACGAGCGGGCTTCCCGAATCTTTGACGAAAGGATGGCGTGATGAGTAATTTCTACGAGGCGGAGGTGTTGTCCGTGCGTCACTGGACCGATCGCCTGTTTTCCTTCACCACGACGCGCGAGGCGAGCTTCCGCTACCAGAGCGGGCAGTTCGCGATGATCGGACTCGAAGTGGATGGCCGGCCGCTGATGCGCGCCTACAGCATGGTCAGCCCGCATTACGAGGAGCAGCTCGAATTCCTCAGCATCAAGGTTCCGGATGGCCCGCTGACCTCGCGCCTGCAGAACATCAAGGTCGGCGATTCGATCCTCGTCGGCCGCAAGGCGTCCGGCACGCTGCTGAGCCAGAACCTGTTGCCGGGCAAGCATTTGTACCTGCTCGGCACGGGCACCGGCCTCGCACCGTTCATGAGCATCGTGCAGGATCCGGACATCTATGACCTGTTTGAAAAAGTAATCCTCGTGCACGGCTGCCGCCACGTCAACGAACTGGCCTACCAGGAACGCATCATGGCCGAGCTGCCGAATCACGAATTCCTGGGCGACCTCGTGGCCGACCGCCTGGTCTACTACCCGACCATCACCCGCGAGCCGTTCGAAAACCAGGGCCGCATTCCCGACCTGCTGCAGAGCGCGCAGTTCTACGACAAGCTCGGCCTGCCGCCGCTCGACATCGACCATGACCGCTTCATGCTGTGCGGCAGCCCCGCCATGCTGAAGGACACGGTGGAAGTGCTCGCCGGCCAAGGGCTCAAGGAAGGCAACATGAGCCATCCGGGCCATTTCGTCATCGAGCGCGCCTTCGTCGACAAGTGAAGGGAGCAAATATGAAGATCCTGGTCCCCGTGAAGCGGGTCGTCGATGCCAACGTCAAGGTCCGCGTGAAGCCGGACAACAGCGGCGTCGACCTGGCCAACGTGAAAATGGCCATCAATCCGTTCGACGAGATCGCCGTGGAAGAAGCCGTGCGCCTGAAGGAAGCGGGACATGCGACGGAAGTCGTGGCCGTGTCGTGCGGCATCGACGCCTGCCAGGACGTGCTGCGCACGGCGCTGGCCGTCGGCGCCGACCGCGGCATCCTGGTGCGCACGGACGCGGAACTGCAGCCGCTCGCCGTCGCGAAACTGCTGGCCGAAATCGCCAGGCGGGAAGTACCGCAACTGATCATCCTGGGCAAGCAGGCCATCGACGACGATTGCAACCAGACGGGCCAGATGCTGGCCGCGATGCTGGGCTGGCCGCAGGCCACGTTCGCGTCAAAGGTGCGGGTCGAAAGCGACGGGGTGACCGTCACGCGCGACGTCGACGGCGGCCTGGAGACCGTGCAACTGGCGCTGCCGGCCGTCGTGACGGCGGACCTGCGCCTGAACGAACCGCGCTTCGTCAGCCTGCCGAACCTGATGAAGTCGAAGAAGAAGCGGCTGGACGTGGTGCCCGCCGAGACCCTGGGCGTCGCGCTCGCCCCGCGCTGGACCCTGCTTGCCGTCAGCCCGCCCCCGCAACGCCAGCCCGGCGTGCTGGTGAAGGATGCCACCGAACTGGTGCACCGTCTGCGGCACGAAGCAAGCGTCATTTAATTTTCGAGGAGCCATCCCATCATGACGGTACTGGTCATCGCCGAACACGACAACGTTTCACTCCATGCCGCCACGCGCCATGCGGTCGGCGCGGCCCGCCTGTGCGGCGGCGACGTGCACCTGCTCGTCGCAGGGCACGATTGCGCCGCCGCGGCGCGCGCAGCCAGCCGCATCGCCGGCGTGGCGAAGGTGTGGCACGCCGATGCCGCACACCTGGCACACGGTCTCGCGGAAAACGTCTCCGCCCAGGCGCTGCAACTGCTGGCGCAGGAGGTTTATACCCACGTGCTGGCCGCGGCGAGCACCTTCGGCAAGAGCATCATGCCGCGCATCGCGGCCGGACTGGATGCCGGGCAGATCTCCGACGTCACGCGCGTGGTCGCCCCCGACATCTTCGAACGTCCGATTTATGCGGGCAATGCGATCGCGACCGTCCAGGCGCTGGACGCCGTCAAGGTATTGACCGTGCGCGCCACCAGCTTCGACGCGTCCCCGCTGGGCGACGCCGAGGCCATCGTCCAGGACATGATACCGGTGGAGGATGCCGGCACGGCGCGCGTCGTCTCGATGGAGCGCACGGCGTCCGCGCGGCCGGAACTGACGTCGGCGCGCGCCGTGGTGGCGGGCGGGCGCGGCCTGGGCTCCGGCGCGCATTTCAGCATGCTGGAACCGCTGGCGGACGCACTGGGCGCGGCCATCGGCGCATCGCGCGCGGCGGTCGATGCCGGCTTTGCGCCCAACGACCTGCAGGTGGGCCAGACCGGCAAGATCGTCGCGCCCGCGCTGTACATCGCGGTCGGCATCTCCGGTGCGATCCAGCACCTGGCCGGCATCGGCGATGCGAAAGTCATCGTCGCCATCAACAGGGATGCGGACGCGCCGATCTTCGGCGTGGCGGACTATGGCATCGTCGGCGACCTGTTCGACGTCGTGCCGGCGCTATGCAAGGCGTTACAGGAAGAGGATCAGACACGGCTGGCCGCCTGAAGTTCAACCACCAACCCGTCATATCCAGACCTAACGATTGGGCGCCATGCTGACACATACCGGCCTTGTACTGATATCCATTGCCATCGGCATCCTGATCGGTGCGGTCGGCGTCGGCGGCTTCTTCCTGCCTCCTGCCCTGATGCTGCTGATGCACATGGACATTCACCAGGGCATGGCGCTGTCGTTGTTCACCTTCATCTTCACCGGCGCCGCGGGCACGCTCAGTTTTCACAGGAAAGGCAGCCTGGACTGGACGCTGGCAAGGCCGGTCTGCCTCGGCGCGGCGTCGACAGGATTCGCCGGCGCATGGATCGGCCATCATCTCGACACGGCGTCGCTGTCGACCGTACTGGCCGCAGTCATCCTCGTCGTCGGTACGTACACGTCGGGGCTCTGCGGGCAGGCGGCGCTCGCCATGCCGGCGGGAGCGCGCCAGCGCTGGCTGATCCTGGCCGCCATCGGCGCCGTCACGGGTTTCTGTTCCGGCCTCGCCGGCATCGGCGGCCAGGTACTGTCCGTGCCGTTGATGGTACTGTGCGGCTATCCGGTGCTGACCGCCATCGGCGTCGGGCAGGCGCTGCAAACGGTCGGCGCCTTGTCCGGTTCGCTCGCCAACCTGCATTACGCCAGCATCGATTACGGGTTGGCCGCCTTCATCGACGTGTTCGAAATTGCTGGCGTACTGGTCGGCGCCTTCCTCATCCATCGTCTCGACGGGATCCTGGTCAAGCGCCTGGTGGGCGGACTGTGCATGGTGGCGGGGTGCGGGTTCATCCTGCGCAGCCTGTAGGCGGCGTTCCGTGGCAGAATCACATTTTCGACTCTGCCAGGCACCATGTCCGCACCGACCTCCCCGGAAGCCGTCGTCCAGCGCCAGCTCGACGCCTACAACGCCCGCGACCTCGACGCCCTGCTGGCGACCTATGCGCCGGATGCGCGCCAGTACGCCCTGCCCGCCACGCTGCTGGCCACGGGCCACGCCGAGATGCGTCCGCGCTTCGCCGCGCGCTTCCAGGAGCCGGACCTGCACGCGCGCCTGCTGCAGCGCGCCGTCATGGGCAACATCGTCATCGACCACGAGGAAGTGAGCCGCACGTTTCCGGAAGGCCCGGGCAGGGTCGACCTCGTGGCGATCTATGAAGTGGTCGACGGCCTGATCCGTTCGCAGACCGTACAGGTCAGCAACCAGCGCCTGGTTTGAAAACCGTCGGATAGAATGCAGACATGGCACGCCTGATCCTCACTTTCCCCGAAGACCAGTACTACTACACCACCTTGCTGACGGTGCGCGTCACCGACATCAATGCCGGCAACCACCTGGGCAACGACTCGATGATCTCCATGATCTCCGAGGCGCGGGCCCGTTTCCTGTTCGAATACGGCATCACCGAAACGGAGCGCGACGGCACCGGCATCATCGTCACGGATCTCGCGACGACCTACCGCGCCGAGGCGCACGCGCGCGACCAGCTGCTGTTCGAAGTGGGCGTCATGGACTTCAACAAGTATGGCGGCGACATCACCTTCCGCATCACCCGTCCGAAGGACAAGACCCTCGTCGCGATGGCCAAGCAGGGTTTTGTCTTTTTCAACTACAAGACGAGCCAGGTGGTCGCGATGCCGGAGGAATTCCGCGGCAAGTTCGACCGCGTGAACTGGGTGGACTGAACGCCGTCCGGATCGGCGAAAAAAACCGGGAACTTTCCCGGCCCGCCGCAGGAATATGGGTAAAGAAAAGACCCATGACCACGACAACGACCACCGACACCGACCTGCTGCGCCGGATGCGCAGCGGTGCAGCCGATGCCTTCGCGGCCCTGTACCGGCGCCACCAGGGGCCGCTGTACCGCTTCGCGCTGCTGCGCTGCGGCTCCGCCGACACGGCCGCCGACGTGGTGCAGGAAACGTTCATGGGTCTGCTGACGGAGCGCTTCCGGTTCGATCCGCTGCGCGGCCAGCTGCAGCATTTCCTGTTCGGCGTGGCGCGTAACCTGATTTTGAAGCACGAGACGGCCAGCCACCGCCACCAGGTGCTGCCCGGCACGGACGACGAGGATGAAGGCGACAGCCCGGAGCTGGCCGCTGACGATGCCTGCCCGCTGGCGCGCCTGCTGGACAACGAAGCCGCGGAGGAAGTGCGGCGGGCGCTGGCGCTGCTGGCGCCGCATTACCGCGACGCCGTGATCCTGTACGAGATGCACGAGCTGTCGTACGCCGAGATCGCCGACATCTGCCAGGTCGACATCGGCACCGTGCGTTCGCGCCTGTCGCGCGGGCGCGCGGCGCTGGCCAAACGCCTGGCCGGCTGGCGCACCGCCGCCAGCGCAGCATGACAAGGATAGCCATCATGGATACTCGACATATCGATAAGCCCGCGAACCGCGACCCTCTGTTCGATGCGCTGCGCGCGGAGACGAACCGGCTGGACACCCCGCGCCGGGTCGAAGCGGATTTATTGCAGGCGTTCGCCCGGCTGCACCCGCCGCGCCGGCGCCGGTTCCACGCCCCTGGCCTGCGCGGCTGGTTGCTGGCCGGCGGTCTGTCGGGCCTCGTGGCGGGCGCACTGGCGCTGACCGTCGCCCTGCAAGCCCCTCGTGTCGAGGTCGCCCCGCAAGCCCGCGCGGTCGTCGCGCTCGACGAGAGCGCCCCGTTCATCGCACTCGATTCGGCCGAGCGCATCGCCGCGGAGCCGGCACCGCGCATGGTTGCGGCCGACGTACCGCGCACGAGCCTGGCCGCGCTGGGCGTACCTCTGACGCCGGAAAACGCGGGTGAATCCGTGCGCGCCGAGCTGCTCGTCGCCGCCGATGGCCAGCCGCTGGCGCTGCGCCTGAGCACCATCGAATGACCTGAAACAACGAGGATGCCATGCCAACCAAGCCACTGATACTTGCCCTGCTGCTGTCCGGCATTGCCGCGCCGGGCCTGGCCGAGGAAACGACCGGTCCGGAAGCCAAGGGCCACCTCGTCATCCGCCCGGACGGCACGACGATCGTGCGCGCCACTTCGATCACCGTCGCACCCGACGGCACCCTCGTCGCGCGCATGCAGCCGATCAGGAACGCGCCCTACAGCGCCCATGCCATCCGCGAGCGCCAGCAAGCCCTGGCCGACGGCAACCAGATCAACGACCGCCGCCGCCCGACGGCCTACTACCGCGACAGCGCCGGCCGCACGCGCCAGGAAATCGTGAACGACAAGGGGGAACTGCAGACGGTGACGATCAACGATCCGGTCGCCAACCTGACGTGGATACTCAAGCCCCAGGAAAAAGTCGCCATCAGGATCGACCGGAATGGGACGATGCCGCCGATCGAGCGCCGCAAGACGCCGGACGGCATGGACGAGGTCATCGTCCGGCGCGTCGAGCGCGTCAATCCGGATGCGCACCAGCCTGCCCAGGAAGACGTCCGCATCCAGGTGCCGAAGACCACCGCGGAGAACGGGCTGGGCGTGCGCCTGGCACCGCTGGCCAACGCCATCGACGATGCCAGATGGTCTTCGAAGACCGTCATGAAGGACCTGGGCAGCCGCGACTTCGGCGGCATCAGGGCCGAGGGCAGGCTGCGCAGCTACGAGATCCCGGCCGGCGCGATCGGCAACCGCAATCCCATCGTCGTCTCGGACGAGACGTGGACGGCGCCGGACCTGCAGGTGACCGTGTACACGAAGCACAGCGACCCGCGCAGCGGCGATGTCGTCTTCCGCCTCGAGAATGTCAAACGCGAGGAACCGGCCGCCGCGCTGTTCACCGTTCCGGCCGATTACACGGTGCGCGGGCCGGATGCCCACTGGCGCGACAAGGTGGGCCGCGCCGACAGGTAATTACCGCTTGCGGATCGGCGCAATGGTCTTGCTGAACCATTCGTCGATCATCTGCTTCTCGTACCGCAGCGGCTCGCTGTCGAAATAGTGGCTGACCGTCTGCTGGTAATTCATGTCCTGCAGCTGCGACTCGCCGCTCTTGACCACCTGCCCGTTCTGCTCGACGGCGTAGCGCAGGTCCATGCGCGGCCAGTCCGCGCGGCCGGTCATCACGCGGATGTCGCGTCCCAGCCGGATGCTCGGGATCAGGCGGCCCGCGGGGTCGAAGTCCGTGATCTCGATGCGCAGATCCTGGCCCGGCGGCAGGTTCGCGCCCAGCTTCTTGAAGTGGTCGGCGATCTGGTCCAGCATCTCCTTGCGTTCCCAGCCGGGGAACGGCAGGTCGTGGTAATTCTCCGGGTGGATCCACGTCACGTTGACCGCGGCCGATGCGCTGCCTGCCGCCAGTGCCAGCAGGCCCGCCAGGGCCATCGTACCCATGAGCGATTTCATGATGCCCTTCCTTTCGTTCTGCGTCGTCGTTGCACTATTCACTATTCAATATACGTTCTTATACGCCGGTTTCCATGGCGGCGTCCGTTAAGGCTTGTCCAAACTTTGTATCCAAATGTTAGTCCCCGCACAGGTGCCGCAAGCTCTTGCACCGGACAATCGCAGAGGAGTGAATTGAACAGGAACACATCATGCCGGAAGGTCCATCGCTGGTCATCCTGAAGGAACAGACGGCCCGGTTCGTCGGCCAGGACATCGTGCGCGCCGAGGGCAATACCTGGGCCATCGATACGACCCGCCTCGTCGGCCAGCCGGTCGTCGCGCTGCGCACCTGGGGCAAGCACTTCCTGATCCAGATGCCGACGATGGTCGTGCGCATCCATTTTCTCCTGTTCGGCACCTACCGTGTGGACGAGCGGCGCGACAAGCCGCCGCGCCTGTCGCTCGGCTTCGCGGACGGCGGCGAGATCAATTTCTACGCCTGTTCGGTGAAGGAAATCGACTGCGACATCGACGCGTACTACGACTGGGCCGCGGACGTCATGTCGGATGCATGGGATCCGGCGCGGGCGCGCAAGAAGCTGCGCGCCGCACCGGACATGCCGGCCTGCGACGCCCTGCTCGACCAGGACATCTTTGCCGGCGTCGGCAACATCATCAAGAACGAGGTGCTGTTCCGCATCCGCGTGCACCCGTTGTCGACGATGGGTGCGCTGCCGCCGGCCAAGCTGCGCGCCCTCGTGCAGGAAGCGCGCCAGTACAGCTTCGACTTCCTCGAATGGAAGAAGGCGTTTACCCTCAAGCAGCACTGGCTCGCACACAACCAGAAAACCTGCCCCCGCTGCCATATCCCCTTCAACAAGGCCAACCTGGGCCGGACGAACCGGCGCAGCTTCTGGTGCGAGCGTTGCCAGAAGCGTTACGGCTGAATATCCCACTGGGGCACAAATATCAGGAAAGCAATACGTTGCGACATTGTGACTTTCATCTTATTGCAAGTAATATTTCTTGTTGTTAATAGTCACTGCTCATACTACAATCATTTTGGACGGATGCTGCCCTACTGCAACATTCATTGTTTCCCGACCCGTTCACAAGATTGGATCGTCATGTCCTTCCTGTCCTCAGCCGCGCCGAAGCTTGCCCCTTGGAAAGTCCTGCTCGTCGACGACGAACCGGACATCCATGACATCACCAAGCTGACCCTGTCGCGCTTCCGCCTCGACGGCCGCAGCCTCTCGTTCCTGCATGCCTACACCGGCGTCGAGGCGAAGGCGATCCTGGCGCGCGAAAAGGATATCGCGCTCGTGTTCCTGGACGTGGTCATGGAGCGCGAGGACAGTGGCCTGGAAGTGGCGCGCTGGATGCGCCAGGAGCTGGACAACCAGTTCACCCGGATCGTGCTGCGCACCGGCCAGCCCGGCCAGGCACCCGAGGAGCGCGTGATCGTCGACTACGACATCAACGATTACAAGGAAAAGACCGAACTCGACCGCACCAAGCTGTTCACGACGACGTTTGCCGCCCTGCGCGCCTACCGCGACATCATGAAGGTCGAGGACGCCCGCCGCGTCCAGCAGAATTACCGCGAGGGCCTGGAGCGCGTGATCTCCGCATCGAGCCACCTGTTCCGGCAGCGCAGCCTGAAGGATTTCGCCAGCGGCCTGCTGCAGCAGGTCGTCGCCCTGCTGCGCCTGGAGCAGAGCATGCTGGTGCGCGTGGCCGGCGCCAGCGTGATCGCGGGCGAGAGCCGGTACGAAGTGCTGGCACGGATCGGCGACGTCGGCGACGAGGAGATCGGCCCCGAGCTGGTCGCCCAACTGGACGAGGCCCGCCACAACCGCATCTCCAAGCTGCATGGCGACACGTATGTGGGCTATTTCCCCAACAATAGCGGCAAGGCCTCGCTACTCGTGCTCAAGGGCGTGGAAGAGATTTCCGAGATCGATGTCCAATTGCTCGACGTCTTTTGCTCGGGCGTCGCCATCGCCTTCGACAATATCCTGCTGAACCAGGAAATCACGGACACGCAGGCGGAGCTGATCCTGCGGCTGGGCGACGTCGTCGAATCGCGTTCGAACGAAGCCGGCAACCACGTGCGCCGCATGGCCCAGGTGTGCCACCTGCTGGCCCAGGCATCCGGCATGTCGGACGACGAGACCGCCGTGCTGATGCATGCCGCGCCGATGCATGACGTGGGCAAGATCGCCACGCCGGACGCGGTGCTGCTGAAGCCGGGCCGCCTCACGCCCGAGGAGTGGGACGTCATGAAGCAGCACCCGACCATCGGCCTGCAGATCCTGGACGGGTCGCAGCGCCCGATCCTGAAGGCGGCCGCCGTGATCGCCCTCCAGCACCACGAAAAATGGGACGGCAGCGGCTATCCGCAGGGACTGAAGGGCGAGGCCATCCACCCGTACGCCCGCATCGTGGCCGTGGCCGACGTGTTCGATGCCCTCACGCACGAGCGTGTGTACAAGAAGGCTTGGCCGATCGACCAGGTGCGCGACTACCTGCGCGAGGTGGCGGGCCAGCACCTCGATCCCTACTATGTGGACATCCTGATCCGCAATCTCGACAAGGCGGCCGAGATCAACGAGCGCTGGCCGGACTGAACAAAAACCGCAGGCCGGGACAATACCTGCGTAGTCGGGTACTATGCAGAGCTTCGAGGCAATATTGTCCCGACCGCCTTCCGGCCCATGCGTATCCGAACCCGACTGCTGATCCTGATCCTCGCGATCCTGCTACCCGCCTTCATCGCGGCGGTACTGGCTGTCGGGTATGTCTATCAGGAGGAGCGGCGCGCCCAGGAGACGAGCGTCAAGGAAGCCGTACGCGCCTTCGCCCTGCTCGTCGACAACGAACTCGAAATCAAGGAAGGCATCCTGCACGCGCTGGCGACCTCGCCCGCGCTGGCCCGGGGCGACCTCGAGACCTTCGAGCACCATGCCAGGTCGCTGGCCCCGGCCGCCGAGACGGCGATCATCCTGGTCGACTTGAATGGCCGTCAATTGATCAACACGCGGGCCGCACCGGGCGCGCCATTGCCCCTCCGGCGCTCCTCTGACCTCGACGAGTTGATGAAGCGGCACGGCGTCGACCGCACGCTCGTGTCCGACCTGTTCGTGTCCACCGTCGGGCAGCGCCACGACTTCGCCATCCAGGTGCCCGTGCACATCGACGGCAGCGTGCGCTATTTCCTCTCGATGGGCGTGAACGCGGCAACGCTGCAGAGTCTGCTGGGCGAACAACGCTTCCCGGCCGAGTGGCAGGCCGCCATCGTCGACCGCAGCGGCCGGATCGTCGCGCGCTCGCTCGACCCCGAGCGCTACCGCGGCCGCCTCGTCACCCCCACGGCGAGGTCCGAGTTCGCCGCACACCGCGAAGGCGCGTTCGCAAACACGAACCTGGCCGGCATTCGCGTGCAGGCGTTCTACAGCACCGTGCCTGCGGCTGACTGGAAGGTTCTCGTCAGCATACCCATCGACGACCTGCGCCGCGTGCCGCTGCATGCGGCGGCCTTCCTGGCGACGATCATGGCGATCCTGCTCGTGGTGGCGTTGGTGGCCGCGCGCTGGTTCGCGCGGCGCGCCGCGATCCCGATCGAATACCTGGGCCGCAGTGCCGCCGACCTGGGCGCCGGCCGCGAAGTGCATTACCAGCCGCAGGGCATCGTCGAAATCGACGCGGTGGCGCAGCGCATGGCCGAGGCCAGCCGCCAGATCCTGACCGCCCAGGCCGAACTGGAGCAGCGCGTGGCCGAAGCCGTGGCGGCGAGCGAACGCGCCCAGAACGCCCTCATACGCGGCCAGAAACTGGAAGCCCTCGGCCGCCTGACCGGCGGCATCGCCCACGAATTCAACAACCTGCTGCAGACGCTGACGACGGCCCTGCAACTGGCTTCGCTGACCTCGAACCAGCCCAAGGTACTGAACTTCATCGACACCTGCAAACGCACCGTCAGCCGCGCCACCGCGCTGACGACGCGCCTCGGCGCGTTCGGCCGCGTGCAGGATGCGCGCCTGCTGACGGTCGACCCGGGCGACCAGGTGCGCGGCTCCGTGCAACTGCTGCGTGGCGTGCTGCGCCAGGGCAC
>Ga0207705_10001894_pt1 | contig 16404 bp, 12 predicted proteins | sample KBSC13metaG_FD_184314 | JGI IMG/M metagenome (GOLD analysis project Ga0207705, IMG submission 184314) | Corn rhizosphere microbial communities from Kellogg Biological Station, Michigan, USA - KBS C1-3 metaG (SPAdes) (version 2) | ecosystem: Host-associated > Plants > Roots > Rhizosphere > Soil ...
CGATTATCCAAACCAAAGCAGCTATCAAAAATTTGATACCCGCAAAGCAGAAGGACTCATTCCACGAAATGCTCAAATAGGTGGTGGTATTGCTATTCATGCCACAAGGCCACAGGAAGAATGGACTGTAGATTATTATCAAAACTGGACTGATGGTTGTGTTTCTCTGAAATATACAGAGGCAGCAGATTTGTACAGTTATATTCCTGTTGGTACGCCGGTTACTATTGAAAAATAAATGAGTTTACAAAACAATATTCTGCCTTCTCTCATTCTTTTCGGGATAATCAGTGTTAAAATGCAAACCCCTGCTTTCATGCCTGAATTGTGCACTTTTCACTATTAAATATCCAACGGTGATCAGGTTTCTTAATTCGCAAAGTTGCGGCGAAACCGTTGCAGTCTTATAAAATTCTTCCGTTTCCGTATGAAGCAGATCAAGCCTTTTCATCGCTCTTTCCAATCTTACATTTGTTCTTACAATTCCCACATAATCGGTCATCAACAGTTGCAATTCTTTAAGGCTTTGTGTAATCAGAATCATTTCTTTTGGAGCATTTGTTCCTTTTGCATTCCAGTCTGGGATTGCTTCATTAAATTCTACAGATTTTATTCTTTTTACAGCATCCAAATAACAACGGTGTGCAAATACCATTGCCTCTAAAAGTGAATTGCTCGCAAGCCTGTTGGCGCCATGCAAGCCAGTACTGGCGCATTCCCCGCATGCATATAAATTCCGGATCGAGCTTCTACCCCACTCATCTACTTTTATTCCTCCGCAACTGTAATGTGCTGCCGGAGCAACCGGAATAAATTGTTTGGAAACATCAATTCCAATTGACAAACACTTTTCATAAATATTCGGAAAATGATGCAGAAATTTTTCGTGGTCCATTTTGGTGCAATCTAAAAAAACATGTTCCGTTCCATTGATTTTCATTTCACTGTCGATCGCTCTTGCTACAATATCACGGGGCGCCAGATCTTTTCTTTCATCATATTTTTCCATGAAAGCTTCACCTTTTATATTTCGTAAAATTCCTCCGTCACCACGAACCGCTTCTGTAATTAAAAATGCCTGTCCGCTTTTGCCGGCTTCATACAAAGCTGTTGGATGAAATTGAATGAATTCCATGTTTTCAATTCGGCCTTTTGCCCTGTAAGCCATTGCCACACCATCTCCTGTTGCAATCGAAGGATTGGTTGTTGTTCTATAAACCTGCCCATTTCCCCCCGTCGCAAGCAATGTAATTTTTGAAATAATTTTTTCAATGTGATTGTTTTCAAGGTTCAAAACATAAACACCAAAACATTCGATATCCGGTGTTGATTTTGTAACCAAATAACCCAGGTGATGTTGGGTGATGATATCCACTACAAAGCAATGGTCAATCAATTTGATGTTCGGCCTATTCGCAATTTCTTGGAGCAATGTATCTTCTATTTCTTTTCCTGTAACATCCTTGTGATGAAGAATCCTAAATTCACTGTGTCCGCCCTCTTTTCCCAATGCATATTCACCTGTTTTATCTTTGTCAAAATCAGCGCCCCAGTTGATAATTTCCTGAATCCTTTCTACACCTTCTTTCACTACAATTTCAACTACTTCGGGATTACACAAACCATCACCCGCAATTAAAGTGTCTTCAATATGTTTTTCAAAACTGTCATTTTCAAAATCAGTAACACCTGCAACGCCGCCCTGGGCGTACTTTGTATTCGTTTCTTCAGAAATGGTTTTGGTGAGAATTGTTATGGTTTTATCCGGACATTCTCTTGCAACTTTCAATGCATAAGTGAGGCCCGCGATGCCACTGCCGATTACGAGAAAATCTGTTTTCATTTTATAATTAAGCTGTTTATCAAATTTTCGTGAAGCAAAAAATGTACTTTTTTGCCTGAAATTTTCGATGTTAATAAATGTTAGGAATAAAAAAATCGAAACAAAAATAGGTTGCTATTGTTTGCGATCTCGTAATTTTTAAAAAAGTTAGCAGATTTTACAAGGTACTTGAATGATAGAATAAAAATCGTGTTATTTATTGCTTTGCCGAAGCGTGATCAAACGGCAGCAGCAACAGTCGGTTCAACCCATGCACTATTTTCTTTTAACAAAGTAATCAATTCTTCTACTGCAACTCCTTCAGGAACATTTCTCTTCACCACTTCTTTTCCTTTGTATAAAGTAATCTTTCCAGGGCCGCTTCCTACATAACCAAAATCAGCATCAGCCATTTCCCCGGGACCGTTTACAATACAACCCATGATGGCGATCTTTAATCCTTTCAAATGATGCGTTACGGCTCTCACTTTTGCTGTTGTTTCCTGCAGGTCGAATAAAGTTCTACCGCATGAAGGACAACTGATAAATTCGGTTTTCGAAATCCTCGTTCTTGATGCCTGCAAAATTCCAAAAGCAATCGAATTGATTAATTTATAATCAGGAACTTCATTGTTATCCAGATAATGATCGCTCAGTAAAATGCCATTTCCAAATCCATCAATTAAAAGCGAACCGCTTTCAATTGCAAAGTGGATGAGGCTTTCAGCAGTTGTTGGTTTTTCGCTGTCGCAAATAATGATTGCGGGATTTTCAATTCCTTTATCCATTAATTCCAAAAACATTCTACGAATGCTTTGCATCGCATTTCTGTTTTCAGTTCTTAAACACAATACAGCTGTTCGGTCATTTTTTATTTTTTCTAAGAAATTTTCGCTATGGAAATCTGTTGCATTTTCCGAATAGCAATCGAGCATTACAAAATTGATCGAAGAAGATTTTTCTAAAGAATCACTGAGAAATTGTTGTTCATTTAACAGAGGAAAACATTTTGTTTTATCAGAAGTTAGTTTCCATAAATCATAATTGTAAATTAATCTCAGCGTTCCCGGCAAAGCGAAATCAATTATATTTTGTCCACAGAAAATATAATCGGCGGCCATATCACTAATGTTCCATTTATCAGTAACACGATTATACCTATATCCAATTTCTTTTAGATCTTCACGAAGTATCTCAGTCTTTTTATGAAAGTCGGCAATCACCACCGGCACATTTTTTTCTCCTATATTTTGAACGGCAAAAGTTTTTCGTGTATTGGTGCCTGTTATGTTCAGCTTTGAAAAATTTTTTATCGGAACGTGCGAACTTAGATTGCCCCGGCTGCTATCCTCACCAATGGTTGATAACGGCTCGTACCTCTTTACAATATTTTTACAAACCGGTAATTCAAATTCAGAATCTTCTGTCAGCGAAACGCGAATGGTGTCGCCGATACCGTCTTCCAGCAAAGTGCCGATTCCAATTGCAGATTTGATTCTTCCATCTTCGCCATCACCCGCTTCTGTTACGCCGAGATGCAACGGATAACAATGGCCCAATTCGTTTTGCATGTTTTCTATCAAAAGCCTGTAGGCTTGCACCATCACCTGCGGATTACTGCTTTTCATGCTGAGCACAATGTTGTAATAGTTTTCACTTTCCGCAATCCGCAAAAATTCCATCGCGCTTTCTACCATACCAATCGGAGTGTCTCCATAACGACTCATAATTCTATCACTCAGCGATCCATGATTGGTTCCGATGCGCATTGCCGTTCCGTATTCCCTACAAATTTTTATTAACGGTGTAAATCTATTTCTGATTCTTTCAATCTCTTCCTGGTAATCCGCATCAGAATATTCGATTGTTTCAAATTTCTTTTTGTCAACATAATTCCCGGGATTCACACGAACTTTTTCTACAATTCTTGCGGCAATTTCTGCAGCGTTAGGCGTGAAATGAATATCTGCGACCAACGGCGTTTTATAACCACGTCTGTGCAGTTCATTTTTTATGTTCAATAAATTTTCTGCTTCTTTTTTTGATGGCGCTGTAATGCGCACCAATTCTGCACCTGCTTCAATGCAACGAATACTCTGTTCTACAGTGCCGATCGTATCCATCGTGTCTGTAGTCGTCATTGTTTGTATGCGGATGGGATGATAATTTCCGATTAAAAGATCGCCCACTTTTACTTCGAGCGTTTTTAATCTTTTATATTGGGTCAAAGATTCAGCATAGAGTTCCATATTCTGAGGCAATAATTGTTTTGCAAAAATACAACATCAAAAATTGGTCAAATAGTTAAATAGAAAAGCAGGTTATTTATTCGTTTGCTGCAATTTTCAGCTTTTCACATTTACATATTTTCACATTATTCTACCAATCCTTCTCCGGGCTATTGGGTACCGGCGCGCCTTTGATTTTGTGCAATTTATCCTGCAATTCTTTTTCATTTTGCAAAAGCGATTTCAACTTCTCCTCTGCATCCTGTTTGGTTAACTTAGATGGTTGCGGCTGTGGCTCATTATTTTTTTTCTGATCCTGCTTGTTCTGGTTTTGATTTTTATTTTGGTCTTTATTCTGATTTTTATTCTGATTTTTATTTTGCTGTTGTTGCTTCTGCTGCTGTTGCTGTTCTTTTAATGCCCGTTGCAGATTCTGTCTTGCATCTTCGTCATTTGGATTCAGTATCAATGCATTTTTATAGGCAGTGATACATTCCGGAAGTTTTTTTGCTTTTTGCAATGCCACCCCTTTGTTATAGAATGCTTCCTGTTTTATTGCATTGCTTTTTGCATTCGCAATTGCGTTATCATAAGACTTAACCGCTTCTTCTGTATTATCTTTTCTATAAAGTACGTTGCCCAAATTGTAGCTTGCGGTGACGTTTGTATCAGAATTTTTCAACGCATCACGATATGCATTTTCAGCAGCGTCAAAGTTGTTTTCTTTATAAGATTTGTTTCCTTTAATAATCGATTCTTTTGGGCTCTGAGCGAAAGAAGAAACACTGAACGCAATGAAAAAAAATAAGGCAACGGAATTCTTAAATTTAGATTTTCTTTTTTCTGAAAAGAAAAATTCTATCAACAATAAAATAAAAGCTGCACCCAGAAAATATTGAAAATACTGTTTGAACGACATGTATAAGCTGTCACTTGTGGTAGTTTCTTTTCCGCTGTTTGCTAATTGATTTTTGATGTTTGAGGCAACCGCGTCTGTATTCGTGTACAATTGATAAATTCCATCTCCGGCCTTAGCAATATCACTCAATTCTTTTTCATTTAATTTAGAGATTACTATTTGCCCTTTATCATCTCTTTTATATTGGCCTGTTTCCGGATCCATTATTGGCGCACCTTGTGGTGATCCAATGCCGATTGTATTTACCATGATCCCTTCTTTAGCAAGCTCTTTCGTAACTTTTATCGCATCATTATCATGATCTTCACCGTCGCTCAGCAGCAACACAGATTTAAACGTTTTATCTTTTGGATTAAAAGCTGCTTCACACATTCTTAATGCATCTGCAATTACCGTTCCCTGAGTTGGAACATCATCTGGAGAAGCGGCTGCCAAATACATTTTTGCCGCCTCATGATCGACAGTTAATGGCATTTGCAGATAGGCCCGACCGGCAAAAACTACCAATCCAATGCGGTCGTCAGGAGAGTTGTCAATAATTTTTGAGATTACTTGTTTTGCACGCTCAAGCCTGCTGGGTTGTATATCCTGTGCCCACATGCTTTTGCTCACATCCAGCGCGATCATCATATCTGTTCCTTTGCGTTTTATTTTCTGGCTTCCATTTGGAGTTACCAATCCTGCAACGGCAAAAATACAAAGTGTAAATGCACATATAAACAAAACGAATTTGGTTAAGAAATTTTTTGAAGAATATTCAGAAGTGAGTTCTTTTACCAAAGAAGGATCACCAATTTTTTTTGCAGTTTTTTGTTTCCATTTTATCAAGGCGGAATACAAAAAAATCATTAACGGAATGGCTGCAAGTGCAATGAAATATTCTATGTATTGGAAATGGAGCATTTATAGCGGCTAAATTAAACTTCAATTATCACTTATTTATTTAATGAACTATTAAATTATTGAATTATTAAAGTTTTAGGCTGTTGAATTATTCAATTGTTTAATTATTATTACATCAGGTGCGAAAAACAGTAAAAGGACAAATGGGATGATTTCTCATTTTCTAAATAGAAAGAGAAAATAGTGCAATCATATTGCCGTCAATAATTTAATAATGAAATAATCGAATACTGTCACTTCTCCCCTTTAAAAAATCCCATTCCGGTCAATATCGATTTGGAAATATGGATTCCGGTTGGTTTTAAATCAACATTTCTATCAGGAGTTTTTATATACGTTATAAAGAAATAAACGTGCCGGTTTTCTTCGATCCAGCCTAAGGTCCAACCGAACGAGTTATTCTTTTCATCAACACCGCTACCGGTTGCGTAGCTTAATTTATACAAAGTATTATCTTCTTTCAACATTAAACTTTCTACCATTTGCTGGGCATATTTTTGGAAAGGCAATTGATCAAAATAAATTTTACTCATCAATCCTAATTGTTCATCCGGCGAAATTTTCAGGTTATTATTTAACCAAAAAGAATCAACGGGACCGCTTACATTTTTATTTCCGTAAGAAATGGAGTCGATCCAAAATTTCATGGTATCCTTTCCGATTTGTCGTGCCAATGATTGAAAATAAGGAACAGATGAGGTATTAAACGCCTCTTTAAGAGTCACACTTTTAATTGCACCGGTGTCGTTCATTACAGTGTTTTCATTGATAATTTTTCCTGTCTGAACGCCAATTAAAGTATTGAGAATTTTAAAAGATGTACCAGCTGAAAGCCGTTGCGTATCAAGTTTCATATTATAAACTGTGATATCACCTAATTGATTATTTAAAAAAGAAAAACTTCCATCGACATGTGCTGAGTCAAAATATTTTTTTAGATGATTATTCACCTTTGCGCGATTGACCGTACAGGAACTAAATGCTAATAAAAAAAAAGAGAGAAATAAAAAGGAAAATTTATTCATAAGAGTTGGTTATTATTTATTGAATGAAACTATTTACTGGTTTCCAAATGTGTTGCGGAAGCTGCAAGGGCGTCATAAAAATCTTTTCCGTACTTACGGATAATTGGTTCTTTTAAAAACTGGTAAACCGGCATTTTTAATTTTTTTCCAAGTGTGCAAGCTGCGCTGCAGAGATCTTCACGAGGTTCATAATTTACCAATTCCGCTTTTTTTGTTTTTTTTATTCTAATGGGAAAAAGATGACAACTAATTGGTTTTTTCCACGATATTCTTCCATCGTTGTATGCCTGTTCAATACCACATTTTACAATTCCTTTTTTGTCCACAATTCCATAAGCACACATTCCATTGCTGATTGTAGGGGTTACCCAGCCGAATTCTTTGTCATAAATGTATTTCCCTTCTGTTTCTAAAATTATCCTGCATTCCTCTGAAAGATAAGGCAGCACTACGTTATACACTTCATTTAATTCTTTTAATTCGTGTTTTTCAAGCGGAGCACCGGCATCGCCGTCAACGCAACAACCGCCTTTACATTTCACCAGGTCGCATACAAACTGTTCCTCTACAACCTGGTCGCTCACGAGAATATCATCTATTGCAATCATCCTGCAAAAGTAGGTGAAGAAGGGCGAATAAAAATGTAAAGGCAGTTGTGAAAAATTAACGTTTGTATTAATTTTTTTTGTAAATAAATTCCAGTAAAAGAAGAAATAAAGCAGTTTTTATTTTTGAGAAAAAAGAATAAAAAACAGTAAATTAAATCCTACGTTCAATTTATTATTCTTCGTGAAAAGTTTCACCTAAAAACTGTTTTCTATAATTAAGCGGGCTCAATTCCATACGCAAACAAAACATCTTATAGAAGTGGGACACGTCTCTGAAACCGCTTTCAAAGCAAACATGTGTGATGCTTTTGTCAGTTTCAACCAGTTGTTGTGTCGCATAATTTATCCGGTAATCAATCACTGTTTCCATAAATGTTTTTCGCGTTATTTTCTTAAAATATTTACAAAAAGCATTTGGGGTCATTCCGATTGTTTTAGAAGCTTTATTCAATGAAATTTCGTCGTGAAAATTTTCAACGATGTAGGCAAACACTTTATTAATGCGTTGTTGATTTACATCGGTTTGTAATGAAGCAGCATTTTGTTTATTTAGTAAAACATATTCTTTTGAAACAGAAAGACTGTTCAAAATTTCAAGTATGATCATCAGCTTTCTGAATTGATTCCTTTCTTCCAATGCCACTGCCATCCGGTCTCTTATAGATTCTTTTATTTTTCCACTGAATTCTATTCCTCCTTCACTTCGTTTCAGTAATTTTCTAATAGCGTCCATTTCCGGTAAATTAAAGAAATCATTTCCTAAAAAATGATAATTAAACTGAAGCACAATAGAAGCTGCTTTTTGCTTTTCTGAAGGAGTAAGTTTCCAACAATGTGGAAGCTTGGGACCCATAAGTACAAGGTCATTTTCTTCGAAACCGGACATATTGTTACCAACAAAGCGTTTTCCTTTTCCTTGTGTAATGCAGGTTAATTCTAATTCAGGATGGAAGTGAAAAGGAGCTGAAAATCCCCTCCGATCAAATTTGCTAATTACAAATGAAGCTCTTTTTGTAGAAGTAATAATTTCAAATGTTGGCTTTGACATTGCATATTTTATTGTTCCATAGAAGAAAAAGTGCAATGTAGGATAAAATAAACCAAAAATTAACCATTTTTGCCCTTTTTGTTCATATTATTTTCAAGTTACTTCGTCCCTAAATTTTTTGATATGGGAACACATGCTAACCTGTTGCCTGATTTGAACGATATCAGGCAAATTCCAGTTCAACAAATTGAAGAATTCAGAGAAAATGGACACACGATTAGCCGAGGATTATTGTCTCCGGAGGAAGTGTCCCTCTATCATTCAGTCATTTCAAGTGCCGCTTTAAAATTCAATACCGAGAAGAGGAAAATGGAAGAAAGAGATACCTATGGAAAAGCTTTTTTACAAATAATGAATCTGTGGAGGCATGATGAAAATGTAAAAAAGTTTGTTCTATCGAAAAGGCTTGGGCGGGTTGCTGCCGATCTCTTAGGTGTAAAAAATGTCCGCATTTATCACGACCAGGCTTTATTCAAAGAGCCTGGTGGCGGCCCTACTCCATGGCATCAGGATCAATATTACTGGCCAATAGACACAGATAAAACCGTTACCATGTGGATGCCGCTTGTGGATATTGAAGTTGATATGGGAATGTTGACTTTCGCGTCAGGTTCCCAAAAAAAAGGAAGCATTTTTAATTACGAAATCTCAGATAAATCGGAAGAGGAATTTAATAAATACGTTGCCGAAAATAATTTTAAAATCAGTCGTGCAAAAACCATGAAAGCCGGTGATGCCACATGGCACACCGGTTTTACTATTCATAATGCCCCTGGAAATAACTCCGGCATTATGCGAGAGGTATTCACCATCATTTATCTGGCTGACGATGCAAAAATTGCAGAGCCAAAAAATCGCTGGCAGGAGAATGATTTAAAAACCTGGCTCATGAATAAGGAAGTGGGAACTGCTGCCGATTCTGAATTAAATCCGTTGGTGTTGTAAGCTCAACATTTCACTTTAATTATTAAATATTGTACAAAAGACTTAAATAAAAAAATCTCTGCTTGGAAAAGATAAAATGCAAAGGTGCAATTACAGATGGAAATGGAAATTTTTCGCTTGAAGAAATCGAAGTTAACGCGCCTTCCTTTGATGAAGTTCTGGTAAAAATAAAAGCTGCAGGCATTTGTCACACCGATTATGATTCACTAAATTGGGGAAAGCAAATGATCCTTGGACATGAAGGCGCCGGTGTTATTGAAAAGATTGGGAGGAATGTAAAAGATTTGAATGAAGGCGATTCAGTTATTTTAAACTGGGCCATTCCATGTGGCCATTGCTTTCAATGTAAAAAAGGCAATCATAATATTTGTGAAAATAATTCACCAGTCACAGGCAAAAATAATCGGGGCCATGCGCATTATGGAGGTACAACATTTAATGAAAAAAATATTGATCGTTCCTTTAATCTCGGTACTTTATCGGAATATGCTCTGGTAAGAAAAGGCGCTGTTGTAAAAAATAATTCTACCAAAATGTCTTTTGCTGCAGCAAGTATTATTGGGTGCGGCGTCATGACGGGTTATGGTTCGGTAGTGCATGCTGCAAAAGTAAAACGGGATTCCAATGTAGTCGTAATCGGCGCAGGAGGTGTAGGATTGAATGTGATCCAGGCCGCAAGAGTTTGCAAAGCAAAAAGAATTATTGTAATCGATGTAAAAGAAAGGCGTTTTGAAATGGCAAAAAAAATGGGAGCTACCGATTTAATTCTTGCTGATAAACACGATGAAACGTTATTCAATGCAGCAGCAAAAGTAAAAGAATTAACAGATAGCAGGGGCGCTGATTATGCTTTTGAATGTACAGCTGTAGCCGCTTTAGGAGCAGCGCCGTTGGCCATGATCAGAAATGGAGGAACAGCGGTTCAGGTTAGCGGCATTGAAGAAGAAATCACTATTGATATGAATTTATTTGAGTGGGATAAAAAATATATCAATCCGTTGTACGGAAAATGCAAACCACAGGTAGATTTTCCTGCTATTATTAACCATTATGAAAAACAGGAATTATTGTTAGAAGAATTAGTAACCCGTAAGTATTCGCTCTCACAACTTCCAGAAGCCTTTGACGATTTACTCCAGGGGAAAAATGCAAAAGGTGTTATTGAATTTTGATGTTTAATTTGAAATCACTTGTGAGCGTTTTCCCTAAATACATTTTATCCGAATGAATCGCCGCTTGCTAATCCCTATGAGAAAAAATAACTAATGAAAGAATTTCGTACAGTAGAAATTTCAAATCCACGATTTGAAAATGATTTCCTTCGATACATTACCGTTAAAAGCAAAAACTTAAAAGGCCGCGGAGACATTTGTGTTTTTGTACCCCCTGGCATTGAAGAACTGACTGCTTGCCCACTGGTAATTTTACTTCATGGTGTGTATGGAAGTTCGTGGAGCTGGGCCCTAAGCGGAGGCGTTCATATTTCCTTTTTGTCATTAATCAAAAAGAAATTGATCCCGCCGATGATGATAGCTATGCCATCCGATGGTTTGTGGGGCGACGGTTCAGCTTATCTATCACATAACAACTACAATTTTGAAAAATGGATTGCAGAAGATGTTCCGGCGGTAATTAAGAATTGCATTCCGGCGGTTACAGATGACTCAAAGATGTTTATTGGCGGCTTATCAATGGGAGGTTTTGGCGCCTTTAAAATTGCAGTAAAATATCATCACATTTTCACTGCCATTGCTGCACATTCTTCAATTACCAATGTTCAGCAAATGAAGTTATTTGTTGAAGAAAATATTGAGAACTACAAACAGGAAGACAGCAGTGAAGAAGATGTTTTGGCAACAATTTTAAAATATAAAGAACGACTTCCTGCGATCAGCTTTGATTGTGGTATTATAGATCCCCTTCTCGAAGACAACCGGCTTTTGCATCAGCAATTAATAGAAAATGGCATCATGCACGACTATGAAGAATATGAAGGCGGCCACGAATGGACTTACTGGCAAGAACATGTTATTGATTCCATGCTTTTCTTTTCCAGATTTTTAAACCGCACGAATTAGGATTAGAATTTCATACATCATTCATACACTATCCATACACCACCAATACAGTATCTATGTATTATCCATACACTAACTATGCATTATCCATGCTTTAGCAACGAAGGATGCAGGCAGTGTCTCCGCATTTGAAGGCAATGAATGTTCAATCCATAATCCTGTACACGTATTCCCGAATTATATAAGAAATCATTAAAACCGGATGATAAATTTGCAGGTAAAAAAGAGATAAAATGAAAACAACTCAATTGAAAACAAATATTATGTGTGGATCATGCATTGCAAAAGTAACCCCGATTCTAAATGAAAAAATTGGTGAAGGAAAATGGAAAGTGGATACACAGAACCCAAAAAAAATTTTAACTGTAAATAATGAAAGCCTGTCAGCTGATGATATAATAAATGCGGTAGAAAAAGCCGGCTATAAAGCAGAACTGCTATGGTAACTCAAAAATTAAGATCGAAGAAAAATTAAAACTACCTTTGCATTTTAACTGATGAAAAAGCTTCTTCTACTCATATTAACTTTTGCATACCTTACTTCCTCTTCAGGAGCTACCGTGTATATGCAAGAATGTATGGGCAAAACGATTGCGTGGAGCCTGGTAGAAAAAGATGGAAATAAATGTGAGAAATGCGGTATGCATAACAACGCGGCAAATGATTGTTGCAGCAGCCACATTAAAGTTTTGAAAATTCACAATGATCAAAATCTTCCTGAAGCTTTTTTTCAAAAAATATTTTTCACAAGTGCTTTTTTACCTAAAACTTTTTCTTTAAATAAACAGGATAAACATTTAGAAACTCAAACTAAAAATCCTGAAAGCTATACTCCTTTACGAAGTAATATAAACTTCTGTATTTTATACTGCACCTTTCTGATCTGATTTCACTTTTTAATTGATCTTAAAAAACTACTTTTTGAGATCAGTGGTCAATTTAAATTACCACTTTATTAAGACGAATAATTAAAAATTAAAAGTTATTTTCTTCTATCGCAAAATGTCGATAGTTGAAAATAAGAAAATGAACAGATCAAACAAAAGCTATGAAAATTTTAAATAATAAAAAAAGAAGACTCCATAAATCAACTATTTACAGTAGCAGCCCTAAATATTTACTCCTTATAATTGTATCACTATTTACTTTTTTTTCTTCAGATGCCCAAATAATTCCCGCCGATAGCTCTGCGTCATTTAAAGTTTATGGCGAATGCATACAATGCAAACAACGAATCGAAAAAGCGCTGAAAGTAAAAGGAATCGAATCGGCAAATTGGAATGTAGAAACAGAAATGCTTGCTGTGGTTTATGATCCTTCAATCCTTAACCTTGAAAAAATAAAATCGAAAGTGCTTGCAGCTGGTCATGATCTTGAATTTCAGAAAGCAGATGATAAAATATATAATGCACTTCCCGAATGTTGCCATTACCGGGATGTGGTAGAAAATGATGACCATAATTCCACAAATAGCGGCGACGCACATACCGTAAAGGGAGTGGTAGTTTCAGAAGACAACAAGGGAAATTTTCTTCCGCTGGCAGGAGCGAGTATTGTTTGGGCTGGCACACGGGAGGGAACAATTTCTGATAAAGACGGCGCTTTTTCCATTCCTGAAAATAAAGCCGGCGCAAAATTAATTGTAAGTTATACCGGATACCAGTCTGATTCAATAGAAGTTAATAACGCGCATCAATTGCAAATTGTGCTTGCATCTAATGGTCAATTAAAAGCGATAAATATTAAAGGCAAACCGAAATATTCTTACATAAGTGAGCTGGGTGCAGTTAGAAGTTTGATGATTAGTTCTAAGGATCTATTGAAAGCAGCGTGCTGCAATCTGAGTGAGAGCTTTGAAACCAATCCAAGCGTCGACGTGAGTTACAGTGATGCAGTTACCGGTTCCAAACAAATTCAATTGCTGGGACTTGCAGGAATATACACACAACTTACTGTGGAAAATCTGCCGGGACCACGCGGAATTGCAACACCACTTGGCCTTAATAGTATCGCCGGTCCATGGATAGAAAGTATTCAACTGAGCAAGGGCACCGGGTCAGTTGCCAACGGTTTCGAAAGCATTGCAGGGCAAATAAATGTCGAATTAAAGGATCCTGAAACAGCTGAAAAACTTTATCTTAATGCGTACGGCAATGACATGGGCAAAACTGATTTAAATGCGAATCTTGCACAACATTTAAATGAAAAATGGTCTACTATTTTGTTGCTACATGATGATTTTTTATACAATAAAGTGGATGAGAACAAGGATGGATTTCGCGATCTGCCTACCGGTAATTTATTCAGTGCGATCAACAAATGGAAATACGCAAATCAAAAAGGTTTGGAAATTCATTTTGGCGCAAAGGTTTTAGCAGATGACAAAACAGGAGGACAAATGAATTACAATGCCAACGATAAATTAACTACCAATTCTTATGGCCTTGGAATAAAAACGAATCGCTATGAAGGCTTTGCTAAGATCGGTTATATCTTTCCTGAGAAAAAATATCAAAGCATTGGACTGCAACTTTCCGGGTTCGATCATCAGCAGGATTCTTATTTTGGCTTGATAAAATATGATGCTCATCAAACTAATTTTTATTCAAACCTGATTTACCAAAGTATTATTGGAAATTCTGCTCACAAATTCAGAACCGGATTAAGCCTAACCGCCGACAAATACAATGAATTGTATAAAACCGAAACTTTCAAAAGAAATGAAATTGTACCCGGCGCTTTCTTTGAGTATACTTATACCATGAATGACAAATTCAGTGCTGTTGCTGGTTTGCGTGAGGATCACAATAACCTGTTTGGCTGGTTTACCACACCACGGTTAAATATAAGATATGCGCCAATAAAAGGAACGACTATCAGGATTAGCGCGGGACGAGGGCAACGAACTGCCAACATTTTTGCTGAAAATATGGGCGCACTCGTGAGTGCGAGAACTGTAAATATTGTTTCCGACAACGACAACAAAGCGTACGGATTAAAGCCTGAAGTAGCGTGGAATAAAGGCATCAGCATTGATCAGAAATTTAAACTTTTTGAAAGGGATGCGATGTTAAGCTTTGATTTTTATAGGAATGATTTTACCAACCAGGTAGTTGCAGATATGGAAGATGCGCGACAAATAAAGTTTTATAATTTACAAGGGAAATCCTTTTCCAACAGCTTTCAAAGTGAACTTAATTTAATTCCGGTAAAAGCTCTGGACGTACGACTGGCTTATCGTTTGTTTGATGTAAAAACCACGTACGGTTCGCAACTTTTGGAAAAACCGTTTACTTCAAAAAACCGTGCCTTTGCCAATTTTGGGTATGCCGTAAAAAACTGGAAATTAGATTATACGATTAATTACGTTGGAAGAAAACGCATTCCATCTACCGCTGAAAATCCGCTTGAATACCGCATGCCTGATTATTCACCGGCCTATATTTCCATGAATGCACAGGTGAGTAAATCTTTCGGGAAAAACAAGGCATTTGAAATTTATGTTGGCGGAGAAAATCTAACTAATTATTTTCAGAAGAATGTAATTATTGCAGCAGATGAGCCATTTGGTGAATATTTTGACGCTTCCATGGTTTGGGGGCCAGTGAGTGGAAGATTGGTGTATGGCGGATTCAGATATAAGATTAAGTAAACTTTAATGGAAGATTTTTAATATTCCATAATGTTCTTTTCGCGGTTTCAAAAGGTGACACCTTTTCAAAAAGGTGTCGCACTTGGAAACCATTTTAATAAAAAATGTAGGAAAATACGAGTAAAATAAAAACACCAATCTTTATTATTTATCCTTTTACTGAAAAAAGAATACTCAGGCTTTAGGAAAAAAGAATAAATCTTCCGGATAAGGTGTTTATTTTTTTTATTAGGACTTTGCAGATTGTCTGCTTCGTGGGGCAGGTATACATCATTCTGTCGGAGTGTTTAAAGTTGTGTTTACCATTTTTGCATCATCACCCGATATCGCTTCTAAATACAATTTATAATATTCGGGATTCGGCGGAATTTTTAGCTCAACATACTGATGGTTTCCTACCTTGTCCATGAACATTGTATTTCCATATCGATCAATCCTTACTAAATACCATTCAAATTTGATATTCTTTTCATCGTCGTTGAATAACCTCCAGATGTTGCTATTTTTATCTTCATAGATTGCATGGTATACCAATTTGTCATTAGCAAAAGTAAGTTCCGCAGGTTTTAGAATTCTTATTTCCGGTAAGATAGATTGACTTGCGTGTTCGTCTCCCCAAAGGTGTAATACAACCCTATACCCTTGTTTCTTTCTACCCTCCAGATCAAGCAGCCCGTTTAGCTTTACATAATCTGTCGTTTCTATATCCTGCCACTGAGGTACAGTGCCGGATTGTTGAATACCTGGAGTAAGGCGCCATAATCGCACGTCGACCTTTCCCCATGCCATTCCATGCTCCAGCGGTTCTTTAAGTAAAACTGAATCTTTTACATTTACCGATAGCATATAAGTATTTATCTCCGGTATGTGACTTTTATAATTATTAAACTGTTTTCTGCCATTTATATCCCAATCCAAATCCATAACGATCGGCCTTACCGTATCGATCTTTCGTATCTCCCGGCACACATCCTTCAACCAGCCAATATATTTTTGTTCGTAGTAAAAGTAATCTGGCTTATATGTTTGGCCAGCAAGATCATGTAATACATCATCCCCAAGGTTCCAGGCAACAATATATTTCTTATGGCGATTATTTCTTATTACCCGAAGTATCTTTTCCTTTTGCTCTTTCATTTTTTTGTCATCATCAATTACCGCTGGTGTCGTCAAAAA
>Ga0207705_10001895_pt1 | contig 16392 bp, 11 predicted proteins | sample KBSC13metaG_FD_184314 | JGI IMG/M metagenome (GOLD analysis project Ga0207705, IMG submission 184314) | Corn rhizosphere microbial communities from Kellogg Biological Station, Michigan, USA - KBS C1-3 metaG (SPAdes) (version 2) | ecosystem: Host-associated > Plants > Roots > Rhizosphere > Soil ...
CGGCCGGCCTGAACGATGCGATCCTCACCTGCCCTTCCGGCGACGTGATCCAGTCGATCAACGCCTGCGCCCCCTTGTAGTTGATACCCTTGTGCTTCTCCGGATTGACGGCGATGATCCCGTACGGATTGAACATGCGCCGGTCGCCCTCGACGAGAATGGCGAGACCGGTCCTGGCCTTGTATGCCCCATAGGTCGCGCGGTCCGTCAGCGTGTACGCGCCCATCTCGGCCGCCATGTTCAGCACCTCGCCCATGCCGAGACCGGCGTTGACGTAGTTGGCGCCGGCTGGCTTCGTTCCGGCTTGCTGCCAGTAGCCCTTTTCCATCACGTCCGTCCCGGAATTGTCGCCGCGCGAGATGAATTTCACGTCGGCCGCCGCGATTTTTTTAAAGGCCGCGATGACGTCGTGGCTGCCCTTCACACTCGCCGGGTCGCTCGTGGGCCCCGCGACAACGAAGTCGTTGTACATCACGTCATGGCGGTCGATGCCCCAACCCTCGGCCACGAATTTGTCCTCCAGCTGGCGCGCGTGGACCAGCGTCACGTCCACGTCGCCGTTCTTGCCCAGCTCCAGCGCCTTGCCGGTGCCGACCGAGATCACGTTCACCTTGATGCCCGTCTTCGCTTCGAACGCGGGCAGCAGATAGCCCAGCAGGCCCGAATTCTCCGTGCTGGTGGTCGTGGACAGGCGGAGCACCTTGTCCGATTGCGCGTGCGCGAACGGCGTCGCGATGGCCAGGCCGGCAATGAAGGCGAGGATGGCACGGCGTTGCATTATTTCTCCTTGTTGTAATCAGCGGACTTCGAGCTGTCCGTCGCGCAGCTTGAGTCTCTGCACGCCCTGCAGGTTGATCAGGTCGCGGTCGTGGCAGGCGATGACGATGCTGCTGCCCGCTTCGACCATCGTCGGGATCAGGGCGATCACCTGTTCGCGCGCCGCGCCGTCGAGGTTGGCCGTGGGCTCGTCCAGCAGCAGCAGGCGCGGCTGCAAGACCTTCGCGCGCGCCAGCGCCACGCGCTGCTTTTCTCCGCCCGACAGCCTGGCCGGCGCCGTGTCGCGCAGGTGCGCCACGCCGGCCCAGGCCATCGCCTCTTCGACGACGGGCCGCACGGCCGCCGGCGGCTCGCCGCGCACGACGAGCCCGTAGCCGATGTTGTCCCCGACGCTCGTCGAGAACAGGATCGGATGCTGGTGCACGTAGACGATGGCCCGGCGCAGCGCGCGCGGATACGGGTGCGCGCGCAGCACGTCCTCGCCGGCGAAGCGCAGGCTGTCGATCTCGGCCCGCTCCAGGCCGCCCAGCACGCGCAGCAGCGTGCTCTTGCCGGCGCCATTCATCCCCGTCAGCACATAGGCGCTGTGCGTGGCGATCTCGAGCCGGTCGATATCGAACAGCAGCCGCTCGCCGTGGCGCTTGCGCAGGCCGCGCACGCCCAATAGGGCCTTGCGGCGCTCGTCGCGCTGCGAGGCGAGCTGTGACTCGTTCGCGTTCTCGTAGACGGCCGCCGTGATCTGCGAGTTGATGCTGATGCTCATGCGCGTTCCCGGATCGTGTGGGCATCGCCCTGCAGCAGCATCAGCGCGCCGTTCATCAGCAGCGCGAGCGTGACGAGCACGATGCCGAGCGCGATGCCCTGGGCGAACTCGCCCTTGCTCGTCTCCAGCGCGATGGCGGTCGTGATCGTGCGCGTCTCGCCTTCGATGTTCCCGCCCACCATCAGCGCGCAGCCGACCTCGGAGATCACGCGGCCGAAGCCGGACAGCACGGCCGCCATCACGCCGAAGCGCGCCTCGTGCAGCACCCGCACCATCACCTGCATCGGCGATGCGCCCAGCGCGATCGCGGTCTCGGCATAGCGCGGATCGAGTCCCTGCACGGCCGCCAGCGTGAACGCGAGCAGCACGGGCAGCGCGACGATGCACTGGCCGAACACGATGCCGGGCTGCGAGAACAGCCAGTGCAGGCCGCCCAGCGGCCCGTGGCGCGACAGCAGCAGGTACAGCAGCAGGCCGATCAGCACGGTCGGCAGCGACAGCGCCGCCTGCGCCAGCCAGATCACGATGCGCCGCCCCGTAAAGCGCCGCATGGCGACGACATAGCCGATCAATATGGCCGGCGGCGTGGCCAGCACGAGGCCGGCGATGCTCGTCTTCAGGGATACCCAGACGATGCGCCACAGGTCGGGATCGCCCGTGAACAGCAGCGTGAAGGCATGCAGGATCGCATCCGGAATCGCATTCATGCGGGCGATACAGGGGCCGGGGTGGCGGCGACCGGGCGCAGGCGCGCGGCTTCCAGGGCGGCCAGCCAGTCGGGCTCGAACACGAGGCGCTCGGCGCCGGACAGCAGCAGGAAATGGTGACCGCTGCAGCGCGCCAGCAGCGACATGCCGACCTGGCCCGCCACCGCATGCCCCATCTGTGTCGTGCCGGAGCGCGACAGCAGGAACGGGATGCCCATCTGCGCGCCCTTGATCACCATTTCGGAGGTCAACCGGCCGGTCGTGTAGAACACCTTGTCGGCGCCTTGCACCCCTTCGAGCCACATCAGGCCGGCGATGGCGTCGACGGCATTGTGGCGGCCCACGTCCTCGATGAACCACAGCAGTTCGCCGTCGTTCGTGAACAGCGCGCAGCCGTGCACGGAGCCGGCCTGCTTGTACACGGACTGCTGGGTGCGCACGGTCTCGACGATGCGGTGCACGACGGACTGTTTCAGACGTGCGTCGGGCGGCAGCACGATGCGCTCGACCTCATCCATCAGGCCGCCGAACACGGAGCCCTGGCCGCAGCCCGTGGTGACGACTTTCTTCGCCGTGCGCGCCTCGACGTCCTGGACACCGCCGCGCGTGACGACGGCGACGGCGTCCACCGACCAGTCGACCTGGACGGACACGACATCTTCGAGCGAGCGCACGAGGCGCTGGTTGCGCAGATAGCCGAGCGTCAGCGCCTCGGGCGCCGCGCCCAGGGTCATCAGGGTGACGAGCTCGCGCTTGTCCACGTAGACCGTCAGGGGCCGCTCGGCGGGGATGTGCAGCGTCTCGCGGCGCCCGCGCTCATCGATGGCCGTCACGGGATGCGTGAGGCCGGCGCTGGCCTGGGACAGCTGTGGACGATAGGATGTCATACCTGCAATTGTGCCACGCCCTCCAGAATCTGGCCGCCACCATAGGAACCCTGGCGCGCGACCTCCCCGCCCAGCCGCACGCGCACGGCGCAGTACTTGAATTCCGGGATCTTGCCGAACGGGTCCAGCGCGGCATTCGTCAGGCGGTTGATCGCGGCCTCGTAATAACAGAACGGGACGAACACGGCCCCGCGCGGCGTGCCGTCGTCGGCCCTGGCATACAGGCAGACTTCGCCGCGGCGCGACGCGATCGTGATCACGTCGCCCGGCCGGCCGCCAAGCGCCTCCAGGTCGAGCGGGTGCACGAGGGCGACCGGATCCGGCTCCAGCGCGTCCAGCACGCCGGCGCGGCGCGTCATGCTGCCCGTGTGCCAATGCTCGAGCTGGCGGCCCGTGATCAGCACGACGGGATACGCGGTGTCGGGGCGCTCGTCCGCAGGGATGATGTCGGCCGGAACGAAGCGCGCGCGGCCGCCGGCACGCGGGAACGTTTCCGTGAACACGACGGGCTCGCCCGGATCGCCCGCCACGCGGCATGGATACGTGACGGCCCCGTCGCGCTCCAGCCGGTCCCACGTGATGCCGGCGATGCTGGGCAGGAGCCGGCGCATCTCGTCGAACACGGCGGCCGGTCCGTCGTAGTCCCATTGCAGGCCCAGGCGGCGCGCGATTCCCTGGATGATCCACAGGTCCTGGCGCGCCTGCCCCGGCGGGTCGAGCGCCTGGCGGCCCAACTGCACGACGCGGTCCGTGTTCGTGAAGCTGCCCGTCTTTTCCGCGAAGCTTGATGCCGGCAGGATCACGTCGGCAAGATACGCCGTCTCCGTGAGGAAGATGTCCTGCACGACGAGGTGTTCCAGCGCGGCCAACGCCTCCCGCGCGTGGTTCGCATCCGGGTCGGACATGGCCGGGTTCTCGCCCATGATGTACATGCCCCGTATTCGCTCCTCGCGGCCGGAGAGGATGTCGTCCATGATCTCGACGACCGTCAGGCCCGGCTTGCCGTCGAGCGCCTGGCCCCACGCGGCTTCGAAGATCGCCTGCGCGGACGGGTCGTCGACGCGGCGGTAGTCCGGATACATCATCGGAATGAGGCCGGCATCCGACGCGCCCTGCACGTTGTTCTGGCCACGCAGCGGATGCAGGCCCGTGCCGGGGCGGCCGATCTGGCCCGTCATCAGCGCCAGCGCGATCAGGCAGCGCGCATTGTCCGTGCCGTGCACGTGCTGCGAGATGCCCATGCCCCACAGGATCATCGATCCCCTGGAGGTGGCATACAGCCGCGCCACGTAGCGGATCGTCTCCGCATCGATGCCGCAGATGGGCGCCATCGCTTCCGGGCTGTAGTTCGCCACGTTCGCGGCCAGCGCGTCGTAGCCGCTCGTGCGGTCTTCGATGAACGCCCGGTCGACGAGGCCTTCCTCGACGATCGTATGCATCATCGCGTTGAGCAACGCCACGTCGGTGTCCGGCTTGAACTGCAGGAAGCGGTGCGCGTGGCGTGCGAGGTCGGAGCGGCGCGGGTCGGCCACGATCAGCTTCGTGCCCGTGCGCGCCGCGTTCTTCATCCACGTGGCGGCGACCGGATGGTTGACGGTCGGGTTGGCGCCGATGACGATCACGACCTCCGCGCGTGTCACGTCCATCACCGGGTTCGACACGGCGCCGGAGCCGATCCCTTCCAGCAGCGCGGCGACGGACGACGCGTGGCACAGCCGCGTGCAGTGGTCGACGTTGTTGCTGCCGAAGCCGGTGCGCACGAGCTTCTGGAACAGGTACGCTTCCTCGTTGCTGCCCTTGGCCGAGCCGAAACCCGCCAGCGCGCGGCCGCCGTGCGCGGCGCGGATGCGCGCGAGGCCACCGCCGGCAATTTCCAGCGCCTCGTCCCACGTCGCCTCGCGGAACACGTCCAGCACGCGCGCCGGGTCCATCGTGAAGTCGCCGCTCTTCGGCACGCCCTCTCTCCGGATCAGCGGCACCGTCAGGCGCTGCGGGTGGTGCGCATAGTCGTAGCCGTAGCGGCCCTTCACGCACAGGCGGCCGTGGTTGGCGGGACCGTCACGGCCTTCGACCTGCACGATGCGGTTGTCCTTCACGTGGTAAGTCAGCTGGCAGCCCACGCCGCAGTACGGGCAGACGGAATCGACGCGCTTGTCGGGTACCACGAGCGCGGCGCCGCGCGCCGGGGTCAGCGCCCCGGTCGGGCAGGCCTGCACGCATTCGCCGCAGGCCACGCACGTGGAGGCGCCCATCGGGTCGCCCTGGTCGAACACGATGCGCGCGTTCTCGCCGCGGCCTGCGAGGCCGATCACGTCGTTGACCTGCTCGTCGCGGCAGGCGCGCACGCAGCGCGTGCACTGGATGCAGGCGTCGAGGTTCACCGCGATCGCCGCATGGCTCGCATCCGGCGGCGGCACCTGGCGCGTGGCGGGGAAACGCGGCGTCTTGATGCCGAGCCGTTCGGCCCATGCCGTGACCTCGTCGCGGCGCGTGTAGGTCGTGGGCGGCAGGTCGGACAGCAGCAGTTCCAGTACCATCCTGCGGGCCGCGACGGCGCGTTCGCTGTCCGTGCGTACTTTCATGCCGGGCGCCGGATGGCGGCAGCACGACGGCGCCAGGGTGCGCTCGCCGTCGATCTCCACGACGCAGGCGCGGCAATTCCCGGCCGGCTCCAGCCCGTCCTTGTGGCACAGGTGCGGCAGCGCGATGCCCGCGCGGGCCGCGGCCTCGAACAGCGTCTCGAAAGGTTGCGCCTCGACTTGCCGGCCATCGATCTCGAAGTTCATGCTATCCCCAACTCGTGCGGAAAATACCTGATGACGCAGTCGAACGGGTTCGGCGCGGCCTGGCCGAGGCCGCAGATCGACGCGTCGCGCATCACCTGCGACAGCTCGGCCAGCAGCGCCGTGTCCCAGGTCTCCCTTTCCATCAGCGCGACCGCCTTCGCCGTGCCGGCGCGGCAGGGCGTGCACTGGCCGCACGATTCCTCGCGGAAGAAGCGCAAGGTGTTCAGCGCGGCCGCGCGGGCGGAATCGCGGTCGGACAGCACGACGATGGCGGCCGAGCCGATGAAGCAGCCGTATCTCTGCAGCGTGTCGAAGTCGAGCGGGACGTCCGCCAGCGACGCCGGCAGGATGCCGCCCGACGCGCCGCCCGGCAGGTAGGCGTAGAACGCGTGTCCGTCCTGCATGCCGCCACAGTATTCGGCTAGCAGCTCGCGCATCGTGATGCCGGCCGGCGCCAGTTTCACGCCCGGCTCGCGCACGCGGCCCGACACGGAGAACGAGCGCAGCCCGTGCCGTCCGTGCCGGCCACGGTTCGTGAACCATTCGGCGCCGCGCTCGACGATGTCGCGCACCCAGTGCAGGGTCTCCAGGTTGTGCTCCAGCGTGGGCCGCCCGAACAGGCCGACCTGCGCGACATACGGTGGACGCAGCCGGGGCATGCCGCGCTTGCCCTCGATCGATTCGATCATCGCGGACTCTTCGCCGCAGATGTACGCGCCGGCACCGCGGCGCAGGACGATCTCCGGCAGGCCAGGGACGGGCGGATCCGCGCGCAGCCGGTCCAGTTCCGCCGCCAGCATGGCGCGCAGGCCATGGTATTCGTCGCGCAGGTACAGATAAATCGTCTCGATGCCGACGGCCCAGGCGGCGACGAGCGCACCCTCCAGGAAGCGGTGCGGATCGTGCTCGAGGTAGTGCCGGTCCTTGAACGTGCCCGGCTCGCCTTCGTCGATATTGACGGCCATGAGGCGCGGTCCCGGTTCGTTCCTGACGATGCGCCACTTGCGTCCGGCCGGGAAGCCGGCGCCGCCGAGGCCGCGCAGGCCGGACGCCATCAGCGTGACGATCACGCTCTCCGGATCGAGGCGCCCTGCCACACAGGCGCGCAGCAGCAGGTAGCCGCCGCCGTCGCGGTAGGCGTCGTAGCCGATGTGACCCTCGTGCACGTGCGTGGTGGCACCGGCCGCCACGGTGGCCAGCACGTTTTCCGCGCTCGCATGCACCACCGGACGCTGGCCCACGAGCGCGGCCGGCGCACCGTCGCAGCGGCCGATGCAGGGCGCGGCCAGCACGCGCACCCCGGTGCCGAGGATGCCCGGCAGGCGGTCCAGCAGGTCGCGCGCGCCGGCCAGCTCGCACGACAGGCCGGCGCACACGCGCACGGTCAGCGCCGGCGGCGGATCCTCGCCGTCGCGCAGGACGTCGAAATGGTGGTAAAAGGTCGCGACCTCATAGACCTCGGACTGGGCCAGGTCGAGTTCCTGCGCCAGCGCGGCCAGGTGCGCGGCGGAGAGGCTCCCGAAACGGTCCTGCAGCACGTGCAGGTGCTCGATCAGCAGGTCACGCCGACGAGGCGCCGCGCCGAGCGCGTCGCGCACCTCGGCCAGCGCCTGCGGATCGACGCGGCGGCCCTTCGGCGCCTCGCGCTTGCGCTGGCGGCTCGGGGTGCCCCCGCCCGCCTCGGCCGCGATCGGGATCACCAATCTTCCTGCTGCGGGTGCCACGGGGTCTTCCATGTCTTCTCCTGTGCGGGGTCGATCGATATTTGAAATAATATACCCTTGGAAACTCAATGGGCGCCCGGCCGCCCCGATTGTCATGCTCGACCTCTCCGCCCTGCCCGCGCGCATCGACGCCATCCCGAACGATGCGGCCGCGCGCACGCCGGATGCGCCAGCCCTCGTCGACGCGGGCCGCACGCTGACGTATGCCGACCTTGCCGCCCTCGTCGACCGCCGCGCCGGACAATTGCGCGCGCTGGGCGTACGCCCCGGCGACCGCGTACTGCTGGCCAGCGAGAATTGCGCGGACCAGGTCGCGCTCATCTTCGCCGCGGCGGCCGTCGGCGCGTGGATCGTCAACGTCAATCCGCGCTTGACCGCGCCGGAACTGGAGGCGATCCGCACGCACAGCGGCGCGCGCATCGCGCTGTACACGGCAGCCGTCTCGCCCGAGGCCGCGGCCCACGCCGCGCGCGCCGGCGCGACGCCCGACGACGGCCTGATGGTCGGCCCGCTGAACGCGGCTGCGGTGCCGGAAACGGACGACGAGATTGCCGCCCTCGTCTACACGACGGGCACCACCGGCACACCGAAAGGCGTGATGCTGAGCCACCGCAGCCTGCTGTTCGTGGCCGCGGTGTCGAGCCGGCTGCGGGGCCTGAACCCGGCCGACCGCGCCTGGGGCGTGCTGCCCATCTCGCACGTGTATGGCCTGACCTCCGTGATGCTGGGCACGCTCAGCGCGGGTGCCTGCCTGCATCTCGCGCCGCGCTTCACGCCCGAGGCCATGCTGGCCGCGATCCGCGACGACGGCCTGTCCATCGTGCAAGGCGTGCCCGCGATGTACGCGCGCCTGCTGGAACACGTCGGCGCCGACGCCCGGCTGCCGTCGCGCCTGCGCTTCGCCTACGCCGGCGGCGCGCCGCTGGATCCGGCCCTCAAGGCAGCCGTCGAGCGCCTGCTGGGCGTGCCGCTGCACAACGGTTATGGCCTGTCCGAAGCGGCCCCCACGGTCAGCCAGACCCGGCTGGACGCGCCGCGCGCCGACACCTCCGTCGGGCAGGCGATCCCCGGTGTCGAGGTACGCGTCGTCGGCAAGGATGGGCAGGACGTGGCGGATGGCGATGCGGGCGAGCTGTGGGTGCGCGGGCCGAACCTGATGCGCGGCTACTACCGCGACCCGGACGCGACGGCCGCGGCGCTGCGTCCCGGCGGCTGGCTGAACACGGGCGACATGGCGCGCCGTGATGCGGACGGCGCCCTGTTCATCGTCGGCCGCACGAAGGAATTGATCATCCGGTCGGGATTCAACGTGTTCCCGCTGGAAGTGGAGACGGCGCTGAACGCGCATCCTTGTGTGACGCAGTCGGCCGTCGTGGGCCGTACGGTGGCCGACGGCAACGAGGAAGTCATCGCCTTCGTGCAGCCGGATCCGCGTCGCACGCCTTCCGTGGCCGAGCTGCGCGCGTGGGCAGCGGCGCGGCTGGCGCCGTACAAGCGGCCGGCACGCATCGTCATGATGGATGCGCTGCCGGCGGCGGCGAACGGCAAGGTGCTGAAACACATCCTCAAGGGCATGGCGGCCCGGTTGTAATCCACTACCTGCGGCGCTTCTTCCAGTTGTAGTCGGGCCCGGTGACGTCGACACCGGGATGCCCGACCACGTCCGGGTGCTCCGAGCACATCGTCACGAAGCGCACGCCCTCGCCTTCGCGCTGGCGCCGGCGCAGGTCTTCCATGAAGCGCATCGCGGGCACCATCTCGCTGGTGTCGAATGCCTGCGCATGCGGCGTGTGACGCTCGCCTTCCTCGATCGTCCAGTAGACCATGTACATCGTCTTCTCCTTTGTCCGCATCGTGTGGGCGCCTGCCCGGCCTGTCAAGACGCACACGGCCATGTGCGATAGCAAAAGACCGATAGTACGTAGGACTTGTCCTAAATCGAGCCTATATGTTCGCCAGCCCACACAAGAAGCCGGGCCTGCCGTCTAGGCTTAGATCTTGGATCAACAGCAGGACAATGCACATGAATTTCAACAGCCATATCCAGCCAGCAAGCTCTTCGCTCCAACTGTGGGGCGGCCTCGAATGCACCGTCAATCGCGTACGCGATCAATATTTCTCCCAAATGGAACGCAACGGCCATGCCGAACGGCTTCAGGACCTGGAGCGGTTCGCATCGCTCGGCATCCGCGCCATCCGCTACCCCGTCCTGTGGGAGCGCACGGCGCCCGATGGCATCGCCTCGGCCGACTGGTCATGGTCGGACGAACGCCTGCCCGTGCTGCAGCAACTGGGCGTGACGCCCATCGTCGGCCTCGTCCACCACGGCAGCGGTCCGCGCCATACGAGCCTCGTCTCGCCGGACTTCGCCGAGAAACTGGCGGAATATGCGGGCGCCGTCGCGCGCCGCTATCCATGGGTCGAGTACTGGACCCCCGTCAACGAACCGTGCACGACGGCCCGCTTCTCCGGGCTGAACGGCGTGTGGTATCCGCACGATACGAGCGAAGCAGGCTTCATCCGCGCCCTCATCAACCAGTGCCGCGCCGTCGTGTTGTCGATGCGCGCGATCCGTGCCGTGAACCCGAACGCGAAGCTCGTGCAGACGGACGATCTGTCGCGCACGTATGGCACGCCGGAAATGGCGGAGATCGCGAACTTTTTCAACGAACGCCGCTGGCTGGCGTGGGACATGCTGTGCGGGAAGATCGATCCCGACCATGCCCTGTGGGACTACCTTCTCGAGAACGGCGCCGGCGCCGATGAACTCCTGTGGTTCAAGGACAATGCCTGCCCACCCGACATCATCGGCGTCAACTACTACATCACGAGCGAACGCTGGCTCGACCACCGCGTCGAGCGCTATCCGGAAAGCCATCGCACCAACTACCGTGGCGTCCCGCACGTCGACATCGAATGCCCGCGCGTACTGGCCACGCCGACGCCCGGCATCGGTCCCCTGCTGCAGGAAACGTGGGATCGCTACGGCCTGCCGGTCGCGGTCACCGAGGCGCACATCGACGCCAACCGCGAAGACCAGCTGCGCTGGCTCGTGGAGATCTGGAATGCCGCGAAGAAGGTCCAGCAGGGCGGCGCCGACATCCGCGCCGTCACCGTGTGGGCCCTGCTCGGCTCGTTCGACTGGAACTGCCTCGTCACGGAATGCAAGGGCTATTACGAGCCCGGTCCGTTCGACGTGCGCGGCCCGCAGCCGCGTGCGACCGCCGTCGCCACCCTGATGCGCGAACTGGCGAGCGGCCGCCCGCTGTCGCATCCGGTGCTGCAGGGCCAGGGCTGGTGGCGCCGTCCGGGCCGGTTCCTGGCCAAGCCGGTGGCGACCCGCACCGCCGTCGCCGACATCGCCGAGCGCGGCGCGTTCCGCTCCACGTTCCCGCAGCCGATCCTGATCGCGGGCGCGACGGGCACGCTGGGCCGCGCCTTTGCCCGCATCTGCGAACGCCGCAACCTTGCATACCACGTGCTGACGCGCCAGGAGATGGACATCGCCGATCCGGCCTCGGTCGAGGCGGCGATCGTGCGCTTCAAGCCGTGGGCCATCATCAACGCGGGCGGCTATGTGCGCGTCGACGATGCCGAGGGCGACATCCAGCGCTGCATGCGCGAGAACGCCCACGGCCCGACCGTGCTGGCACTCGCCGCGATCCGCCATGCGCTGCGCTTCATGACGTTCTCCAGCGACCTCGTGTTCGACGGCACGCAGGATCGCCCGTACATCGAGTCCGACAAGGTGGCCCCGCTGGGCGTGTACGGCCGCAGCAAGGCGGACGCCGAGCGGCGCGTGCTCGACTCCGACCCGCAGGCCCTCGTCATCCGCACGAGCGCCTTCTTCGGCCCCTGGGACGAGCACAACTTCGTCACGCAGGCGCTCGCCGCGCTGGACGCGGGCCGGCCGTTCGCGGCGGCGTCGGACCAGGTCGTGTCGCCGACGTACGTACCGGACCTCGTCAACGTCTGCCTGGACCTCTTGATCGACCGTGAATGCGGACTCTGGCACCTGACCAATGGCGCCGCGCTGAGCTGGGCGGACCTGGCGCGCCACGCCGCGGCTGCGGCCGGCGTCGACGATGCCCCGCTTGAAGCGCGCACGGCCGCCGAGCTGGGCCTGCGCGCGCCGCGCCCGCGTAACAGCGCCATGAGCAGCGAACGGGGCCTGCTGCTGCCCTCGTTCGACGATGCCCTGGCACGCTACCTGCGCGAGCGCGAGATCTCGAAGGAGCAGGCCGGCACCGTGGAGACCCCGCGCCAGCTGAGCGTCCGCACCTGATTTGTTGCACGGCATGAACAACGACAGCCGCCGCCCGGGCGGCTGTCTTGTCTTATCATCAAATGTGATAGCAAAGTATTTACGATCGGAATTTCTTTAGTTACACTACGTTACTTAGCGTTACTTTACGCATTCGAGTGTGACTGACATGTCCAACTTCCCTCTCCGGCCGCTACCCGCGTTACCCGGTATGTACGCAGGCTACCGTGTGCTTGCTCTTTTTGCCATGGACGGAGGGGTGGCATGAAACTCTACCGTGAAGAACAGGGCTGGACCGAACGCCTGATCGCATCGGCCGCGCCGTCCGTCACGCTGCGCTCGGCCGTGCCGCCGCACCTGGCGGGTTTCAAGTCGGTGCGCGAGCTCGCCAAGATCCGCCTGCGCGCCCTGCTGCACCCACGCCAGACCCCGCGCTGGCTGCAACTCCTCAATGCGCATCCGGCATTCTCGGAATACGTGCGCAACTGCCCGCGTTTCCTGTACAAGGTCTACCGCCCGTACATCAGTCACGCGCTGGATGCCGAGGCACGCCTCGATGCGATCCGCGCGCACTACGATTTCATGTTCCGGCGCGGCCTGGGCCAGACGCTGGCACGCGCCTGCCTGGGCCCCGTCGTGCTGGCCGAAGCGGAAGGCAAGAGCGGCCTGCGCTACCAGATCCAGCTGCGCACCGTGACCATGTTCGACCGCGAGGGCGAACTGGTATTGCAGCTGACCCAGGACGACAAGGTGCTGTACACGGTGGCGTGCACGGTGGCGCCGCGCGACGGCCGCCCGGCCGTCAGCATCGGCTGCATCCAGGGCGGCAAGACCGACGATGCGCGCGAGGCGATCCGCACGGCCACGCGCGAGCTGCACGGCATCCGGCCGAAGCAGCTGATGGCGATCCTCGTGCGCCAGCTGGGCCATGAATATGGTTGCGCGCGCATGTTGATGGTCTCGAACCAGAACCGCGTGATCTACAAGGCGATCCGCAACGGCCGCGTGCTGGCCGACTACGACCAGCTGTGGGAAGAACTGGGCGGCGTGAAGCGGCCCGATGGCGACTGGGAACTGGATTGCGCGCCGGTGGCGGCGCCGGACCTGGAGAGCATCCCGTCGAAGAAGCGGTCGGAGGCGCGCAAGCGGCATGAGCTGGTCAGCCGCCTGGCCGACGAGGTCTGCGCCGCGCTCAGGTAGATGCCGTCACGCCCGGACGGCGTTGTCGCGCGCCGGCGTGAGGAGCGGCGCCAGCTCGCTCCACACGCGCTCCACGCCCATCCTGTTCATGCAGTCGTGGTGCCCCAGCGGGCATTCGCGCTTGCGGCACGGCGAGCATTCGAGGCGCAGCGACACCGTGCGCGCCACCTCGGACAGCGGCGGGGCATAGTCCGGATCCGTCGAGCCATACAGGGCCACCACGGGGCGGTTCAGCGCCGACGCAATGTGCAGCAGGCCGGAGTCGTTGGAGACGACCGCACTGGCCCGCGCCAGCAGGGCGATGGCGTCGTCGAGCGACGTCTGCCCGGCCAGGTTCAGCACCGCGGTCCCGGCCGGGCCGGCGTGCCGCTGGACCTGTTCGCACGTTTCGCGATCGTTCGGGGAGCCCAGCAGCATGACCTGCGCGCCGGGCACGGCGTCCACCACGCGCGCCGCCAGGGCACCGTAATGCGCGGGTGGCCAGCGCTTGGCGATACCGAATTCCGCGCCCGGCGCGAAGGCGACGAGCGGACGCGCCAGGTCGACGCCGAGGCGTTTCCCCACCTGTTCCGTCTCCTCTCCGCCGACGACGAGACAGGGGCGCGTCAGCTTGCCCGGCAGCGGCAGCTGCGGCTCGCATGCGAGGGCCGCGTAGAACGGCACCATCGAGCGCGGGGGGAAGTCGTCGTGGTGCATCACATTGACCATCCCGTAGCGCATCTCGCCCTTGTAGCCGACGCGGCGGGGAATGCGCGCCAGCCACGGGATCAGTGCGTATTTCAGGGTGTTCGGCAACACGTAGGCATCGCTGTAGCCGCGCTCCTTCAGCAGGCGCGCGTAGCGCCAGCGTTCGCCCAGCTGCAGGGCGCGGTGACGGAAAGGCGTCACCAGGATGTCGTCCGCCTCCGGGATGCGGCGCCACACGGGCACGACCTGCGGCGGCGCCAGCACGTCGATGGCACGCTCCGGGTGTACCTGCTTGAGCAGGCGCAGCAGGGGCTGGGCCATCACGGCGTCGCCGATCCAGTTCGGCGAAATGACCAGGGTGCGCGCCTTGTCATTCATTTCCGTTCCTGCTTATGTCTCTTCCACCAGCGCCGAGAACTGCAGGCGGTAGAGGTTGGCGTACATGCCGCCCTGCGCCAGCAACTGGTCGTGCGTGCCCTGCTCGACGATGCGGCCATGCTCCATCACGACGATCAGGTCGGCGCCTTCGATGGTCGACAGGCGGTGCGCGATCACGAACGTGGTGCGGCCCGCCATGAGCGTGTCGAGGGCAGCCTGGACGGCGCGTTCGGATTCGTTGTCGAGGGCCGACGTCGCTTCGTCCAGGATCAGGATCGGCGCATCCTTGTAGATGGCGCGTGCGATGGCCACGCGCTGGCGCTGGCCGCCCGACAGGCGCATGCCGTTCTCGCCGATCATCGTGTCCACGCCTTGCGGCAGGCGCTCGACGACGTCGGCCAGGTGCGCGGCGCGGATGGCGGCATGCAGGCGCGCCTCGTCGACCTGCTCGACGCCATAGGCGATGTTGGCGCGCAGCGTATCGTCGAACAGCACGACATTCTGGCTCACCAGGGCCAGCTGGGCGCGCAGCGACGCCATTTTGATGTCCTGGTACGGGATGCCGTCCAGCAGGATACGGCCGGATTCCGGCTCGTAGAAACGCGTGACGAGATTCACGAACGTCGACTTGCCGCCGCCGGACATGCCGACCAGCGCGACAGTCTGGCCCGGCTTCACGTCCAGCGAGACGTCGTCCAGCGCCGGCGTCAGGGCGTTCGGGTAGCGGAACCTCACGTGCTCGAAGCGCACGTGGCCCTGCGCGCGGCCGAGCGTGCGCGTGCCGGGGTCCTGCTCGACGGGGGCATCGATCAGCTCGAAGACGGATTCGGCGGCGGCGATCCCGCGCTGCATCGGGCCGTTCACCTCGGCCAGCGCCTTCAAGGGCGTGAGCAGCATCAGCATCATGGTGACGAATTTCGTAAACTCACCCACCGTCATGTCGGCGTGGATCGCCAGCACCACGACGAGCGACAGCGCGAGCGACGTGGCAATCTGGGTCACGGGCGTGGTGGCGGCGAAGGCGACCGTCATGCGCTGCGAAAAACCGCGCATGGCTTCGCTGCGCAGGTAGAAACGGTGGTTCTCGTAGCGCTCGCCGGAGAACACGCGGACCACCTGGTGGCCGCGCGCCGCTTCCTCGACGACCTGCGTCATCTCTGCCGTCACGCGCTGGTTTTCGCGGTTCAGGTGGCGCAAGCGGCGGCTCGTCGTGCGCACGATCACGGAGGTCAGCGGCATGATGACGAGCGCCACCAGCGTCAGCTTCCAGTTCTGCCATAGCAACGAACCGACGAGCCCGATCACGACCAGGGTGTCGCGCACGAAGGAGAGGAACACGGAATTGACCATGTCCACGACCTGGCGCACGTCACCGACGACGGTATTGATGACCTTACCGGTCGACTCTTCGTGGAAACGCGCGACCGGCAGGCGCAGCAGGCGCGCGAACGCCATCGCGCGCAGGTCGTTCGTCACCCGGGACAGCACCCAGTTGTTGTAGTACGCGGTGGCGAACGTGCCGATGCCGCGCACGACGAAGAGCGACACGAGCGCGGCCGGGATCCACCACATGGGGAACGGGACCTTGTTCTTGAACCCTTCGTCCGTCAGGAGCTTGAGGCCCTCGGCCAGCAGCGGCTGGGTGGACGCCGTCAGCGCCATCGCGAGCAGCGACAGGAACGCGCGTCCGCGATAAGGTTTCAGGATCGCCCACAGGCGCTTGATGATGACACTGTTATCCAATTTTTTCTTCCGCGTTCAGGCAGAAGCCCATGAGCAGGAACACCATGAGCGCGTAGAACACACTGCCCTTCATGGACCAGAAAATCACTTCCGTCAGCCCGAAGCCGACATAACCGAGCACCACCAGTGCCCCGCCCAGCGCGACCGCGAACTGCGGCGGGCATTCCTTATCCCGTCCCAACCGGCGCAGGAAGAAGCGCAGGGGCGCGATCAGCGTCGCGGCCCAGATGACGAAGCCCACCGCACCGCCGGTCGCCAACACCTGCAGAGCGTCATTATGCAGGTGCGGCAGCTCGAGCACCCTCGCGTCGAACCGGCCTTCCCGCCCATACTCGGCCAGCCGTTCGCGGCATGCGTCGAAATCCATGCCGACCAGCGGATGTTCGCGGATCAGCATCACGGCGCCCTTCCACAGTTCGAGCCGGATGCCGACACTACTCACCTCGATGTCCCCCTTGTACCACCAGGCGCGGGCT
>Ga0207705_10001896_pt1 | contig 16385 bp, 11 predicted proteins | sample KBSC13metaG_FD_184314 | JGI IMG/M metagenome (GOLD analysis project Ga0207705, IMG submission 184314) | Corn rhizosphere microbial communities from Kellogg Biological Station, Michigan, USA - KBS C1-3 metaG (SPAdes) (version 2) | ecosystem: Host-associated > Plants > Roots > Rhizosphere > Soil ...
TTATTGTATCCTAAAAGAAATTTGGGATGAAAACAAAATTAACATGCTTGAACAATTTAAAGTGTTACTGCTAAATCGTGCAAATAGAGTAGTTGGAGTTTACCAAGCTTCTTCAGGCGCAATAACAGGAACTATTGCCTATTCGAGATTGATATTAGCAACTTTTTTTCATCGCTCTTGGCATTACCGGAATTTATTTTCAACGTACTGTTCTTACAGAAAAACAAACAAACGGATATTTTACAAAAAAAAATATACTTATTGCAATAAGCAGGAAGGAAGCTGAAAACCGCCAACAGACTGTTATGCTTATGTGTTTGCAGTAAACGAAGAAACAGTATATAGCTTTTCTTCTATTGCTTTATGAAAAATCTCAACAGCATACCTCCCCCCGGATCGCTTTTATAACTGATCAAACGCGGATAGCGCAAGCTTCTTACATCAAAATGATATCGCTGATGGTAATAATTGCACCAGAATTCACCAGCATATTTGCTGATTCCATAAACTGTAGAGGGTTCAATGATAGTTTGTTGTGGACAGTTTTGTTTAGGTGAGCTACCCCAAATACAGCAATGCTGCTGGGCCAAAATATCTTGTCAATTTTTTCCTCTTTTGCAATTTCTAATACATTCAAAAGGCTTTTTGTATTTAGGTTCCAGGCAAGTTGAGGATCCTTTTCTCCTGTACTGATAAAATGGCTCCAAGCAAATAAATCTGCGTTATATTTTGCCTTATCACATAAACGTGCAACATTTCTTTATTCAGGACATCCAAATTTATATACGGCCCTGTTCCTTTTCTCTTCGCGCAGGTCAGAGGCTATAACATTCGATCCGCCAGAAATTTTTCGCAGTTCCAAAGTAAATTCCACTCCAAGTTGTCCTCCCGCACCAATTACAAGTATTTTTTCTTTAATCATTTTATTTATCACATTTTTGACAATAAATCATCGATTCTTTTTTCTGTTGGCTGATTAGGGTCTTCATAGATATCTATAACTCCGTGCTTGTTCAAATCGATCCAGCCTTTGTGATAAATGGATTTCATTTTAGGTTGATACGTTTGCGCAATAGAATTTTGACAAACCATAAAAACAACAAAAGTTATCAAAAAGCTCAGTTTGTAAATATTGTTTTTTAGTTGCATAATTTTATTGATTTAATTGATTGATGAATAACGTGAAATTTCTTTTGGCCTTTACGTAATTGAAAAATAAGTTTTGTGAATCGAAATGCAAGTGCGGTATTACTTTATTTGCAAAATCAAAATAAAAAAGAAAAATATGGGTAAATAAAAATCATGCTTATTTATTGTTTTACTGCAAAAAGCAACGTGAAAAAGCTAAAAATATGTTCAATAGTGTAACAGTGAAAAAGGAATTACTATTATGTTTTTGCATTTTCATATATTTTACCTCGTTGATTCTTTTCGGTTTCTAAAACAATCACAAAAGGCTTTTGATGATCCTCGTGTTTGATGTGAATAAAATATTCATTGTTTCCAATCTCTTCCAGAGCCGGCTGGGTTGCAAGTTTTAATAGAGAATATGTTTTAACAATGGAGAGGACTTTTGGCAATTGAATGCGCAATGCATTTGAAACTGGCACATTACAAACGATCATGTAAATCTTATTGGAGCTGTCTTTTTTGGTAAAATATCCCCAATCCTGCTTGCGCAATCCGGCATATTCACAATCATAGACTGCTTCACCGTTTTCTTTCATCCAATCCCCGATTTGTTTGGCAATATCCACTTCCTCTTTTCTGATTGAACCGTCTCCTTCCGGACCAAAATTCAATACAAAATTTCCTGAAAGTGAAACACATTTCGCGAGCATTTCGATCAGTTCATCTGGCGTTTTAATGTGACTTTTCCATGCTTTGTTATACCCCCATTGGTTTTCAGGAATAGTCATTACACAATCCCAATCATTGCCATGAACGTCTTCGATCTTGTTGGGAATCTTTCTTTCCCAGCCTTGTTCATAATCTCCCATCAGGCGGCCATTTGAATCGAAATGCCGCTTTCCGTTTTCATCCGGACGAAAGCGGCTGCCGATGATGATTCCCGGATGAAGTTTTCGCATTTCTGTTTCCAGGGAATCTGCAAAAGCTGCCTGCTTTATCCATGATTTATCCCAGGTCCCATCAAACCATAATCCTTTTATTGTCGGATATCTTGTAAGCAGTTCAATCAGTTGATTTCTTGTGTATTTTTTAAACCTGTCAAAAGCAATGCTGTCTTCTGTTGTTTTGATGTCATAGCGCCAATCCGGATTGTGCCAGTCCATTATTGAAAAATACAAATACACATCAATTCCTTCCTTGTTATAAGCGTCCACTACCTGCTTTACAATATCTTTTTTATAGGGTGATTGGGCAACTGTGAAATCGGAATATTTACTCGGCCACATACAAAAGCCATCATGATGTTTTGTGGTGAATGTTACATATCGGGCTCCCATTTGCTTTGCCATTTTTGCCCACCCAGTCGCATCAAATTTTGTCGGGTTGAATTGATAGATGAGTGAATCATAAGCGGATTTTCTTACTTCGCTCCATGAACGGATCCATTCAGCAGCGCCATTATATTCTTTGCCATTCCATTCTCCTCCGGGAATAGCATAAAGGCCCCAATGAATAAATTGACCTAAGCCATAATCACGCCAGCGTTGCATTGCAGCATCTGTCCGTTTACCAATGCGATGCGCTCCATGCACCAAAACGAAAGTATCTTTTTGCGCAGCCGGCTGTTGGGAATTTGCAGGAATAGAAATTACGGTAAAAAATAAAAAAGAAAGAAAAACCTGTTTCATGATTGTAATTATTTTGTTCGGCTAAATACGATTTTACATTTTTTGTTTGTTTACTGCTGTTTATAGAAGAGGATGTCTCAAAACTAAAATGAAGGCGCTGAGAATCGCATAAATGAAATCAGACACCATCCCCTACCCGAATAAAAAGGGGCTACCTCACACTTTTGAGACAGCCTCTTCTTCTCCTTTAACTATTCAAGCATCCATTCCACTTGATCGCTTAATTCTATTCCACCATTATTTACTGTTGCTTTTATCACATTCTTTCCTTTTTCCAGCAGAACCTTTTCAAAAATAAAATGCACTTTGGTAGTTCCTTGCTTCGCTGCGGGAAGGCGTTTTCCGTTCACAGTAAGAACCGGGATACCTTTGTTTGAATAAACGGTGATATTCGTTATGGCTTCAGTGCGTTTATCAAATCTTCTGTCAGATATATACAAAACCGGTTCTTTGCTCCAGTTTGCTTTGTACCAATAGAAGGCATCTTTTTTTATTTTCCGATCGAAGGTTACCAGGCCTTTCATATTTCTTGCTGGTACGCCGCCACGGTCCCAGAGTGGCGTAGCAAAATCAAACATGTTCCATACATAAGAAGAAACGAGATAGGGATGTTTTTCAATAATCCCCCACTGCACTTCATGCAATCTTGCTTGATATTCTTCCGGAAAAAATTGTCCGTCATATTTTGGAACCTTGCTCGTGTTTACGTCTTCGTGCTGATCCACATTTGCTTCTGCACCATATTCTGCAAGCACTACTTTGCAATCCGGATAATTCTTTTCCAAACCGTCAACCCAATTTTCCAATCCGCCCATCTTGCCTTCATACCAGCCATAATAGCGATTGATGCCCTGGATATCTGTATTAAAATTCTCAGGCCGGTCCATATTCCCATAACCGTTGGTGCTGCCGCTAAACCTGTCCGGATCTTCTGTTTTTGCAATATCATTTAATATGCGAATGAGCCGCGGCGTATAATCTTCCGGATTTTTGCCATACACTTCGTTGGATGTCCCCCACGTAAAAATAGAAGGGTGGTTAAAATTCTGACGGATGAGCTCGGTCATTTGCTGCTTTGCATTGTCTGATTCTTCTTTTGAAACGGCATTGACAAAAGGAATTTCGGTCCAAACCAAAAAGCCAATGCTGTCGCAATCGTTATAAATCCGTTGTGCCTGCTGATAATGACCGAAACGAATACTGGTAGCGCCAATATCTTTGATCATGTTCATATCAGAATCCTCCTGGGATGAACTTAAGGCATTTCCATAGCCCCACCAATCCTGGTGACGACAGACGCCATATAAGCGGTAAGGTTTTCCATTCAGATAAAAGCCTTTGCCATCGACGATATGAAAACTGCGGATCCCGAGCGGCTGAACGACTTCATCTATTTTTTGATCATTTTCGACAATACCTGTTACCATTTTGTACAAATAAGGATCATTTCTTCCCTGCCACAAGTGTGGATTCACAAGGCTGATTTGTTGAGAAAAAGTTTGTCTTCCCTGTGGTAAAACGACAATTTGCTTCGATATTCTTTTTACCAGTTTACCTTTCATGTCAAAAAGCTCATTCTGCAATAAAACTTTTTTTGTTTTATGCAACATGTTATCAATCTTCACTGAAACGTTGATGTCTGCTGATTTTGCTGACACATTCTTCTGACGGATGTAAACTCCGGGTGAAGCATAATCGGTCGTGGTGATGTTCAATTTGTTGGTAATAACGAGAGAAACAGGACGATAAATTCCACCATAAACAGCAAAGAGAAAATTATTGATGGGAATTACGTCTTTGCGCGGTGCATTGTTGACCTTTACTTTGATCAGGTTTTCTTCGCCATATTTCAATGCATACGTGATCTCAAAAACAAATGCCGCATAAGAACCTTTGTGTTCACCAATCCATTTATTATTTACATACACATCGGCTACCGATCCAACACCATCAAACCGGATAAAAATTCTTTTCCCTTCTAATTTCTTATCTATAAAAAATTGCTTCTGATAAAAAGCATCACCGGCATAAAAATCCTTTCCGGTTTGCATGTCCACATTATTCCAGGTGTGCGGAATTGTTACCATTTCCCAGGAAGTATCTGAGCTGCTTTCGACGGGCGCTTTTCGGAATTGCCATGAATCGTTGAAAGAAAGGGTTTGGCGGGGACTCGCCTTTTGTCCTGCTACAGATAGCAGGTTTACAAAAAGAAAAAAAATGAAGACTACGGTATTTCTCAGACAGGTACGATGCATCGCACAGATACGATGCATCGCGTGTTTACGACAAAGAACGGTAAGAAAACAAATATTGAAATATTTCACGTTGAGATATATTTTTAATCTTCAAAATCATTCAACTACCGCGGCCTTCCGGCGTCCCTTTCCTTCCTTATTGGTTAAATCGTCGCCCAGATCCTCACGATATGTATCACCCAGATCTTTTAATCGTCTTACAACCTCAGGATGTTCGGCAGCGACGTCAATCGTTTCTCCCGGATCGGTTCTCTGGTCATACAACGCTTCCGGCACATTCACTTGCGCCGTTTTACCCGGAAACCCATCCTTACCAGGAGGAAATTTTTTATAAGTCTGAGAGCGATGAGGGAAAACCAGCTTCCATTTTCCTTCGCGAACGCCTTCCAGGCTATTTACATTATAATAATAGGCCAGTTCGTTTCTTGGATTGGCATCTTTTTCGTTCAACAACAAAGGCAAAATATTGACGCCATCAATTTTCTTTGCCGGTAACTGCGATTTACAAATGGCCGTAATCGTTGGAAACAAATCGATCGTCATAGCGATCTTGTTGCACACCGTTCCGGCCGGAATTCTTCCCGGCCATCTCATGATGCAGGGTTCGCGCTGGCCTCCTTCCCAGGAAGTACCTTTTCCTTCGCGAAGCCCGCCAGTGTTTCCTGCGCGATTTCCAAACGAGAGCCACGGCCCGTTATCACTCGTAAATACCACCAGCGTTTTCCGGTCAAGCCCTTCAGCTTTCAGGGTTTTCATTACTTCTCCGACCGACCAGTCAACCTCCATCATTACGTCTCCGAAAAGTCCCAGTTTGCTTTTACCGCGAAACCTTTCTGATGCTGCAATCGGCACATGCACCATTGAATGCGCCAGGTACAAAAAGAAAGGATGATTCTTATTTTTCCTGATAAAATCGCAGGCGCGTTTTGTGTAGATTTGAGTTAATTGCGATTGATCTTCCAGTGTACGAATAAATTTGATCGGTTTGTCACCTTCGAGCAATGGCAAAGGCGGATATTTTGATTTCCAGTCGGATGTGTCAGTTATGGGATTGCCTGCATAGTCAACAGGCCACATATCATTGGAATACGGCAATCCCAGGAACTCATCGAAACCATAATGAATCGGTAAATAAGGCTCCCTGGCTCCGAGATGCCATTTTCCCACCATCCCGGTATGATAGCCGGCTTTCTTCAGGGAGGCAGCAATCGTTTCCTCATCCGGATTTAAGGCAATCTTGCTCCATGGCATCAGCGCATTATGAATACCAACTCTATTTGGATAACATCCGGTAAGGATGGCCGCCCGCGATGCTGAGCAAACGGCTTGTGCCGCATAAAAATTGGTATAGCGCATTCCCTGAGCCGCGAGCCGGTCAATATTTGGTGTATTATAACCAATCCCTGCATAGCAATCCGGATCACCGTAGCCCATATCATCCATGAAGATGATAAGGACATTCGGACGTTGCTGACTTATTTTTTTTTGACCAAATGCGGAAGCGGACAAAAAAAGAAGCAGCAGGAGGAAGTAATTTTTCATCGTATACGATTTTTAGAGATTGGCGCATTACGTAAGTTGGTTCTTTAAACGTTCTTCCGAAAGTAAAAGATAACCGAGCCGGTGGCGACTATTTTATTACATCGTTTTTCAATCTCTTATTTTGACTGCCATCCCGGATTTTGGACCAATTTGTCATTCAGTACCAAATCTTCAATAGGAATAGGAAATAAATATTCCTTCGTTTCATCAAATTGCCGGCCATCCGGTAATGTTTTGGCATAAGGCATTATAAAGCCATCACTACTTAAATACACGTCTTTACCGACTTTAACTGTAGGGAATTGAGACTGAACAAATTTCATTCCTTCAACCGGAATTTCTAAGAATTTACCGGCTTTCCAGCGCATCAGATCATCCCATCTTGTGTTTTCAAAAGCCATTTCTATCCTCCGTTCTCTTCTTATTTCCCTTAATAATGGAGCGGGCACATACCCACAATACTTACTATAATTTGCATCTAAAACCGGATCGGCTGGAATGTTCGTTACGTCAAGATGAGGCATTCCAACCCGATCCCTGATCACATTGATCGTTTTATCGATCACTGACTGGTCTGCTTGCCCCAACTCAAATTTTGCTTCTGCATAATCCAATAAAATTTCAGCATACCTGAATATTGGTGCTGCCTGCATTCCATTGGTGACTCTATTCCAATCAGCAGGATCATTCAAAAACCATTTGGCCAATCTGTAACCTGTCGGACATTTATTTCCGGATAAACCGGGAATATTTGGCAAGGGAGCATTATTCGCACCCATTACTCCTGCAGCGTTATCATATTCTCCGAACATAGCTACTGTTTGGCGCAAACGCGGGTCTCTGTTTTGAAATTCCTCCTGTATTGAATCTTTACCAAGAAAGAGCGGGCTTGTCGAAATCGGCTTGCCATCGGTACATAAATACGCATCAACAAAATTTCTTGTTACGCCAAACTGGTGCCTTAAATTCTGGGCGAAATACCGGCTAAAGGCAACCCCTAATTGCAAATCTGCAGAATATTCTTTTGACAAAATTACTTCCGGATTACCTTTATACGTGTATCGTGCAAATAAAGAATTGTAAACGTGATTCACATCTCCCCCACTTTTATCAAGAGAATAATTTCCTCCCATTAATTGTTCACACGCATCTACTGCATCATTTAAAAACTTTGTTCCATCTAATTTTAATTCTGTGTGATATTTCCGGTATGTCCCTTCATATAAGCCAATCCTTGCCTTTAAAAACAAAGCCACATCTTTATTTAACCGGTCAGGCTGTTCAGATCCTTTGGCCGGGAGCCATGCAATTGCCGTATCTAAAATGTTCATGACCGAATCCATCACTTCTGCACGCGGGGTTCTGGGAGCAAATAGCTCGGGGGAAGTTGTAGTTAATGTAGAAGAAAGCCATGGTACGTCGCCGAAAAGTTTTACTTTTTCAAAATAATCCCACGCTTTAAAAAAATATACCTCTCCGCCATATACGTTTTGTACCTCGCGTGGAATTTTAGTTCTGCGGAAGTTTTGCAAAAACAAATTGATGGTACGCAGGTTCACAAAGTTCCATCCGCCAGAACCACTGCCTCCCGAAAGATAGCTGATGTATTGATTGGCCGCTACCTTGGAATAAGAATTCGGAGCTGCATTATCGGTAATTACATCTCCATAAGCAATGGCAGCTTGTGTATAGCCATACGGTTGAATGGTTGCATCACCAAAGCCATAGCCAAAGCCTACAATATAATTTGGATAAATCGCATTTACGTACAACTGTAAATCCTGTTCCGTTGTCCAATAATTCGCATCATTAATGGTATCCAACGGAGTTTTATCCAGGAACTTATTATTACAACTATAAAGAAAGGATGCAATAACAATTAGAATGATTATTTTAAATTTCATAATTATTTTCATTTAATTTTTTAGAATGTTGCCTGGATACCAAAGGCATAAGATTTTATCATTGGATAATTTGCACTGAGTACTTCGGGATCAAATACCTGCGGCACTTTGCTGTATTGCCATATATTATATCCGGCTACATAAATTCTTATCTTTTGCAACCCGATATGGCTTACTGTTTTAATTGGCAAAGAGTAGCCTAAAGCAATATTTTTCAATCTGATGTAAGCAGCATTTTGTAAATATCTTGTTTGCACCTGGATATTCTGTGAAGCGGCCCTGTATGCAGGATACAAAGCATCTGGCTTGTCAGGAGTCCAGGAGTTTTCGTATACTTCCTTTGTTCCTGTTCCGCCCGCAATAGCACCCCAAAATAAATTATCACCCACCCACACATCTCTTTTTCCAACACCTTGAAGGAATACATTCAGATCAAACCCTTTCCATGAAAAATTGCTATTTAACCCAAATTGAAAGCGAGGCGTACTATTTCCAATTATTTTTCTATCACCCGGATCCGCAACAGTATTAGAACCTGAAGAAATAATAGAATCTCCGTTTATATTCGCATAGCGAATGTCGCCGGGATATATTATGCCCGAATAAAGTTGTTTCTGGCTTGGAGCTTTATTGATCTCATCCTGGTTTTGAAAGATGCCATAGGTTTCATACCCCCATATTTCACCCATTTTTTCACCCACATACAAGGTGCTGAGTAATTTATTTGGATTGCCGTTAAATTTGGTAATCACCGTCTGATAGTCAGACAATACAAAGGCGAGATTATAACTGAATCCACCGCTGGTCCGGTCATGCCATTTGGCTGAAAATTCCCATCCTTCGGTTTGTAGCGCTCCGGAATTCTGGGTTGGGGCAGACGCGCCCAAAACTGCCGGAAATTTATCACCGTCAACTAAAATGTCGGATGTGGTTCGCCTGTACCAATCGAATGTAAGATCAAGTTTGTTGATAAGGGTTGCATCGAGTCCAAAATCCAGGGTAGATGCGGTTTCCCACGTGATGTTCGGATCTACTAATCCCGGAGGAGTGATTCCTACAGGCCTTATACCATCAAATAATTGCTGCACCTGCGAGATGGTTCCATAAGACGGAACATAAATGTAATTAGCTACATTTTGATTGCCAATACTACCGTAAGAACCCCTCAACTTCAGATCGGTAACGACAGATTTTATGCTTTGTGCAAAATTCTCCTGTGAAATTCTCCATCCTGCAGAAAGTGATGGAAAGAATTTTCCTCTGGAATCATGTGGAAAGCGTGAGGTAAGGTCATACCGTCCATTCGATTCCAGTAAATATTTTCCCTTATAATTATAAGTAAACCGGTAAAAGCCACCCCGCACAGCCCATTCGCTTTCTGCGTCATAAGCGTTTCTCTGACCAGTTGTCTGATCAATAACAGGAACTTCAGGAGTGATCATTCCATTTCCTACGCCTTCCAGGTAATCATCTTTATACCATTCCTGGTTAAAGCCGGCTAAAGCATAAAAATGATGATCTTTAATGTCGTATTTATAATCTGTGTATAGATTAACCAGGTATTGATTGTAATGATCAACGGTTTTATCTACAGAGGTGGGGCTGGTATAAACATTATCTGTCGAATACCAACTTGTTTCAACTCTGTCCAATTCAGGTATAACCTGTTTCTCGCCGTAATTATTGGAAGTAAATGATATATCGCTTTTGATATTCCAGTCCCGGGTTAATTTAATGGAAGGAGAAACAGCCAGCAATAAATTCTCTGTATTTTGTTTGTCGAGTGAACCGTAATCCATAAAAGATAAGATATTATCCGTGTACATGCCAGCCATCCCGTTAGGGGAATTTTCCGGCGTTTTTATCGGCATATTTACATTCCTGCCCGGTTCCTGCGCCAAAGCTCTCCACCAGCCACCCTTACCGCCGGGATTAACCGGTTGTGTATATTGTGTATTATAATAGGATGTTCTGAAATCTATTTTAAACCAATTCGTTACGGTAGAAGACAAATTAAATGTTGCGTTATAACGTTTGAATTTATCAGTATTTAATTTATACATTCCGTCCTGATCCAGGTAACCAAGCGATGCATAATAAGTACTTTTTTCATTTCCGCCGGAAAGGCTGAGATTGTGTTTCTGCATAGGCGATGATTCTTTTACGGCTTCCTTATACGGGTTTTGATTGGCAACCCAGATAATGGAACTTGCATCGTTGCCGGGAATACTCATAATATAGGAAGGAGCCGTTTTTGGATCATCCATGTAGGCTTTTATTGCCGCGAGTGTAGTTTCCATATCAGTGGAAGCAGAACCATTTTGTAAAGCCTGTGCTTTTATCAAAGCATCCTGAATTTGGTAAGCATTTAATAGATCAGGTATCGCCGCTGGCTTATTCCATTGAAAATCATTAGAATAAGAAATGGAGGGTTTCTCAGAACGCCTTCCTTTCTTAGTAGTCACCAACAATACGCCATAGGCAGCCCTTGCACCATAAATAGCGGAAGAAGCAGCATCTTTTAAAACAGAAATACTTTCAATATCCTCCGGATTTATCTGGCTTATGTCCATCGGAATGCCATCTACCAAAGTGTATGGAGCACCGGTTTGGAATGCGAAATCACCGCTGCTGTTTTTTGCAAATGAGGTACCGCCTCTTATATTGATCGCCGGAGTACTGTTGGGACTTCCATTGCTGTTCGTAACATTCAGATTTGGGATCAAACCTTGTAATGCCTGACCTATGTTGGAAACCGGCCTGTTTTCAATTTCTTTTGAAGTTACCTGTGCAACTGCACCGGTGAGATTCACTTTCTTTTGTGTTCCAAAACCCACTACTACCACTTCGGTTCCTGCCACTGCTTCTATTTCCATTTGAATATTCAGAGGCTGATTATTTTTCACGGTGATGCTTCTCTTTTGATATCCTACAATCGTAAATTCCAACACGTCTCCTACATTAACCTCAATAGAAAAACTTCCATCAGTTGTGGTACTGGTTCCTTTTGTGGTTCCTTTTACTATTACTGAAACGCCTGCCAAAGGATTTCCTTTTTCATCTTTTACCGTTCCTTTTATTTGCTGAAACAAAGGCGCTGCAGGTAATAAAAATGTTGATGCCAGGGATGCTTTGTTTAAAGCATCCCTTTCTTTTTCTACAATGGTAATGGTCTTCCGCTCTATGGAAAAATCGAGTGGCTTGCCTTCAAGGGTTTCCCTTAGTACTTCTTCGACCGAGCCGTCTTTTACCTGGATGGTAACCGGCTTTGTTCTTTTCAACAGGTTGGCATCATAGAAAAAAACATAACCTGTTTGTTTTTTAATTTCCTTAAAGACCTTCTCCAGCCTCATATTTTTGGCTGTGAGGGTTACTTTCTGCGCAAAGCCGCCAGCGCTTGCAGTAAGGCTGGCTGATAATAGCAGGATGGTTGTAATTTTCATCGCAAGAAAAATTTTTCTCCTGTTGAAGCGATGGCTTTTCACCCGGTAGCCGGGATTCAAGCTCTTAAACAACAGAAATTTTTTGATAAGTGTGCCATAGTGACAATTGGCCTTAAAAAGCATAACTTTGTTTTTGGTTTTAGTTAATAATAAATGAGCGACAAGAAGTTTATTTTTGATTCTAAAACTTTTCAGGGAAGTGGCTTCAACACTTTCCTGTTTTCATTTTAGCATTCCATACTTTTTTGTTCTTCCGTACTTAGTTTAATAGAATCAATTAATCGGGTAACACCATCAATTTCTTTCCTTCAATTCTGAAGTTCACTTTGTTTCGTTCTAAAATCTTCAGCACTTCTGACAAGCTTAAATCTCTTTCAATCTCTCCTGCAAATGCCCTTGGCTGATTAGTTCCCTGATAAACCACATCTACATCGTACCATCGTGATATTTCCTTCAGTACATTCTGAAGACTGGCGTTATTAAATTGAAAATAGCCGTTCTTCCAGGCCATCACTTCATCTATATCTACATCGTCCTGTATTTTTATTTCCGTCTTTACCGACGCCTGCTCGCCGGGCTTTAATATGCCGGATGCATTACCATTGTTTATTTTTACCGATCCCTGTAGCAACGTTACTTTTGTATCTCCGTTATCCTGGAAGGCATTTACATTAAAATGGGTACCAAGCACCCGGATATTCATCGAACCATTGTTGACAATAAAAGGCCTGGAAGCATCATGAAATACTTCAAAATATGCTTCTCCGGTAACAGAAACTTTTCTTTCTTTTAAGTGAAACGAAACCGGGTAAGTCAAAGAAGAACCGGCATTCAGCCAGACTTTACTGCCATCGCCCAATAGCATATTAATTACTTTACTTCCGCGGGGGTTTGATAAAGTATTATATTCAATTTGGCCGGCCGCTTCTCCTGAAGTTTGCTGATATGCAATTTCACCACCAGCAAGTTTTACTAATTTTACGCCACTATGCATTGCTAAACCGCTTTTATCTAAACTGTCCAAATAAACCTTTTGCCCGTTTGCCAGCGTAATTAGCGCTTTGCTTATTTGGGGCGCTTTTACATCCTCAAACTTCACTTTTGCAATATGCATCGGTTCGGCTCTTTTATTGCGAACCAGGAAATAGCTTGAAATGCCAAGCAAAAAAATAACCGAGGCTGCGGCCCACCAATGAAAGCGCGGCAATAAACCGACGGCCGGTTTCGATTTTAAATGTTTATTATTTCCCCGTTCTCCATTCAATTGTTTCATGATTCTTGCCTCAAGAATCTGTTGCATCAGATCTTTTTCACCTTCGTTCCAATGCCATTCTCCTGTTTTGATCAATTGTTTATACCACGCCTCTATTAATTCATTTTCCTGTGGAGTGCAGTTTCCTTCCTGGTACCTTTGCAATAGTTCTTTAGCCTGTTGGATATCCATGAAAAAAGTATGGGTTTTTATTATAGTCCGGTGAAAAGGCTGAAGGGGGTAAAAAAAATAAATATTTTTTTTGAATAGGGCCGGCTAAATAATTTCGGGATAAGGACAGTAAACAAACGGGTAACCGGAATGCATTTTAAACCGGCTGCAGGAGACACCTACCGGGGCAGCAACAGGAATAGTTTTCGATTAAAGACAGCAAACAAACATTTAACCGTTATTTCTGTTTTCCATGTATCGTCATCATACAGGAAGCAAAGAATACAAAATTTTCCCCGCCCCCTAATTTTAAGGAAGATGAGGGAGAAAAAAAATGTTGTTTTTAAGATAAGTAGAAAAAAATGGCTGCAGCCAAAATATAAATATCTGAAGGAAGGTGAGTCCTGATTAAGTTTAAAGCATGCTGGATATGTTTTTTGACCGTTTCTACGGAAATGCTCATCGAATCGGCGATTTCTTTGTGGCTCAGATGTTGATGACGGCTCAGTTTATAAACCTCCTGCATTTTAGCAGGCATTTCTGAAACCGTCCTGTTGATCGTCTCTTCCATCTCTTTTATCTGACAAGCATTTTCAGGATCAACAGAAGAAATGTTTATGGCAACTTCGCCAAGCAATTCCAGGTAATCACGACGGTGAATATTTTTTTCGATATAATGAATACATTTATAGCGAACACTTGTATGCAGGTAGGCTCCCAGTGAGCCCTGAACATTGATCTCCTTGCGGCGTTTCCATAAAGAAAGAAAAACTTCCTGCACCACATCTGCGGCTTCTTCTTTGTTGCGCAATGCTTTGGCAGCCGTTACAAACAATCCTTCCCAATACCGGCGATATAATGTAGTAAATGCCTGGTTGTTGCCATCAGCCATTTCCCTGAGTAGTTTCGCATCAGTTTCAATAATTACCGCATGTATATTATCAGAATACAACATGGTTTATCCTAAATCATTTTAATAAAATCTTTACAACTTTTAATCCGCTCAACCAAAAAATGGTTCGAATTCTACCTGGATCAATTAAACGGTTTCAATTTATTGCATTTTTTAAAAAAGAAGCAACGCAACCGATTGCATAATTTTGCAGCCGTGGTTGGTGACCTTTAGATTTGCATTAACGACGTTATGGTCGCTCCGGCTTAAGGTATCTGTTTTGAGCACCGCCATGATTTGTTTGGTCAGGCGGCTTACCGCTCGATATGTAAGAACGCAGAAGTCCCCGGTTAACGTCATTACAAATCGCCTTCCTCAATCATAATCATTTTCTGAAATCTCAAAAGGCGATGTGGCAATCTTATTATTAAAAACAGAAACCCTGCTTAAAATCGTTGCGAATCCGCATCGCGTGTCAATGGTAACCTCTAAATTAGGCAGCTCGGTATAACAAGAAAAATTTAAATCTGGCAAGTACTTCGGTACTTTCTTCGTTTTCTTTTTTTAAGAAGTTTATTATTAACCTTTTTTCAAAGGAGCTGCCTTTGAAACGAACCGTCTGCAAAAGAAAGAGTTATGCTATCAATAAATCAGGAACAAAATTTATTTTGCTACACTTAATAAGTTCAACTTTTCACTAAGTTCTATCAGTCCCGCTTTTGATAAACAATCATCTGCAAAAGTTCGTAATTCCTGCAACGTTTCAGAAGGAACGCTTCCAAGTAAATTCATTACTTTATCGTCGTCTTTTGTATTCAATCCTCGTTTAATAACACTGTTTAGTAATAAAACATTTTTGCGAGAAATCTTGATATCAATCTTCACCGCTTCATTCATACCAGGAATACTAAGTATCGTATCATATACTCTGGCTACATCGTTTGTTGTTAGCATATCTGCACATTTTTAATTGTTGAGAAATGAATGCAAAAATAGACACGCTTGCTTTTTGCATCCTCATTAAAATATGATGAGGATAGGTAGAAGCCAACCGGTATATTTAGTTTTGTGTGTGTTCATCTGATTGTGAAATTGAAAACCTGCCTGGGCAGACAAATGTGAAGCTATGGAATTCAGAAAACAAGCAAAGATTTCTATCAGGGAAGTTAAAGAAATGGACATGATAGATTATCTATTCAAATTAGGCTTTCAGCCTGTAAAAATCAAGGGTGTTGATTACTGGTATCTTTCTCCGCTTCGAAATGAAAAAACCGCCTCTTTTAAAGTTAACCGGAAAATTAATAGATGGTATGATCATGGACTTGGCAAAGGCGGCAATCTTATTGATTTTGCTATTCTTTACAGCGACTGTACTGTTGCAGAATTTTTGCAAAAGCTCAATGGAAATTTTTCTTTTCATCGGCCGGATTTCCAGAAATCTGTAACGTATGAAACAGAAGCTAAAATCAAAATTCTCCAGGAGCATTCAATTAGTTCTTTTGGGTTGTTGAAGTATCTGGAACAAAGAAGAATTCCGGTTGATATAGCAGATCAATTTTGTAAAGAAGTGAGCTACGAATTACGCAGTAAAATTTATTATGGAATTGGTTTTAAAAACGATTCCGGAGGATATGAAATTCGAAATCCATATTTCAAAGCCAGCAGCGCGCCAAAGAATATTACTACCATAAACAATCAGGCTGAAGAAGTAACAGTTTTTGAAGGTTTTTTTGACTTCCTTTCATTCATGGCAATCCATAAGAATCAAGAGAAAATTGAAAGCGATTTTACAATTCTGAATTCCGTTTCCTTCTTTGAAAGAGCCCGTCCCTTTATGGAGCAGCATGAAATTGTTAGACTCTATTTAGACACAGATCCGACCGGACAAAATTACAGCCGCTATGCTTTGTCCTTATCCAACAAATACAGGGATGAAAGTTGTCTATATAAGCACCATAAAGACCTAAATGATTGGCTGGCAAATTTTGGGAAACCTGCTAAAAAAAATTTAATTCAAAAGTTATGATGCTTTTTGGAATCAGTCAGATCGAATTCTTAAAAAAAATTGAGCACAAAAAAATGGCATTGATAAATTCTTCAATGTCTT
>Ga0207705_10001897_pt1 | contig 16369 bp, 18 predicted proteins | sample KBSC13metaG_FD_184314 | JGI IMG/M metagenome (GOLD analysis project Ga0207705, IMG submission 184314) | Corn rhizosphere microbial communities from Kellogg Biological Station, Michigan, USA - KBS C1-3 metaG (SPAdes) (version 2) | ecosystem: Host-associated > Plants > Roots > Rhizosphere > Soil ...
CGCTTGTCTTCGCCCGCGCCCCATGGCAAAGGCGCGCCCCTGTCCGGGGCCATGTTGGCGTTTCGGCGGGCGCGTAGCTCAGCGGTAGAGCACACCCTTCACACGGGTGGGGTCGCAGGTTCAATCCCTGCCGCGCCCACCATGATTTCAACAACTTGGTTGAAGTTCTGGCCTCCGTCCGCAACGGACATGAAAAACACATGAAAAAGAACGCTGACGAACATCAACGACAGAAATGGCCTGAGACGCATGCTCCGCACCCCAGATCAAAGGTGGGTTCGTCGTGATCCGTTCACTGATGGCGCACCATCGCAGACTTCGGGTGATGGTGCCGCTGCCGCCAAAGGGCGAGCGTCTGTTCCGGTCGTGATAGCACTGCGCAGCCCAGATTTGCTCGCGGCCATAACCCACTAATCGGAATGGGTAAGGCGTTCGATCAGGGCGTCGATGCCGTCGCGCAGCACAAGGGCCCGGCGGCCAACGTGAATAGTTACGAGCTCATCGGTCAGATCAGGTCGCAAAGCTTGGTCTTGCCAATACCGAGCAGTCGCATCGCACTGTCGATTCTGACGCAGATCGGTGCCACGGCTTCATCGCCGATCCAGTCGGGTGTGATCTAGGGAACAGTCATGCCGTTACCGTTCGCGCGCCATTGGTCGCGCCATGGCAGAGCCGCGGGGGCTCTCGAGAAAGGAGCGGAGCATGAACGGTACCAGGTTGACCACCGTTTCGGCTTGGCCGGGTGCTGTCAGTCTAATCGAAACTTGTCTCCGGTCGACGCAGCTGTCGCTAGATAACGCAAGCCTCAGGCCATGAGCGATTGCCACTCGGCCAGTGCGGCCGAGCGGCGGGTCTTGTAGGTCTGTCGGTCGATGAGGTGGCGCTCTAGATTGAAGTGATTGTGGACGTTGGCGTGGACTGAAGCGAACTTCTGCAGGCTCTTCATCTGCCGGAATCTCAGCATCGCCCGCTCTCGTCGTCGGAATTGCAAGTGTGAGTTTTCGACCCGGTTGTTGGCCCAGCGGCCGATCTCCTGCTTCCCGGTATTGCCGAGTTCATCCATCGCGGCCTTGTACGAGCGCAGCCCGTCCGTGGTGATCGCCTCTGGTGAGCCGTGACCATCGCAGCCGGTGCGGTTAGCCTCCGCTCGCGTCGATATACGTGAAGGGCGGCAGAATGGCCGGCCCTGATCGTCGGAAAGCCTGCGCCGGTCGATCTCCGCTTGAACCTGCCGGGTATCCACGCGAACGGCACAACCAGCAGCACCATCAGCAGGAAGAACTCTAGCTTGGTCTTCCCGGGCCGACGCATATCCCCGAGATCTAACGCCCGCGTGCGAGTTAGACCACACTGATCAGGGCCGCAGCGATCGCGTACATCCCACCGATAAAGACGACGGCAAGGACGATGGCTCGCCCAAGGCCACTGTTGCCTGGTGGGTGGTGAATCGGCTTCGCTCGCATGGCCCGCTCCGAGGTGACCAGCGAAATGTCGCCCATATTGGTTAGCAAAGTGTGGCGAGTGACGCTGCCGGCGCCCAAAGTAATGCAGACGCGGCGCGCGGCCGAGCTATTTGGGACCGGCTTATCTAGCCCACGCGGTAGTCCCACACCGTCGGCCACCACGTTGAGGACTGCCCGGGTTGGCTAAGTAGGAGCCCAGACCTCGCGTTTACCCCGACGCACGGAGGGTTGGGTTATGCCGTCCGCGCGGGTCGGGAAACGAAGACGATGAAGGTGGGCAGCTCGGAACGTGAACTGCGGGACGAGATCTTTTCGCTTCGGGCCGAGCTCCGGCAGATCAAGGCCGATCTTCGCCAGTTTGAGGGTGCGGCGCCTACGCGCTCGATTCTCGACGCCCTTCCCGACAGCGTGAAGATCTACGACGAAGACAGCCAGCTTGTGTATATCAACCCGCGGGGGCTCGAGCTGCATCAGGCGCGAGATATTGAAGCTTTGCGTCGCCCCGGCTTCACCACGGTGGTGCCCGAAGCATTTGACAACTTCATGGATGTCCATCGCCAGGTTCTCGGCGGCGAGACGGTGGTCGGCACTTCCGAGATTCTTGGCCTGCAGGGGCGACGGGTCCAGGTCGAATCGCGCGCAGTTCCGTTTCGTTTGCCGGACGGCAGACGCGGATATATGTGCCTTTCGCGCGACGTGACGGCGCGCCTGCAAGCCGAACAGGTGCTTCACCGCACTCAAGAGCGCCTTCGTCTGGTTCACGAGGCAACCGACTTCGCCGATTTCGAGGCTGAAGTGGACGGGATATCTCCTCTCTCGGAGCGGTTTGCTGCTCAGGTGGGATTACCGCCTGAGACGACCAGTCTGACGCACCAGCAATGGCTCGACGTCGTCCATCCTGGCGACCGAGAGCATTTTCTAACGGAGATCGACGACAGCTTTGGCTCGGACACGCCGCACAACTTTGAGTTCCGCATCGTTCGGGCTGATACGGGCGAAATCCGCTGGCTTGCCAGCTCTACAAAAATTGAGCGCAACCAGGCCGGCGAGGCGGTGCGCAGCATCGGCGCCCACCTCGACATCACCGAGCGCAAGATGGCAGAGGAAGAGTTGCGCGCGAACGGGGAGCGCTTGCGGCTGGTTCATGAAGCCACCGGTCTCGCCGATTTCGAGAGCGCGCCCGGCGGCGCTTCGGTCTGTTCAGACCGTTACTTCGAGCTGTGCGGTCTGCCAATTCCGGCGGATCGCCTTATGACGTTCGAGGAGTGGCTTGCGATCGTTCATCCCGACGACCGGGAGCGACGCGAAGCCGAAGTGCGGACGGCGATGGTCGACCAAGATACCTTCAGCCACCAGTTCCGCATCATTCGCGCCGACAACGGCGAAACGCGCTGGATATCCAGTCACATCCGGGTTGAGCGCGATCGGAATGGCCGCGTGCTACGCAGCATTGGAGCGCTGCTCGACATCAGCGAGCACAAGCGCGCAGAGGACGCGTTGCGAGCGAGCGAGGAGCGGCTGCGGTTGGTTCAGGACGCGACCGGCCTGGCTGATTTCGAATCGGATGCCAACGGTCTTTGCACTTGCTCCGACCGCTTCTTCGAACAGCTCGGACTTCGGGTTGGCGACCAGGCGGTCGCAGGCAAAGGCTGGGCTGACCTGGTCCACCCTGAGGATCGCAGCCGGCTCAGCGAGGAGATAGAAGCCGCGATCGCCGTGCCGCAACAGAAGTCGCTTAATACCGAGTTCCGCATAATCCGCGCCGATACCGGTGAGACGCGCTGGATTTGCTGCAACACCAAGCTAGAACGCGACGAGAACGGCGCGCTTATCCGCTCGATCGGCGGTCATCTCGACATCACAGAACGCAAGGAAAGCGAGACCGCCCTGCGATTGAGCGAGGAGCGCTTGCGTCTGGTGCAAGAAGCAACCGGGCTCGCCGACTTCGAGGCCAGGCCCGGAGTGATCTGTCAGATCTCGGATCGCTTCATCGAGCAGGTCGGCCTGCCGCCGGACACTACCTCGCTGACGGCCGACGAGTGGACGGCGATAGTTCATCCCGCTGACCGTCAACGGTTTGTTCGTCACATCTCGCAGAACACCGAGGCCGACAAAACTCTGTTCGAGTACCGTATCGTGCGCCCCGACAATGGCGAGATCAAGTGGATCTCCAGCCATCGCAAAATGAAGCGCGACGCGTCGGGGAAAGCCATCGCCAGCATCGGCGCGCATCTCGACATCACTGAGCGCAAGCAGGCCGAAGAGGCGTTGCGCGAGAGCGAGGAGCGCTTCCGCCTCGCGGCTGAAGCCGCCGGGCTCGGGGTCTGGGACTACGACGCGGTGCTCGGCAAGCGTGAGTGGTCCGGCCGCTTTCGCGAGATCGTCGGCCTACCGGCCGATGCGGAGCCGGACCTGGCGCTTGCGGAAGCCTGCATCCATCCCGCCGATCGGGACCGTGTCATGGGCCAGATCCAGGCCGTCCTGCGCGGAGAGTTGAACCCTTACGAGACTACGCTGCGGATTTGCCGCGCCAATGACCGCGCCGAGCGATGGCTGAACATGAACGTCTGGCGCACTCACAAGGACAACAATGAACTGCGGCGCATCATCATGACGGTGCGCGACGTGACGCAGGAAAAAACTGCCGAGGAGCGAATACGCTGGAGTGCGACCCATGATGGGCTCACGCGACTCGCGAACCGCGCACAGTTCCAAGAATGCCTGGATCAGGCGGTCGCCGAGGCCCGGCAGGACGGTTTGGCGGTGGGCATCCTAATGCTCGACCTCGATCACTTCAAACAGCTCAACGATTCGCTCGGACATGACGTCGGCGACGCGTTGCTCAAGATGATCGCCGATCGGTTGCGCCACGTGGTGGGCGCTCGCGGCACGGTTGCCCGGCTCGGCGGCGACGAGTTTGCAATAGTTGTGCCGGCGCTGGAGAGCGAAATGGACCTTATCCAGCTCGCCCGCACGATTCACGTTCGTATGAGCGAGCCATTCCTGCACCAGGGGCGCATACTCGACTGCCGCCTCAGCTCGGGCGGAGCGATCTTCCCTATCGATTGCAGCGACACCGACGAGTTGCTCAAGAACGCCGACATTGCTCTCTACGCCGCGAAGGCTATCGGCCGTGCGACGATGATGATGTTTGACCCGCAGATGCGAGACGAGATGCGGAGCCGCAGGGCGATGGTCCACGATGCAGTCGCGGCAATCCATGACGACCGCATTCTCCCCTTCTATCAACCTAAAATCGACTTGGGCGGGCGCGCTGTGGTCGGCTTCGAGGCGCTTCTGCGTTGGCGTTTGCCGGACGGTCAGATTGGCCTACCCGCCGACTTGGAGGCCGCATTCGAGGATCTCGAAGTTGCCGCGGCTATCAGCGACCGGATGATCGAGCGGGTCGTCGCCGACATTCGCCGCTGGCTCGACCGAGGGACGAACTTCCACCACGTCGCAATCAATGCTTCGGCGGCCGAATTCCGCCGCGACGATTTTGCCGAGGGTCTGCTGGAACAACTGCGGCGCGCCGAGATCCCCACAGAGTGCCTCCAGCTCGAGGTAACCGAGACGGTGTTTCTCGGCCGCGGCGCCGAATACGTCCACCGCGCCCTCGCCCTTCTCCATGCACAGGGCGTTCAGATCGCGCTAGATGACTTCGGCACCGGCTATGCCTCGCTACGCCATCTCAAGCAGTTTCCGGTCGACTTCATCAAGATCGACCAGAGCTTCGTGCGCGACATGGAAACCGACCCCAATGATGAGGCGATCGTCCGGGCGGTGATTAATCTCGGCACGAGCCTCAAGATCGGAGTCGTGGCGGAAGGCATTGAAACGGCGTCGCAGGCGGCGAAGCTGATGGCGCTCGGCTGTGATTTTGGACAGGGCTTCTTGTTTGCGCCAGCCGTTGCGCCTTGCCGCGTCCCCGGGCTAATTCGGCGCTTCTCCGAAGAGCAAAATAATGGGCGGCGAGCCAGCCACGACCGCCGGCTGCGACTTGCGTAGTGATACCGCCCAATCAACCTGACCATCGCCGGTCGCACATTCGACCAACCAGACGGCATCCTTCCAGGGCGAAGTACTCTCGCCCCCTGCCATAGCACAGCAACGATTGGCCGGCAGCGGAATGGCAGCTGATGAATGAGCTGCCCGAGAAGTGCGGACGGTCACATGTCCAGCCTGATCGACGACCACATATTTAGAAGCGGAGGCCTGACGAAGGCTCAACCGGCCTCGGCCATCCACTGCACCGCGTCCGCGCCCGCCGGAATCCGGAGGGGCGCGCTTGAATCGGTTGCTGCCCGCCAAACGGCTTCAGCCACGTCTGCCGCATGCGTGACCGGCCCCGTATCATCGCGAAAACTGGCGATCATGCCCTCGATCAGCGGCTTGTAATCGGGGTTATCGAGCCCGCGCAGATGCGGCAACGCATTGTCGCCGAAACTGGTCTCGGGCGAACGGCCGGGAAGCACGATGTGCACGCGCACGCCGAACGGCTCCATCTCGACGGCGAGCGACTCGGTGAGCGCATTCACCGCCGCCTTGCTCGCCCGGTAGACGCTGACCAGCGGTAGCGGCTTCAGCGTCACCGTCGATGTGACATTGATGATCGTACCGCCCCGTCGCGCACGAAAGGTAGGCAGTACCGCCTGGAGCATTGCCAGCGTCCCAAGCGTGTTGGTCTCGAACAACTTGCGAGCGGTCTCGGGTTCGATCAGCTCAATCGGCACCCCGGCGCCGAACCCTGCGTTGTTTACCAGTACGTCGATATGGCCGGCCCGTCCGACCGCGCTAGCGATGCTGGCGGGGTCGGTGACGTCGAGCGGGAGGATGGTGAGGTTCTCGGAGGCCGGCAGGATGTCGTCCGTGGGATTACGCATTGTCGCGACGACCCTCCAGCCTTTCTCGAGGAACAGCTTCGCGGTCTCGAGGCCGAAGCCCGAGGAACAGCCGGTAATCAAAATAGCGGGCATGGGGAAAATCCGTTTTCGTTGTCGGTGCGCCGGAGATAGCCATCGCTCGCGAGACCTCCTATGGTTGAAAGTCTCGAATCGTTTGGCGATAGTCCTGAAATGTCTGTTGATCCACTTGCCGAGATCGTGACCCTGCTCCAGCCCTCGGCGAGCTTCTCGAAGCTGGTCGAATATGCCGGCCGCTGGCGCCTCAATCGGGACGTCGAGGGCAAGCCTGTCTATTTTGCTGTCCTGGAAGGCGGATGCCGCGTGATCGCCGCTGAACAGCCGCCGCTCGTCTTGCGGGCGGGCGATTTCGTGTTGTCGCCTTCGGCCAACGACCAGCTGATCGAGAGCATCGACGCGCCGCCGCACGGGATCGAGATGCTGCCCACGGAAATTGGGCCCGGCCGGTTTCGGGTGGGGCCGGCGAGCGAGCCGATCAACCTCATAATGCAGGTTGGCTTGTGCAGTTTCGCCTCGCACGACGCGGCGTTGCTGGTCTCGCTGCTGCCGTCGATGGTCGTTGTCCGGGGTGAACCGCGGCTCGCGCAATTGCTGCACCTGGTCGGGGACGAGACCCGCCAATCGCGACCGGGGCGCGAACTGGTGCTGGAGCGGCTGCTCGAGGTGCTGCTGATCGAAGCGTTGCGATGCGGCACCGACCTTGCGTCGGCGCCGAGTGTCGCGCGCGGCCTTTCCGATGAGCGGGTGGGATTCGAATGCCTCTGGCATCGAATTGAATGTCCTAGGTTCCTGACGATCTAAGAATTCTCCGCCCACATTCTCGTCCACACTTTTGCGGAATGTCCTTCACACGCATGGGGTCGCGGGTTCAATCCCAACACGCCCGCCGGATTTTCAATGACTTAGTCGCGATTTCGCCCGAGGTCTTGGCCATCATGGTCAAAGCACAAACCCGAGTTTCGCGTTCGGTCAACGTCGGGAAGCGCCGCCTGAGTCCGATACGCCGCGTGTTGGTCAGCACCGTGAACCGGTCTGCCGCAGCTGCCGCGCACACGCCGGCGAAGAAAGGGCGCCAGAAGCGTTCCGAAAGCTACCAGTTGCAGGATCGCATCGCTTGCGGACTGCTCGCGTACGTGGTTGCGCCCAACCGGATCGTGGTCGGTACCTGGTATCCAGGCCGCGGCTGGTGGGATGAACATCATTACTGGCGGCATCGCGAACGCTGGCACGGTGATGGCGATGATGCCGGCGATCGTTGCCTCGCTGGGGCGAGCCGAACCCATCTACATGGGGTCGGGCATCATCTCGGCACCGTTTTTGTTCGGCGGTTCGCCAACCATTCTCGCCCGCCAGACCATCGTGAAGGCGGATATGGGCAAGCGCCTGACATTCGGCTCCTTGGCTTGGCGGATAGTCTCACCGCCCTCCCGAACCGCCTTGCGCTCCATGAGTACTTCGCCAAAAGCTCGACGGTCCTTTTGGCAAGTGAGCTCGTCGCAGTTCACTATCTTGGCCTGAGATGGCTTCAGGCCGGGTCAACGACCGTTATGGTCATTTTACCGGCGACGCGGTGCTTACGGCAGTTGCCGGGCGGCTGGTGGGCGCGATCCGAAATGGCGATATCGCTGCCCGGTTGGGAGGCGACGAATTCGCCATCGTGCAGTTCCGCCTCCGCCGCGCGGGAGAGGCTGAAATACTCGTTCAACGCATCAAATCTGCGATCTCCGCGCCGCTCCAGATCGAAGATTACGTGATCCACATTTCAGCGTCCGTCGGCTTGGCAACTACCTTTGATCGAAGTTGCGAGTTTGGAGATTTGCTGCTGAAGGCTGATCAGCAGTTGTATGTCGCCAAACGGGGGGCGCAACCTCGGTCGAAGGTCGCCGCGTAGCCTACCGAAATCGGCGGCCTGTCTCTAGCGGCTGAAACGTCGCGACACGCTCGACACGCTACACGGGAAACCGACGTTCAGTTGGACGGTAGGGGCGGCTGCTCGCGGCCTTCGTGTGAACGTTTCTCTTTGCGTCCTAGCTGCACTCGGACTGTCAGGTTGGGCAGGAAAAACGAATGGGTGCGCGGCGCAAGAGGCGGCGAAATTCGAAGCCCTACAGCTGCGTCGTTACGCTAAGGGTGCCCTGCAGGTAATCGTAGGCATAGCCGCTTCCGATGGGCGTATTGCTGTAGACGACACTGGCCTTGAACTGGACCCGCCGGGTCACCGGGCTGCTTACCTGCCCATTGAGATAGCGCGAGGACCGCCAGCCCGATCCGGAATAGCCCTGGGCCCCATAACCGGCGGCCACGAGGTAGCGCCAGCCGCCGGAAAAGCGCCGCACCTGGATGACCGGCAGCACCTCGGCATACCACCTGGGTGAGAAGTAATCGAACTCTCCCGGCACAGTGCTGTGAAAGTACCGGGTCCGAAGCTGAACGCTCAGACCCCAGTCCGGCTTGACCACGTGGACATAGTTGCCGCGAAGGTGGAGCCGAACGTTCTTGCCGGTAAACGCCTGCGCCCCCAGCACAGCGGTGGCGGTGTCGCGGTCGCTCAAGGGCACGTCCAGGGCGACCCCGCCGAAAGTATAGTAGATGCCTTGCCCAACCCCGCGCGGCGTTTCGACGATGTCGCGCTCGACGAACAGCTCCTTGCGATAGCGCGAGGTGTCGGCAAGGTTCAGCGAGCCGAGCACGGTATGTCCGTCGGTGCCGATCTGCGCGCTCCAGGCCAGGCGATCGTCCTTGTCGGCGTAGCGGCCGTAGATCCGGTCGAAGGCGGTCGTCGCCTGGCCCAGCGGCGCGAACCACGCCCTTTCGAGGCGGATGCCCTGATAGCTGTCTTCAGCCGCGTGGGCCCAGTCGAGATCGAGACCGGTTCGCACGACCTTGGTGTGGTCGGCATCGCTCGACGCGAACGTGTCGAGCGTCGCGGCCCCCGGGGCGGGCGGGTCCGCCGGCCGGGATTGTGCCGAGCCGGGCACGCTGCACAGGCCCAAAGCCAGTACCCCGAGGGCGCGCAGGCCCAGAAGCTGTCCCGTCGTCATTTGGTGTCCCATTTCTTGCGCAGGCCGAGCAGCTCGGCGAGGTACCCCCAGACACAAACGGGCTGCATCAGGAGGCTGTAGGCCAAGGCGTAGAAGAGAAAGCCGCCGATGTTCCGGCGTACGAGCAGCCCTTCCCGCGCGTAGAGGCCAGATTGGATGCGATAGATGATGCCGTTCCAAAGAATGGTCAGCGGCAACACCGCGACGGTCAGCGGGCCGGCAATGTAGAAGTAGCCGAAGCAGGCGAGGATCAGGCCTGGGATGAAGACCAGAGTGTAAACCAGGTCGAGCGGGAGGAAGCAGACGTTCCACCAGATGAACAGCGTCGACATGCGCCGCTTGAACATCAGCGGCCAATGGGCCGTGAACGCTTCCATGAGCCCGCGCGACCAGCGCTTTCGTTGCAAGGCGAACTGTCGCACCTTCGCCGGCACGTTCGTGAATGCCAGCGCATCGTCGGCGTAGCCGATGCGATAGCCTTGCTGGAGAAGCGCCCAGGAGAGGACGATGTCTTCGCCCACGCAGTCGGGCCAGCCGCCCACCTGTTCCAGAGCCGGGCGCCGGTAGAGCGAAAAGGCGCCCTGGGCGACAAGTGTGCCGTGATACATTCCCTGCATTCGCTTCACCGAGGCGATCCCGTGGAAATAGTCCCATTCCTGAGCTCGCGTGAGCAGGTTCTCGCGAGAGTTGCGCACCATCACCGCGCCGGCGACCGCCTGGGTATCGGAAGGATCGCACAGGAGACGCTCGACGATTTTGCGCACGCCATCGCGTTTGACCCACGAATCGCCGTCGATCGTCAGCACCAGATCGTGACACGCAGCCGCGAGCCCGTCATTGAGGACGGCGGACTTGCCGCGATTGACGTTGAAATCGTGGATCCGAACCGAAGCCTTCGGAGGAAATCGCAATTCCGCTAGAGCCGCTTCGGCGAGCGCGACCGTGTCGTCGGTCGAACCATCGTTAAGCACCAGAACTTCGAGAGGACCGGAATAGTCCTGCAGGGATAGGCTGGCGAGCGTGTCGCGGATGGCGGCGGCTTCGTTGTAGGCGGCGACGAGGATGGTGGCGCCCGGGTAACTGAGCGGGGTTCGACGAGGCGGCTTTCGATCAAGGCTCAATGTCGAGAGGAGGAACGCGTTCATGAAGCCTGGAACATACGCGATGAAGGTGATCGCGATCACCGCGAAGGGCATGTCTGTGGCTGCGGCCAGCTCGCGTACCCACGTCAGCGACAGCCAAATGCTGAAAGCCGTCCACGCCGTTGCGACCGTGAAGGCGATCGTAAACTTCCATGCCGGTGGGAGATAAAGTCTCTTCCAGCCAGGCGTTGCAACGCCGGGGATGACCAAAGGAAGCGCAGAGATGGCTGACGTGGCCGTTGAGACGCCTGTGCCGTGCACAGTGGCCGCGGGATTTTCCATGGCCGCATCTAGCGCCGGAAGTCTTCCACAATGGTGAATGAACGACTTACTACAATACTTACCTCGAGCGGGCGGGCACTGTGCCTGCCGAAGCCTCTGCGCCGTGACGGGGAGCCCGACGCGGATAAATACCTCCGCAGCTCCCAATTTGGGGCGCCTGCCGAGACGACCACACAATCCTGTTTTTCCCCAAGAACGGTCAGCATTCTGCGGATGGCTCTCGCGTTGCAAGAGGTAATTCGACGCTCGGCGTGGTCAGCTGTTCGGTCTTCTGTCCGGCCTGTTCATGAAGTTGGTCCAGCCTGCTGGCCCTGAAGGAGTCCGCGAACGAGGTCCCATTCTGCTCATCAGGCTATGAGACCATAGACTGTGCCCGGGTTTGGCTCTGTTCCCGGCCTGATCGATATCGCATCGCTCTCACAACCTCGTGAAGCTGGCCTCTTCCAGCTAGATCGTCGCCAGCATCGGCGCATGCCGCGCTTGGTATGTCTCGCCCCGTGTGATCGGCCAGGCGATGCGCGCCAGGTTGTTGGCCATGGCGCCCGTCGCAACTCTCACCGGCTTTCGTACCGGTAGGTCGACAAGACGCGGATCGGCCGTGTCGGGCTTGTGACGCGCTCGCCCGAGCAGCGAGGTCGCACCGACGACAAGATGTTTGCGCAGGTACTTGTCGCCCATCTTCGTGATGCGGCCGAGCCGCTCCCTGCCGCCGCTCGAGTTCTGGAGCGGAGTGAGCCCCAGTCACGCGGGGAATCGGCGTCCGAATTGGAACTGCCCGGGGTCGGGCACCGCGGCCGCGAGCGCGGTGGCGCCGACCGGGCCGAAGTCTGGGATTGTTGCGAACCGTCGCGCCCCGTCATTGCCGTGGTGGATAGCAATGAGCCCGCGGTCGATCTCCCGCAGCCGTGCAGGGGTATCGAGCGCCTGCTGCGCGAGCATGACGACGATCCGTGCCGCTTCGGTCGGCACATCGGAGATCTCGCCATCGACCACCTGCCGCGGCATTAGCAAAGCACGCTCCAGCCCTTCCGGGATGTCGATCCGAACTCGGCCAACAGCCCGCGCATCATGTTCACCAGCTGAGTGCCCGCATCGGTCTTCCGGCGCTTGACTTAGGGCTTCACATAGGCCGGCGGCATCAGCCGCACCTCGTGCCCCAGCACGATCAGCTCGCGCCCAATAATGCAATGTCCCGCACGCCTCTATGCCGATCAGGCAAGGTTCCAGCTTCGTGAAGAACGGCAGCACCTGAGCGCGCCGAAGCGCCTTGCGAACAACGACATTGCCCGCCCCGGCAATCCCATGAACTTGGAAAACTCGCTTGGCCAAAATCGAGGCCGATCGTGCTAATCTCCATGGCGGATGGCTCCTTTGCTTGGGTTGCCTGACAGCAACCCACTTTGGCACCTAGATGCCGGGAGCGGGAGCCATCCACCTCATCTGCTTTGACCATTTTCAACGCTAGAAGCGGTCGGTCGGCTAATGAGGCGCCGGAACATCGCTGGACTCTGTCAGAGCAGATGGGCCGCTGATAAGAACGTGAGTGCACGGCGCTGCATGTCTCCGCCCGAGCTCTGAAGCTCATTCCGCGACATCAATTCTTCGCCCGCGCTATGCGCGCCGTCGCGGACCAGCGCACGCGCGCCTCAATCGATAGGAAGGACGGCAGCACGTGGAAACTCCCGTCACCTACGCGCGCCAAGAGTAACCGCGCAGGAAGTGAGGCAGTATAAGACAGGATGCCACCTTTGAGCAGGGTTCCCATGGTCACGCACATTCGTGTCAACGAGCGGTGGCGTAGTGCGCGTGCTGCCGCATGTTCAGTACGCATATTTAACTCACGCGGAGATGTGTACGAGAACATCAACCAGTTCTCGATTGTTGCGCTCCTGGACCGTCCGGACCTCGACGTCTCCCTCTAACGCTCAATAGCCGGAAAGCTTTTCATCAGACGAGCGAACATGCGCCCGGAACTATTGTCAAGCGCCACGCGAAACTCTTTTTCACGCACATAAAGAGCGGCATAATCCGGCCGAACATGCTTGTAGATTCTTTTCACCCATCCATTCAGGTCGGCGACAAAGCTGGATTCGCCAGCGCGACCGACTGGGTCGGAAGAATCCCTTACCACGACCGAGTTACCATAGCGACGGACTGCCATTTTGCAGTCAAATCGATCAGGAATTATTAATTGCGCAGGCTGGGTAATCCGCTCAGACAGAAAATGACGGATGTATTTTGTACGCCTGTCGGGACACGTCAAACTGCTGATCTCCTTTCCATCCTCGAGGGCGAAGACCAGCAACGTTCTTCGGCGGGATGTCCGCACGCGCAAATTGGTCCACGTCATGACGACGGGTCGCCCGTCGCCGCCGAACTGTACCGACCGGCGCTGCGCATCTATGTGAAGTCTAAGATTCAGCAGCATGCGCCAGGCGGCCACGTGCGAAATCCCCAGGTAACGCCTCACAAAATCGACGGTAAGCCCCTCAGGCATCGCCGAAAAGAGCCACAAAAGTTCAAACCATTTCAGAAGCGAGATGTTCGAGTTGTATGTCAACGTCGCGGTCCGAGGGGAATACCTCCTGAGACAGGTGCGGCAGCGCAGCAGTGCCGACACACCCCGATCTATCGAAAATTTGCACTCCTGACCGGTGCCGCAAAGGTCGCCTGCCTGGAGCCGCTTTGCGGTAAGATATTCAAGGCATGCCGCCTCGTTGGGAAAACGGGATCGCAGTTGCCACAGGCTCGGAAAGCTCGGTTCATCTAAGGTGGTGTTCTGATCAGTCACAGTGAGAGCACGCTCTCGAGGAGCGCTGCTGGGTTCTGGCGATGGGAGAATCTAACACGCGCCTCAAGTAAGCAGGAATCAAGTTCAAAGCGATCAACGTGCCCGCGAGCAAGTCTGATCATTCGCTTCAAATAGGCCCAGAAGCTGTCAATCGCGAAGGTATTTGCCCCATTACTCGAGAGCCACTCATTCTTGTTGTGTCGTACGTAGCGGTGTTCGTAACCGAGCTGAGAAAGAATTCTGTAGGCCTTCCAACCGTCGGTGTAAATCTCACTGCATCGGGGGACATGTGCCACGATAAGGGGTATCAGGGTCGCTCTCGTTCGATCAGCGACGGGCCATGCGAGCACACGCTCCTGATCGGATATTCCAAGGATCGTGACACCGCCGTCGTCCGCTTCGCTGTCGGTTTGGCATTTCAGCAATGTCTCGTCGATCTGCACCGGCTTTGAGCCGTCGAAAGGCTCGACGGCCGCTATCGAGCCGAGACACAAATCGAAGCCGCACATAAGCTCCCGAACCTCGGCCGCGCCCAGTCCGAAGTAGCGCTCGAGAAATACGGCGGGCAATCCGAAGCGCGCGGACGCCAAAAGATAGAACGCGTGGAACCACACAATGACTGGTAGTTTGCTCACTGCGGCCGAGAGTGCCAGCAACTGAACGCTCGAGCGTCCGGCGGAGAGTTCGGGATCGTGACGCAACGCCAGCGACTCCGACCGGCGAAATTGGTCACCGGTCACTCGTTCGAGGTGAGCAACGCAGGAGCTTTCATCTGGAAAGCGAGCCGAAAAGGAAGCGCGGCAGACCACTCCTTTATCGCGATCGTATGGTGTTGGTTGGGATCGAACCACCATAGAAGCAGTTCCGACGGCTCCGTTTAGGACGGTCCTCTGTGGAGGCGACGTGGCTTCTCCACGTCGCCTGCGCGTACAGCAAGGCTTTTTCCAACTCGTCGCCCGAAGTGACCCGGCTCATCACCGACAGCCGAGGCCCGCAATCCATCGGCTTCTGCTGTTCGTCATTTCGACAAACCACCGGAAGCGGACGTTTCGCTCAAGGGTCCCTCGTGATCCGCCAGCGAAGAACCTACATCGGGCAACGCTGGCGGGCAGGAAGAGACGACTTTTAGCAGATCACTACTTTCAACCCATCCAACTCAAGGGAGCCGCTTCGACCAGATCGCCAAGTCGACCTGTTGATCACGTTAACGCTTCTAATTCCTCGGAGCTGATTTCGTAGTTCGCCGATTAGCGCGCCTCGACAGGAATCCTTGAGCAACTTGAAATGGCAGCGATCGAGCCCATTTTGTCGAAACCATGCGTCGATCAAGCGTGTTTGGTCGTGCTCGGCCAGCGAGCGCAGGAACTGCGTCAAATCTCCGACTCGGCGATTTTGAACGTAAGCTTGCTTCCTTGATGAAAAGCTCGACGCAGGATCGACTGCAGATCTCGTGAGAACCTCAATCTACGCTAACCTCTCAGCACGTCACTGAAGTGGTTTACACCGAACTGCTCTTTTAGTTCAGCCAAGCAATTTGCCCACGCCTGCAAAATAGCGGCCGCGGGCGTATGACCCGTTCCGAGGAAGGTCTTCTCCAGCCTGCTGCACTTGATCCTCGCGTCCACCCCGTTCGCACTCGCCTCCGTGCTGACGGTCAGTATGGGAGCGCTCACCAACCGTCTTGCGGCCGTCTCTAGGTCTCCAGCCTCCAGAAGTGCTTCGTAGTCCGCCTCCTCGATCGTGCCATACTCGCGGGTCCGGAATTCGCACGGCGTGAGTTGGAGCAAATGAAAAGCGTGCCGCAGCGCATTCTCCGTGGGACCTAACTGCCCGCGCGCGATCATGGCAATGCGGTCGAACCAAAGCTCGACCTCCAAGGGCTCAACGTCTTCGATCATTGCGACGGCTGTTCTCATGCGGTTCATTACCCAAGACCAAGGCGGCCCGGGCCTGTCTCCGCAATACTCGACCGAGGCCGGCACGACATCAATATGAAGGACAGTGCTTCTTTTTGGGTCACAGCCGAAGGCGACTGAGGATCAAAGGATTCCGATGATCTGCGGGCGGATGTCTCGGCACAGGGGCGCGACAGGAAATCACGATCGCTGACCTGGTAAATGGTGCCTGTCCATGGCCAAAAGGAGATTGGCTGGTCCAGGGCGCTTGCAGTGGAACTTCCGCGAACATCCGAAGCCTTTTGGCTCATCGGCGCCCGCGACGGGTGAACATCCGTTCCGGGCGCGGCCCACTCGGGGCTTTGAACGGGCGGGGATTTCTGCACCGAAGCATTGTGTTGCTGAGCGACTTGCTTGATGGTCGCTTCATCCATCGCTGAGACAAGGGCGCTCCCGTTACCGCCGGGTCGGAAGTCGCTCGCCGGCCGCATCGCCTTGGGGCTGTCGACCTTCCAGCACTGATTGCATCTGGCTGCGGCTGTTAGCGACGACCTGCTAGACCCTGCTGATCTTGTCGCCGCTGGCGTCGCTCACGCGCATCCCTTTTTTTGCCGAAAACGCCCCCTCGCAGGCCGCCGCAGCGCGCCGTTCGCTTAACCCCCGGAGCCGCTGGTCGCGCCACTGGCCTTCCGGCGGCGTCGCCCACCAGGTTGCCGGCATTCGAACGAGTGCTTTTGACCAGGCCGCCGGCGGTGCCGCGCGCCTGCCCGGCGGTCGAACGCGTCCCGGGAACAACGCCCTGCCCTGTCGAGGGCCGGCGGGCAGGCTCCGCC
>Ga0207705_10001899_pt1 | contig 16362 bp, 13 predicted proteins | sample KBSC13metaG_FD_184314 | JGI IMG/M metagenome (GOLD analysis project Ga0207705, IMG submission 184314) | Corn rhizosphere microbial communities from Kellogg Biological Station, Michigan, USA - KBS C1-3 metaG (SPAdes) (version 2) | ecosystem: Host-associated > Plants > Roots > Rhizosphere > Soil ...
GGGGTCGCTGATCTCACTCGACAATAAGAGCGTCACGAAAGACAAGAATGGCCGGTTGATCGCCAACAAGGCCCATAGCAACAATCGCCTGACCTATGTCGGTATTGGCGCGGGAGCGGGCGCGCTCATCGGACTCGTGACGAGCCGCAAGCATGTCGTCGAAGATAGTCTGCTCGGTGCGGGCGCAGGGCTGCTCTTTGGGGCGCTCGAAAAGGGCAAAAGCCCCAGCGATGTCAAACTGAAGGCCGGAACCCAGATGGGCGTGCGACTGGACAGCCGTCTCGCCTACAGCCGCAAGTAGCGTCAATCGAGAGCAGACAAAATACCCCGTGCTCCAAGTACAACCAGGGAGCACGGGGTATCTGTTGTTTATGGCAGTGAGCGCTTGAACCCTGCGACGAATCGGGTTCGATTGGTTAGACTTCGCTGGAAGTCTGGGGCGCGGTATGGTTGACTTTGGGCATCAAGTCGACCGCAACGCCTTTGACGGAGCTGAAATAGAAGTTGACGCCCTTCTGTGCAATGAGTGAGCCTGCGATGGCCATGACAAACAGTGGGGCAATCTTGATCAGCAGCAGCCAGCCGAACTGAGTCGCGATTTTGAGCGCGGGCGGATCGAGCTTGGGATCGCCGGTGAAGACAAGCCCCAATGCGTGCTCCGGATTAGAATTGAACAGGGTGTAGGCCATGTGGAATACAAGCCCCAGAAGGCATACGCCACCCAGAAAGGTGAGAGCGCCGAGGATTCGACCGAATATATCGCTGCGATAGCCGGAACTCATGGACGTCAGGCTCCTTTACAGACGGGATCGTTATAGGAACAGGGTAGACGCCACCGCGGCCTCTACCCTGTCATCATATCAGAAATAGGGAGGCTTGGCAAGCAAGCGACGGTCCGATTATGGTCTCCCCAGCGCGATGGCAGCGGTCATGAGCGAATGGACCAGACCGGGTGCGACGCCGAAAAGAAGGGTAAACGACGCGGCAATGGCGATCGCCGTAATAACGCCGCCGGTCGATTGTGCACGGATCGGCTCCGTGCGTGACTCCGGATCGACGAAACACATCGTCGCCGCGATCCGCAGATAGTAGGCGATCGAGATGACACTGGCACACGCCATGCTGACCGCGAGCCACAGTTGTCCGGCCTGCAGGGAGGCGTAGAATATAAACCACTTGCCCATAAAGCCCATGGTGCCCGGAATGCCGCCCAGCGAGCAGATAAAGATCAGCATCATATACGCGGCAGGGGGGTCCTTGTACCAGAGGCCCTTCAGATCGCTGATCGTCTGATAGTCCTTGCCACGGTTCGTGAGCCACACCAGAACGCCGAAAGATCCGAGAGTCATCAGCGCATAGGCGAGGAGATAGAAGATCGCTCCGCTCATGGCCGTATTTCGAGCGGCCAGGGCGCCGGCGGAATCGTGCGGAATAGCCCCCAGTGCGGCGATCGCTACGGTCAGGTAACCGGAGTGCGCGATCGACGAATAGGCTAACATACGTTTCACGTTGTCCTGTGTGACAGCGAGGATATTGCCTCCGAACATCGTGAGGACCGCGACGATCTGAATCGCGCCGAGCCAGTACGGGGAGATCGGTCCCAACGCGGTGAAGACACGCAGCATGGCGGCGAAAGCGCCGATCTTCGCGGCTGCCGCCATAAAGGCGGTCACGGAGGTGGGGGCGCCCTGATAGACGTCCGGCGTCCACATATGGAAGGGTACGAGGCCCGCTTTGAACGCCAGGCCAACGAACAGCAGCCCGACGCCGATCAGCAGCATGACAGGGGGGGCGGTTGTAAAACTGAGGTGCTGCGCGAGCAGCGTCAGATTCGTCGTGCCGCCTGCCACGGTCCCATAGGAGCCTCCATCGATGGAGCCTGCCGATCCGCCATAGATCAGGGCGATTCCATAGAGAAGGAAGCCCGCCGCGAAGGCGCCGAGCAGAAAATATTTCAGTGCGGCCTCTTCGCTGCGTTCCTCGGTCCGTGCGAAACCGGTCAGAACATAGAGCGCGACTGAAAGGATCTCGACGGCGATGAACAGCACGATCAGATCGTTGGCAGCCGCCATCAGCATCGCACCGGAGGTCGAGAAGAGGACCAGCGCGTAGTATTCGGCGTGGTGCATATCGCGGTTTTGGAGATACGTCATGGCGACCAGGATCGCCAGGCCTGCGACAAGGATCAGGATCAGGCTGCACGCCTGAGAGAACGGATCCGCGGAGATCGCTCCACTGAACGCGTTTTTGACTCCGCCTTCATTGAGGGCGGTCAGGGCGGATAGACCGGCGATACTGACCCCCGCCAGGGCGACGGAGGCGCTGAAGAGCTTGGAACGACGCCAGAAGCCCAGACAGGCATCGCCCACGAGCACGATCATGCCGGTGATGACGAGGATTAGAAGCGGCAGAATCGCATGGATACTGGAAGAGTAGTTCATATCAGGACTGAACCTCCTTTTGGCTCAGGAGGCGGGAGTTGAAGACGTCGCCCCGCGGCAGGCGGTCGGGCGCGTTGGGGAACAGTTTCCGACGCAGCATTGGCGGAACGGTCTGGAAGCCTGGTTCCAGCCTGCCGCCAGGCCGGGGAGTTGGCGCATCCGTCCCCGGAGTTCCAGGGGGAGGAGCCTGGGGCGATCCTCCTGGCGCTTCGCGTGGCGGAGGGCTTCCGCCGGGCGCAGGTCCGCTGCGCGCGCCGCCCGGCGCAGCGCCGCCCGTTGCCGGGCGGTAGACGGGATGAAGCGGCTTTTTGCGCACGGGGACGGGAGCGCCTTTGCGGCCCATGCCCGAGTCGTTCAGAGCATTCGCGGCTGCATCCGCTTCCAGGACTGCCGTGACGGGTTGGGTATAAGGAATGTCCGGCCCTTCGTCGGCGGGAATCAGGCTCTCCTGACCGGATGGGACCAGCGTGTTGACCGCAGATTTCATGCGCTGCGTCCAGAAACTGCTGCCGAGGCCGACCCAGAAGATAACGATGGTCAGCGGTATGAGAACCGCCCACTCCGCTCGGTTCAGGTCCGGGAAGCGCCTCAGTTCCGGCTTCTTCGCCACTCCGAGCATCAGGCGCTGATACCACCAGAGAAGGTAGACGGCGGAGAGGATCATACCGGTACCGGCCAGAGCCGTCGGCCAGTAACCTCCGAACAGATGGGTCGTTGCGGAGATCCAACTGCCCAGGAGGATCGGAAATTCGCCTGTGAAGCCGTTGAAGAAAGGCACCGCAAGGCTCGAAAGCGTCGCGATGAGCAGCATCGTCGCCAACATCGGGACGATCTTCTTCAGGCCGCCATAGTCGGCGATCCAGCGGGACCCACCTCGTTCTGCGAGCATCCCAACCAGGAAGAACAGCATCGGCGTCGAGATGCCGTGATTGATGTTCTGAAGCGCCGCGCCCATCGTTCCAACGCGGGTAAAGGTGAAGATACCGAGGATGACGAAGCCCAGGTGGGCCAGACTGGAGTAGGCGAGCAGCCGCTTGATGTCCGTCTGGACCGCCGCGATCAAGGAGCCGTAGATGATGCTGAAGACCGCCAGCCAGATGAAGACCGGGGCGAAGGTATGGGACTGCTCCGGGAAGAGCGGCAGAAGGAAGCGCAGAAAGCCGTAGGTACCCATCTTGACCATGACGCCGGACGAGATCACGTTTCCGGCCGTAGGCGCCTCCGCGTAGGTGTCCGCTAGCCAGGAATGGAACGGGAACATCGGGACCTTGATCATAAAGGCCAGTGCGAAGGCAGCGAACATCCAGGTAAGTTTTTCCGGCGGCGCAGCACGAAGCGCTGCGCCGGCAGGGGAAGAGGGATCGCAGAGCGCGACAATGTCGAACGACCCGGCAACCTGATAGATTCCAATGATCGCCACGAGCATAAGAATGCTGCCCGCGAAGGTGTAGATAAAGAACTTCAGCGCGGCGGCCTGCCGATTGGCGCTCCCGAAGATGCCGATCAGGAAATAGAACGGAATCAGCATGGCTTCCCAGAAGAAGTAGAACAGGACGAGATCGAGCGCGCAGAAGACGCCGATCAGACCCGTCTCGAGCAGAAGCAGGAAGACCATGAACTCCTTGATTCGGTCCTTCATCGAGAACGAGAAGAGGGTGATCAGCGTCATCAGCAGTGTCGTCAATACGATGAGCAGCAGGCTGATCCCGTCTACGCCCATGTGGTAGCGGATGTGCAGACTGCCCATACTGATCCAGTCCACGTTCTCCACGAACTGCATGTTTCGGGTGAGGGAGTGGGCGTAGTGGCTGTCGAAGAGTCCGAAGACGACGAGAGAGACCACGAAGGTGAGCAGGGTGAACCCCAGCGTGATCCAGGTGACCAGCAGACGGCCCGTGTCCTCGATGACCGGCTTTGTCTTGTCCTGGCCCGCGGTCGCTTTTGTGGAGAGATCTCTCGGGCGAGGCAGACACATGACGATGATCGCTCCCAGGAGCGGGAGGAACGTCATCAAACTCAGTAGGTTAGGTATCCCGGAGGTTGGCATCGTTTTTCCTGAAAAGTTGTGTCAGCGCGTGATCAGAGACTGCCATGTTATGAGCAGTCCCAGCACGATGACGACCACGCCGACAAGCATTCCCAGCGCGTAGTTACGAACATAGCCCGTTTGAATCAGGCGACCGACATGGCTGATTCCGCCCACGAGTTTGGCTCCGTTGGTGACAATGCTGTCGATCCCGCCATCGACGGTGCGCCACAGGAACGATCTCGAGAAGTTCCCACCGACGCGGACGAACAGGAACTCGTAGGCAGCATCGAAGCCCCACTTCGCCACCAGAATGCGATAGACCGGATTCTTCGGTTTGAGAGCAGGATCCAGAAGCTCCCCGGACTGACTCCGCTGTTTATAGACCGTCGCGGCCGCCGCCAGACCCGCCACGGCGACGAGGGTGGAGATGACATAGCCGACGATCGATCCGCCCGGCAACGCAGCGCCCTCTTCCAACGCCGGTTTGGCCGTCTCGAAGGTCGCCACGGTGAACTTCCAGAGGTCATCGTTCGCGAAGAGGAAGGCGAACAGTCCGCCGACGACCGAGAAGAACGCCAACACATAGAGCGGCAGCAGCATGGTCGGGGGCGCCTCATGGATGTGACCCTCCGGCTTCTCCTCTTCGTGGTGCTCTTCGTTGCTGTGGTTCAGATTGGGAAGTTTGCCGTCTTCAAAGCGCTTGTCGGTGTAGAAGGTCTTCCACATCATACGGTTCATATAGAACGCCGTGAGGAAAGCCGTTCCCAAACCGGCCACATAGAGAATGGGACCGGAACCCCAGGGCGAGCGGAAGGCGCTGTCGAGAATACTGTCCTTGCTCCAGAGACCTGCGAAGGGGAAGACGCCTGCAATCGCATACGTTCCAATGAACATCAGCATCCAGGTCTTCGGAATCACGGTCTTCAGCCCGCCCATTTTGTTCATATCCTGCTGGCCGTGCATCGCGTGGATGACCGCGCCGGAGCCGAGGAAGAGCAGCGCCTTGAAGAAGGCATGGGTCGTGACATGGAACATGGCGGCACGGAAGTTACCGACGCCGCAGGCCAGGAACATATAGCCGAGTTGTGAGATGGTCGAGTAGGCGAGCACCTTTTTGATGTCGGTCTGCACCAGCCCGATCGTCGCGCCGAGCACGGCGGTCGCGAGGCCGATCCAGGCGACGATCTGAAGGGCCGTCGTCGATTGAATGAAGAGCCAGGAGCAGCGTGTCAACATCACGACACCGGCGGTGACCATCGTTGCGGCATGGATCAGCGCGGAGACAGGAGTGGGACCGGCCATCGCGTCCGGAAGCCAGACGAACAGCGGAATCTGCGCCGACTTGCCCGCCGCGCCGATAAACAGCAGCACGCACATCGTGGTGATCGCAGGGGCAAACCAGAGCTGAAGGTTGGCCAGATCGTGGCCCATCACGTCTTTGTGCGCCGCGGCAAGCTGCATGACGCCGGTCGCATCCTTATTGAAGAACGAGAGCGTGCCGAAGACGCTCCAGACCGCCATCATCCCCAGCGCAAACCCGAGATCTCCAACGCGGTTCACGATAAACGCTTTGTTGCCCGCTTTGGCGTTCGCGACATCGGTATACCAGAAACTGATCAGGAGATAGGAGCAGGTTCCCACGCCTTCCCAGCCCACGAACATCAGCAGGAAGTTCTCCGCCAGCACCAGCACCAGCATCATAAAGATGAACAGGTTGAAGTAGGTGAAGAACCGGTTGAACTCTTTGTCTTCCGCCATATAGGAGGTGGCGTAGATATGGATCAAGCCGCCGACTCCGGTTACGATCAGCGTCATCAGCAAGGACAACGGATCGAGCAGGAGCGCGAAATTGACCTGGAAACCTCCAAACTTGATCCATGGTACATCCGGTGAGGCGAACGGAACCATTCCCTCGTAGGCACGGTGCTCGTGAGATTGTAAGACGGCAGGCAGCAGGACGAGCGCCACGAGGAACGAGGCGAACACCACGGCAGGCGCGACAAATGAGACCGCGTTCTTGGCCGCTTTCGGATTCTTGTAGATAAATCCGGCGAAGGCGTTGTGGAGGAATCCCAGAAGCGGAAACCACACAATCAGCCAGCTAAGGGAGAGCAGCATAAGGAAGGCTCCTGGATTCAGTTCTTCAGCAGGTGAACTTCGTCGATGTCGATGGTCTCTCTGCGGCGGAACATCATGACGATGATTCCCAGACCGACGGAGACTTCCGCGGCGGCGACGGCCAGTGCGAAGATCACATACATCTGTCCATTGGTCTGCCCGAAATGGCGTCCCAGAGCGACGAAGGTAAGATTGGCGGCGTTCAGCATCAGCTCGACGCACATGAAAATGACGATCGGATTGCGTTTGACCAGCACGCCGATGACGCCGATCGTAAAGAGAATGCCCGCAAGCACGAGATAGTAGTGGGTCGGAACCATGGTTTCTCCCTCTTAGTCCAGCTTCCGCTTCGCGAGAACGATCGCGCCGACCACTGCGATCAGCAGCAGGATCGAGGTGATCTCGAAGGGAAACAGCCAGGGCAAGTTCGGGTTATAGAGTGAGAGGCCGATCGACTGCACCGTGCCCAGGTTGACGACCTGTTCCGCGGGAGCGGGACGGGTGGGCATCTGCAGCAGCGCTTGCGAGAAGATCAGGGCCGTGATGAACAGGCCGCCCAATCCCAGTGCGATCGGCCTCTGGATCGTCCCACGCTCTTTGAGGGCTTCCGGCGCGCTCAGGTTGAGCAGCATGATCACGAAGAGGAACAGGACCATGATCGCACCGGCGTAGACCATGATCTGCACCGCCGCCAGGAACTGCGCGGAGAGAGTGACATAGAAGACCGCGACCGCCAGAAACGTGACGACCAGAAAGAGTGCGCTGCGAACGGGGTTTTTGGAAACGACGACCATCAGCGCAGATCCGATCGAGAGGATCGCCATGATCCAGAAAAAAATAGTGGGCGCTAGCTGCATGTTCCTGGTTAATCCTTATCCCCTTCTACCGGCTGGACGACCTGGACTTGCGGGACCGCATCCGGGTTCGGCGGCATCACGCCATCGTTCGGTTCCTTCAGCAGGTTCAGTCCGGCCAATAGAAACAGCCAGATCAGGCCGATCGGCAGCATCCTTTTCCAGCCGAGGTTCATCAGCGCATCGTAGCGGAGGCGGGGCACGGTGCCGCGAAGCCAGATGTAGGAGAAGATACCCAGCATGATCTTCAGGACGAACCAGAGAAAGCCGGGCACGGCGTTGAGCGGCCAGATATTGAGCGGCGGCAGCGGGCCACCCCAGAACACCGCCGCGTTGAGGCCGCAGACCGTCAGCATACTGATATATTCGCTCATAAAGAACATAGCGAACTTCATCGAGGTGTATTCGGTGTGGAAACCGGCGACGAGTTCCGATTCGGCTTCCGGCAGGTCGAATGGAGCGCGGTTCGTCTCGGCGATCATCGCGATCGTGTAGAGGATGACCGGCACTCCCAGGCTGCCGAGCCAGTACCAGGAGAAGATACTGCCCTTCCAGACATCCGAGAGCGAGTCGATGCCGAACGGCTTGATGTTCTGCGCCGCCACGATGTCGGAGAGTTTGAGTGAGCCTGCAAGAAGCACCACGCATAGCAGCGCCAGCCCCATCGAGAGTTCGTAACTGATGAGCTGCGCGGAGGCGCGCAAGCCACCCAGCAGCGAGTATTTGTTGTTGGACGACCATCCCGCCAGCACGACGCCGTAGACTTGCAGAGAGGACATCGCGAGGATATAGAGCAGCCCGATATTGACATCCCCGACGGTGAATGGAACGGAAAGAACGTGCCCGGCCGCATCCTTGAAGTAGAGGAACTGTGCGGGAAGGACGGCGTTCGCGGCGAGCGCCGTCAGGGTCGCGAGGGCCGGGGCGAGATAGTAGATGCGCACATCCACGCTCTTCGGGCGGATATCCTCTTTGAAAAAGAGCTTGATACTGTCGGCGATGGTCTGGAGCAGGCCGCGCGGTCCGACACGGTTCGGTCCGGTTCGGTCCTGAATGAACGCGATCACCACGCGTTCCATATAGACCAGGAACGGGACGAGGGCCAGCGAGAAGCCCAGGAAAAAGGCGATCGCGACGTAGGGAACCAGTCCGGGCAGGTAGACGCCATGCCATTCTGTCGGAAGGGTAAAGTTGTAATGGGTCAAATCGTCGAACATGTCGGTTCCTGTCAGACGCTCAGAGTTTCGCGCCTGGGCGCGGTATAGGTCACAGGGACTAGTGTCGCAGGTTTCGCCTCGGAGCTTGGATAGTTCCAGCGTACTCCCGATTCGCCAATGCTCTTGGGCGTGATTTCCGCGTAGAGTGGCACCTTCGCGCTGATGTCGCGCAGAATATCGCGGGCGGAGAAGTAGGTGGCCTCGCCCCCCAGTTGCGCGGCGACTTCGGTAAAGATCAGCCAGTCGGGTTTGATATCCGGCGCCAGATCGAAGGCGCGGTAGATACGCTGTACCCGCCGTTCGCAGTTGGTGAAGGTCCCATCCTTCTCGGCGATGCTGGCGATCGGCAGGACGAGGTCGGCCAGTTGCGCGGTCTCGTTCATCGAGAGCGCATTGACGACTACGAAGGGGCAGTTCTCGATCGCGCGTCGGGCCAGTTCCTGATCGTGATACTCATTCACCACATCGGCTCCGACGATCCATAGGGTCTGGAGCATGCGTTTCGCCGCCGCCTCCAGTATCTGCTGTGTCGTCATGCCCGCCTCACCGGCAGGAACATAGCCGGGGCCGACATCCGGGAGGACGCCCATATCCGCAGCGCCCTGGGAGTTGGCTTCCAAACCCGGAATATTGAGATTGCCGCTGTTGCCGGTCAGGGTAACGAGATTGCCGAGCGCCGCGACGATATCGGGATAGGAGGGATGCTCGGTCACGGTTTTGCCGACTACGATCGCGGTCGGACTGTGCTGCAGCAGGCGCGCCGCCACCGTGATCTCGTTTGCCGGGATGCCGGTCTCCTTTTCGGTACGTTCCGGTGTCCAGTCGCCCAGACTCTTCTTCAGCGCGGTCAGGTTCAGATTCGGGTTTTCTGGAAGTAGGTTCTCGGTGACCAGGACATTCAGCAGACCGTGCAGAAGGGCGATCTCGGTGCCGGGCTTATAGATCAGATTGGCAGAGGCGAAGTCGCTCACGTTGGTAGTGTCGGAAGTCGGATGGTCGTTTGCATAGACGATTGTCGCACCCTTGAAGCGCCACGCTTTGCGGATACGCAGGAAGAGGATCGGCTGCTCGTCCTGCAGATCGCCGCCGAGCACGAAGATCGACTTCATCGTCTCCAGATCCGCAATGGAGTTGCCCATGCCATGATAGCCGAAGCGGTCGTGGAGCAGGCCATTCGTCGGACCCTGGTAGCGGCCCATGCGATGGTCGATATTCGAACTCTTCAGCACCTGTCGGAACAGCTTCTGGAACGCGAAGTTGTCTTCATTCGTCGCCTTCGCGCCGCCGATCCCGGCCACACTCTGGCCTGCCGTCTTCAAACGGCCTACGAGAATGCGGTACGCCTCGGACCAGTCCACCGAAACCCACGCGCCATCCCGCTTGTGCATCGGAGTCTGGAGGCGATCCGGGGAGGAGATGTAGCCGTGCCCGAATTTGCCTTTGTCGCAGGTCCACTCTTCGTTGACATCTTCGTTCAGGCGCGCGTTGACGCGGACAAGGGAGTTGACCCGGTAGTCGAGTTTGATGTTGCAGCCGTTGGAGCACTGCGAGCAGACGGAGCGCTGGGTGAGGAGATCCCAGGGACGCGCCTTGAAGCGGTACTGGCGGGAGAGCAGCGCGCCGACCGGACAGAGTTCGATGACGTTGCCGCTGAACTTGCTGATGTACTGGGTCTGCGCGAAGGTGCCGACCTCCATATCCGCGCCACGTTTCAGGAATCCGAGCTGGGCGTCGCCGCTGATGTCCTCGGTAAAGCGGGTGCAGCGGGCGCACTGGATACAGCGCTCGCGGTCGAAGACGACGTGGTCGGAGAGGGGATAGGCTTTCGGGAAGTGGCGCTTCTCTTCGATATAGCGGCTCGTGGGCGGGCCGTAGAAGAGGGTGTTGTTCTGAAGCGGGCACTCACCGCCGCGATCGCAGACCGGACAGTCGAGCGGATGGTTGATCAGCAGCAGTTCCAGCACGCCTTTGCGGTCCTTGACCAGGGCAGGCGTCTCCGTCTCGATGACCATGCCCTCGGCGGCGGGCATCGTACAGGCGGCCTGCGGCTTGGGCATCTTGCGGACGCTGCCATCCGGACCGGTCATCGCGATCTCTACCAGGCACATGCGGCAGTTAGCCGCATCGCCCTTGGATAGGCGTGGGTGATAGCAGAAGAACGGGATCTCCACGCCGACGCGCTTGGCCGCCTCGATGACGCTTTCGCCGCTCGGAACTTCTACCTGGATTCCATTGATCTTCACCTTGACCCGCTTTTCGGAGACCGGATTCAAGGACTGTTCGGTTTGTGTCAGTCTGTTATCAGACATAGTATCGTCAACACCCTTATCGTAGGAAAGCCGTTCAGGCGGCCGTGAGCGTCAGGAGTGGATTGACCCGTTCCGGCGACGGCGGAAGCGCCTGATCGCCGATGGGAGAGCGCTTGTGCGTGATCCAGTACTCAAACTCCGGGCGGAACGCCTTGATGGCGCCGACGATCGGCCAGCAGGCCGCATCGCCCAGTCCGCAATAGGAGCGCCCGTCGATCTGGGAGCAGACATCCAGCAGTAGATCGACATCGCCCGGCTGCCCGTTTCCGGAGGTGATCCGGTCCAGGATCTTGAAGAGCCACCGGGTTCCTTCCCGGCAGGGCGTACATTTGCCGCACGACTCGTGCTGATAGAATTCGGAGGTACGCTTCATCAGCAGCACGATGTCGGTGCGATCGTTGAACACCATGAATCCGCCCGAACCCAGCATCGTGCCGTTCGCGCCGGTGCTCTCGTAGTCGAGATTGATCTTATCGAGGCGATCCGCCGGAACGATCGGAACCGAGGAGCCGCCGGGGATGATCGCCTTCAGCGCGCCGCCCGTGACGCCGCCTGCCTCTCGCACCAGTTCGAGCAGCGGCGTTCCGAGTTCGACCTCGTAGTTGGCGGGCTTCGCGATGTGCCCACTCACGGAGATGATCTTGGTGCCCTTGCTCTTCTCGGTGCCGAGTTTGGCGTACTCTTCGCCGCCGATCGTCATGATCGCCGTCGCCGCGCAGTAGGACTCGACATTGTTGACCAGGGTAGGGGACTTCCAAATTCCCTGCACCGTCGGCAGCGGCGCGTGGGGGAACTTGAGACGCGGGTTGCCGCGCTCTCCCATGAGGCTGCTCATCAGGGCCGACTCTTCGCCGCACTCGTAGCTGCCCGCTCCCATGTGGATATAGAGATCGAAGTTGAAGCCTTCGACGCCCAGGATATTCTTGCCAAGGTAGCCCTTTTTGTACGCCTGATCGATCGCCTTACGCACCTGCCAGGCCGACTCGACATACTCGCCGCGAATGTAGATGTAGCCCTTGGTGCTATAGGTCGAATATCCGGCCAGGATGACGCCTTCGACCAGCGTATGGGCCATCTTCAGCATCAGCTCACGGTCTTTGTAGGTGCCGGGTTCGCCTTCGTCCGCATTGCAGATCACATAGTGAGGCGCATCGTAGTTCTTCGGCAGCCCGTTCCACTTGATCCAGGTCGGGAACCCCGCGCCACCGCGGCCCCGCAGGCCGGCGAGCTTGATCTCATCGATGACGGCCTGGCGTTCCATCGTGGCGGCACGTCGCAGTCCTGAATAGCCGCCGTGGGCCTCGTAGACTTCGATCTCCTCGATGTTCGGAACCAGCCGATTTTTAAATAGCAGATTGACAATTCCCACTGTCTTCAGACCTCTTTCAAAGCTTCGGTTTTCAGAGCATCGGGCCGGAGATGCCCTTGATGGCCTCTTTATCGGAGCTGCCGCCGCCGGTTTCGCTGGCGTTGGGAATCAGCACCTTCACGATCGCATCGGCCAGTTTGGCAGGGGTGTAGCTTTCGCTGGCGCGCAGATCGTCGATCAGGCCCATCACGTTTTCGGAGGTGATGTTGGTGAAGTAGCGATCTCCTACCTGCACCACGGTGGCTGCGCCGCAGAAGTTCAGGCACTCCGCTTCGGAGAGCGTAAACGCGCCGTCAGAAGTCGTCTGGCCAAGCCCGACGCCGAGTTCATGCTCCAGTTTGTGCACGACGTCATAAGCGCCCATCACTGCGCAGGTGAGACAGGTGCAGACCTCCAGATGATGCTTGCCGCGCGGACGCAGGTTATACATCGTGTAGAAGGTCGCAACGCCTTCGACTTCCGCGTAAGAGAGGCCGAGGTAGTCGGCGACTTCCTGGATGGCGGCGGCGGTCAGATAGCCATTGTATTCGCGCTGCGCGATCCAGAGGGCGGGCAGGCAGGCCGCTTTGCGCTCCGGATAGTGCGTAGCGATCTCTTCCAGCTCCGCGAGCGCCTGCTCGGAGAAGCGTTTCTCCTTCGCAGGAGCCGGTTTCGGTTCGCGCGGACGATCGGTCAGGTTGTTGGGCATGGACATTCGGGTGCCTCTGGCGCTCTACTTTAGCGATCTATCTCGCCGAGTATGATATCGATACTGCCGATGATCGCGACGACATCGGCGATAACGCGGCCCTCACACAGTTTGGAGAGGGACTGCAAGTTCATAAAACAGGCAGGGCGCTGATGGGCGCGGTAGGGACGGTTGGTGCCGTCGCTCACGATATAGAAGCCCATCTCCCCTTTGCCGGATTCGATCGGGACGTACGCCTCGCCGACCGGCGGGTGGAACCCTTCGGTCCACAGTTTGAAGTGGTGGATGACGGCTTCCATGCTGTTGTCGAGTTCGATGCGCGGCGGCGGCACGATCTTACGGTCGCTGATGTTGATCGGGCCATCGGGCATCTGTTCCAGACACTGCTTGATGATCTCCCGACTCTGATACATCTCCGCGACGCGCACACGGTAGCGATCGTAGACGTCACCGTACTCGCCGACCGGAATGGCAAAGTTGAAGTTCTCGTAGCCGCTGTAGGGCGCGGATTTGCGGATGTCGATCTCCGCGCCGGTCGCCCGCAGGCAGGCGCCGGACACGCCGAGCTGCAGGCAGTCTTCGGTGGTCAGGATACCGACGCCTTGCGTGCGCTCCCGAAAGATCGGATTGGCGTTCAGCAGGTTCTCCAGCTCTTGCAGCGCGCGGGGAAACTGGTCGATAAAGGTCTTGACGCGTTCAAACCAGCCTTCCGGAGCATCGCCCCGCAGTCCGCCCGGTACGATCCAGGAGGTCATCATGCGGACTCCGGAGATCATCTCCTTGAGTTCGAGAATCTTCTCGCGCTGGGAGAAGCAGTAGAAGTAGACCGTCATGCCGCCGAGGTCGAGCACGTGCGTGCCGAGCCAGACCAGATGCGAAGCCAACCGCTCCAACTCCATCAGCAGCACACGCAGGACCTGACCGCGCGGTGGAGGCGCCACTCCGAGCAGTTTCTCGATGGAGAGCGAGAAGGCGGCGTTTTCGAGCAGCGAGGCCACATAGTCGATGCGATCCGTCAGCGTGACGCCCTTCATATAGGTCTGGTATTCGAGCTCTTTCTCGATGCCTGTATGGACGTAGCCGATATGCGGAGTCGCCCGAACGATCACTTCGCCGTCCAGTTCCAGGACGACGCGCAGAACGCCGTGGGTGCTGGGATGTTGGGGACCCATATTGACGACCATGGTAGAGTCGTCGAGGACGTCCACCTGGACACCGGTGCCCAGACCTATCGTGGGACTATCAATTTCGTGGGTATCGATTGCCATTGCGCTTCTCTCTTAACCTTATCGACGCCGGATTTCGCCCTGACGATCGCCGGTAGGGCCGGTAAACGATTCGCCGGGATGCTGCACCGGCACTTCCGAAACGGCCGGGCCGACTTTGCCGCCTGGGAACTGCACGCGCTCACCGCCGAGCGGATAGTCTTTGCGCTGCGGATGCCCGACCCAGTCTTCCGACATCAGGATGCGCCGCAGATCGGGGTGGCCGCTAAACCGGATGCCGAACATATCGAAAATCTCGCGCTCCGGGAAGTTCGCGCCGGAGTAGATTCCGGTCACGCTCGGCACCACGCAGTCGTCCTCGGGAACCGGCACTTTCAGAAACAGCCTGCGACCGGTGCCGTGGATCGTTCCGTTTTTCTTGTACGGCATGGAGTAGAGATTATAGACGACCTCGAAACGGTAGTCTTCGCGAAAGTCCAGGTAGTCTACGCCCAGGCACTCCGAAAAGAAGTTGTACTGAAGATCGGGATCATCGCGCAGAAGACGGCAGACATCGACGATGCGCTCGCGTCGGATCATGATGCGGCTATCTTCACGGAACTCATTCACGTTTAGCACGGCATCCGGGAACGTGGCTCTTATTTTTTGCAGTTCCAGAATCTCTTCCGGTTCTGGATTTTGCAGGGTGGTATCGGCCATGTCAGCGCGTCCCTTTCAGCGGCTTCATGTCGCGTTCCATCGGTGGGATCGCCTCTTCCTGTGAGGTCGCGCCATAGACAGGCACCCGCACCGCACCGAGCGTATGGGAGATGTCGGCGGGACCGGAGTCCTCGTTGCCGTAGCGGAGCGCAGCGCGCGGTTCGCGCATGATCGGCGTGATGACATCCCCGACCTTCCCGCTGTCGCTCTCGTCCCAGTCCAGCGCGCCCTTGCCGAGGATGTAGCTATACCCGACAAAGAGAATCGCGACAAAGACCGCCATCTCCGCGAATTCGAAGATCTTGACGGCATGCGGAAGCGAATGGTAGGTAACGGCCCAGGGATAGAGGAAAATCGTCTCCACGTCGAACACGATGAACAGCATAGCGACAAGGTAGAACTTGATGGGGAACCGCTCTCTCGCGCTACCAACCGGGGTCATGCCGCACTCATAAGAGGACGATTTGTAACTGGATGGCTTTTTGGGGCCAAGGATCGCGGAACCGATTACCAGCACGCCGGCAATCGTGGCAGCGAGAACGATCATCACCAGAAGCGGAATATAGTTGCCCATTGAACCCTATGCCTCCACGCATGCGTCACCGCGGCAGTGGTCTTTCCTTCCGTCGGCAGAGGGGTAAGAGAGCCTGCGCTCCATCACCGATCGTGTCATTCGGACGTACTGTGAAATTTACCACAATCCCGCCCTCGAAGTCAATGTAACCGGGCGACGGAGGCTACTTTTTTCCCGAAACGACCGCTAGGGAGCATCAAACGCGGCGGAGATGCGGGCGAACTCTTCCAGGGTGAGGGTTTCGCCACGGCGAATACCGTCAATGCCGGCGCGTAGCAAGAGCGCCTCTGCCTGCTCGCGGTCGTTAACGGTGAAGCCTAAGTCGTAGGACGTGGGGGCGCGCATCAGAGCATTCAGAAGGGTTTTGCGGCGTTGGCCGAAAGCGGCGCGGATCAGGTGGAACATCCGCTCTTCGTTTTCGACGGCGACGGTGCCCGGCACGACAGGATCCAGCGCAAGAATGGCGGAACTGACTTCGGGAGAGGGCAGGAAGACGGTGGGAGGAACCGTGCCGAGGAGTTCGACGCGGGCGTGATACTGCACATAGAGCGACATCGAACCGCAAGCGTCGGAACCGGCCTTGGCAACGGCGCGCTGTGCGAATTCGTTCTGTACGAGCAGGACGATGCGCTTGATGAGTTTTTTATTATCGAGCAGCTTTTCGAGAATGGGAGAGGTGATGTAGTAGGGGATGTTAGCGACGACCACGCCGGGACGATCGCCAAAAGCGGTCGAGAATAGCGCTTCGAGATCCAACTTCAGGAAGTCCGCATAGACGACGTTCACGTTGGGAGATTCGGTAAGCGTTTCCGCGAGGATGGGTTCAAGATGGCGGTCG
>Ga0207705_10001900_pt1 | contig 16359 bp, 11 predicted proteins | sample KBSC13metaG_FD_184314 | JGI IMG/M metagenome (GOLD analysis project Ga0207705, IMG submission 184314) | Corn rhizosphere microbial communities from Kellogg Biological Station, Michigan, USA - KBS C1-3 metaG (SPAdes) (version 2) | ecosystem: Host-associated > Plants > Roots > Rhizosphere > Soil ...
CTCCCGGATATCCTTGCAGAAGTCGAGGATCACCGGAATGTTGCGCTGCCCGTAGAGGATGCCGCCGGCGCAGATGGTGTCACCCACGCACTGGTCGACGCCATATTTGAGCGGCACCGAAATATCGCTGGCGAATGCCTCGAGCCCGCCGACGCGCACGCAGCTCATGATGTATTTCGCTCCGCTCAGCGCCTCGCGGCGGTTGGTCGTGGCGGTGACCTTGGCCGGCAGCTTGTTGACGGCCACGATACGGTCGATGATCTGCTTGATCATGTCGAGGTTGTGGGCGTTGAGGTCGGTCAGCGCGAACTCGCAATCGGCGAATTCGGGCACGCAGAGCAGGTCCGAAACCAGCGTCTTGGTGAAGCCGACCGAGCCGGCGCCGATGATGGCGATCTTGAATGACATGGGTTTCCTCCACGGATGACGGCCAAGCGGCAGCGAGCCGCAAGCAATTATGTGCTTTCAATATCGCGAGGAAAGCCGCTGGAAAAGAGTAGTCTTGTGCTGCTATGGGTAAGTTCATGCTTACCCGTCTGCTCGAGCTGCCGCTGCAGATGCGCACCGTCGCGTTTCCCCGCGGTCGCTTGACCTTGCGCGCCATGCCAGCGAGCGGCGGCATCGAGCAGGTGGCCTCCCCAAGCTATAGTTGGGACGGCCGCCGGCGCGGCCTCACCCCGTTCGCCGTGATCCAGCACACGCTGGCCGGGGAAGGGCGGCTCGATTACGAGGGCCGCCTGTTGCCCCTCAGGGCCGGCGACACCATGCTGGTCACCATTCCGCACGAGCATCGCTATTTTCTGCCACCGGGCGGAAGCTGGTCGTTCTTCTATCTGGTGCTGCAGGGTCAGGAGGCGTTGCGCCTCGTGGGTGAAATCATCGCCGTCGCCGGGCCGGTGCTGCAATTGTCGGCGGCAAATCTCGACCGCTTTGCCGGCTGTGTCGCCGACTTGCTCGGCGGCGCGGCAGCCCGGCCCGCCGAAGCTTCCGCCATCGCCTATCGCGCCGTCATGGCGTTGGTCGACGATCTGTCGAGCGCTGCCCCGCCCAGCGACGACACGACTCATCCGCCATGGTTCAGGCGGGTCACCGCCTATATCGAGGCGCATCCCGGCGAAGGCCTGACGGTGGAGCAGTTGACGGCGATCGCCGGGCTCAGCCGGGCCCATTTCGTCCGGCAATTCACCCGGCTGGCGGGCGCGCCACCCTCGGAATACGTGTTCCGGCAACGCATGGCCCGCGCCGCGCGGCTGCTGCAGGCGTCGCGGATGACGGTGCTCGAAATCGCCGAGGCGCTCGGCTTCGCCGATCCGAACTATTTTGCCAAGGCGTTTCGGCGCGCCTTCGACGTCAGCCCCACCGAGTTTCGCCAAACCGGCCTGTTCACCGCGGCCTGATTGCCGGCCGCGACTCTGCGTGCGTTCGGGGTGCGGGGGCTACTCGGCAGCCTCTGCCGGCGCTGGCCGCTTCGGCTTGGTGATGTCCATCGCCTCGACCTTGGCGAGCAGTGCCTCGATCTTGTCGACATTGCCGATGTGACGCTGCTCCATCGAGAAGTTGAACGTCACATATTCCCGGCCGGGACAGAAGGTGCAGATATTGGTGGCCGAGTGCCAGGCGCCGCAATAGATCGGCTCGATCACGCCCTCGGTCAGCGGCCCATAGGTGCGATGCGGCGGCACCAGGGTGAGCACCAAATCCATGTCGCCGCTGAAGCGCCAGAAGCGCTCGCCGGGCAGCCGGCCCTTGGTCAGCCCGTGGAGCCGGCGCAGCGCGTGGAACATCGAGTTGATCTGCACCTGGAACTTGGTGATGTCCTTGTTCTCGATCTTGCCGACGGTGTCGTCGACCTCGCGCACGAACTCGATGAAGTCGTCCTTCACCTTGAACTTGGCCTGCAGCGCCCGGACGCGGAAGAAATCGTCGTCCGCGTCATGCCGCTTGCCGTCGAGCATGGTGTAGGCCGCCCCGATTACCTTGCGGTCCATGTGCTTGTCGGGGCCTTCCCCGTTGAGCGCGTAACTCACCAGCGCGAACATCAGCGAGCGCTGCCGCACGCCGATCCGGTTCGCCAGCAGCCGCAGGCGGTGGCGTTTCAGCGCCAGGGTAGTGAAGCCCCAGGGCTTTTCCTTCGGCGCGAGCAGATTGGCGAGGATGATATAGGTCCAGGTCATCATCCAGGCGCTGAACTTGCCGGAAAGCTTGGCCCCGAAGCCGACCTTGTTGGCCTTGTCCGACATGGTGCCGTGCGCCGAATTGGCCGAGCGCGTCAGCAGCGCCGAGTCGGAGCCTTCCATCAGCGCGTGGCTCGACCGCACCTGAATCAGCGCGGCGCGCCCCTCGGCGTCCGGGCCGTTGCGGCGCACCGCAACCATGACGCGGAACAGCGGCAGGTCCTGGCGCTCGAAGATGTCGACGGATTTCGAGATCCATTTGTCGGGGTAGCCGTCGAACTCGTCGACCGTCTCGACCGAGGTAATGGCATCGATGAGGTGTTTCGGGAACGGCTGGCCCGGGCGGGCGCCGACAAAGCCATGCGTCAATTGCGGCGCCAGCGCCACCATGCCCGCAACCAGATTGGTCAGCCCGTCCTTGTCGAACTCAATTTTCGAGTAGGCGGTGTAAAATACCGTGTCCTTGCCTTCAAACAGAAACCACTGAAAATCCGTGAACAACGCCTGCGGATTTTCACGGACAGCGGCAAGAGCGGTTTCCAGTACTTCGGCCGGTGCATTGGCAAAGCTGGTCGACGAAAAGCTCTTCACGCGGATGCCCCCCTTTTGACTTACTATTGATATACCGGCCAAAGATCGTGGGTTCAACGGTTTACGGGGAGTTCCCTGAACCCGGCCTTAACGTCGTTGCCCGCGGGCAACGCGGGCCCGCCACCAACCACTGGCTGGCTTTCCTCCCTTGCTGGCTGCCGCAGCGGCAATGCCGGGGCGCTTTGCGTCGTCTTGCGATCTGAGAGGCGCCCGCGGTGCGGCGATTTGGCGGCGCAAATTCATTGGCAGGGGCGCCCCCGGCAATTAGACTGCTTCCAGATTGTGGGGAAGCTGCTGACTGGAATCAAGGGTTTGCCCGCGCTGGCGAAGGTGCTATCCCGCTGCCGGCGAAGCGGCCCCTTGGGCCGCTGCCACAAGATGATCGGAACGTAAGGACCGGGTCCATGGACTATCGCGGGATGTTTGAAGAGGCGGTCGATGCGCTTCGGCAGGAGAAGCGTTATCGGGTATTTGCCGATCTGGAGCGGATCGCGGGGCGGTTTCCGCGCGCCGTGTTCCGCGACACCGCCGACAATGCGCGCGAGATCACCATCTGGTGCTCGAACGACTATCTGGGCATGGGCCAGCATCCAAAGACCATTGCCGCCATGCAGGAGGCGGCCGAAAAGCTCGGCGTCGGCGCGGGTGGCACGCGCAACATTTCCGGCACCAACCGGCCGCTGGTCGAGCTCGAGCGCTCGCTCGCCGATCTGCACCGCAAGGAATCGGCGCTGGTGTTCACCTCGGGGTTCGTCTCCAACGAGGCGGCGATCTCCACCATTGCCCGGCTGTTGCCGGACTGCATGATCTTTTCCGACCAGCTCAACCACGCCTCGATGATCCAGGGGGTGCGGCAGTCGGGGATGCAGAAGCACATCTTCCGCCACAACGACCTGAAGCACCTGCGCGACCTGTTGGCGGCCACCGACCGGCACCGGCCGAAGCTGATCTGCTTTGAGTCGGTGTATTCGATGGATGGCGACATCGCCCCGATCGCCGGCATCTGCGACCTGGCGGAAGAGTTTTCCGCCATGACCTATCTCGACGAGGTGCACGCGGTGGGGCTCTATGGCGCCCGCGGCGGCGGCATCGCCGACCGGGAGAACCTGATGGAGCGGCTCGACATCATCGAGGGCACGCTGGCCAAGGGGTTCGGGGTGATGGGCGGCTACATCGCCGCCAACACCGCGATCATCGATGCGGTTCGCTCCTATGCGCCGGAGTTCATCTTCACCACCGCTTTGCCGCCGGCGCTGTGCGCGGCGGCGCGGGCTTCGATCGAGCATCTCAAGGGCTCGAGCACGGAGCGCGCCCGGCACCAGGCGCAGGTGGCGCGCACCAAGCAGGTGCTGGGCTCGGCCGGGCTGCCGGTGATGGCGACGGCGACCCACATCGTGCCGCTGATGGTGGGCGATGCGCGGGCCTGCAAGGCGGCGAGCGACATGCTGCTGGAGCGGCACAACATCTACATCCAGCCGATCAACTACCCGACCGTGCCGAAGGGCACCGAGCGGCTCCGCATCACCCCGACGCCGCTGCACGACGAGGCCATGATCCTCGAACTGCGCGACGCCCTCGTCGCCGTCTGGGCCGCCCTCGACCTCCCCCGCGACGTCCCCGCCGATTCCCTCAGCGAGGCCAAGCTCAATTCCGGCGATCTGACCCTGCCCACCGTCGGCGGCTGAACCGTTGCCGCAGACTTGGTGAAGGCGTGCCGCCAAGGCCCCCTCACCCGCCGCTTCGCGTCGACCTCTCCCCCAAAGGGCGAGGTAAAGGGGCAATGCCCAGCCCCATCGTCACCTCTCCCTCCGGGGGAGAAGTCGGTCCGAAGGACCGGGTGAGGGGGCCTTTCCTGGCCCCGATAGCGACTGGTCCTCGCCCACGGCGGTCCCAGCCTCGCGCTCCGCTGTGAAGCTACTTTTCGGTCAGGCGCAACACTTCCGCGAGCCGGTCGATATCGGCATCGGCGCGCGGCAGCAGGCCCTCGGGCCACTCGGCGCCGTTACGGAACCAGGCGGTCTGCAGCCCCGCTCCCGCCGCGCCGACAATGTCGGTCTCGGGGCTGTCGCCGACGAACAGCGTCGCCGCCGGGTCGACCCCGAGCCGGTCGGTCGCCATGACGAAGATCGCCGGATCCGGCTTCCTCAGTCCGACCGCTTCCGAAACGACGATGGTGTCGAGCAGGTCGGCAAAGCCGATGGCCTCGATCTTGGCCATCTGCACCCGCTCATTGCCGTTGGTAAGGATGCCGGTGCGCAGCCCCTCGGCGCGGATCGCCGCCACCGTCTCGCGCGCCCCCGGCGCCAGCGACGCAAAGCCCGGATAGCGGCTGCGATAATCCTCGAGCAGCGTGCCGGCATCGACGCCGGTAATGCCGAGCGCCGCCACGAACTCGGGGTAGAGCTTGTCCTTCGGGATGCGGCCATTGTCCTCCATGGCGAGGAAGCGCGCGGCATAGGCCGCGCCGTCAATGCCGCCCAGCTCGGCCGCGAATCGCCGGTACTGGTTGGCGATGAAGGCCCGGATGGCGCCGCTGCGCAGGATCAGCGTCTCGTCGAGATCGAACAATACTGCCTTGGTCATCGGGGCCTCGTTGCTCTGCTGGCCGCCACGTGGAGCATGCCCGCTGCCGCGGGACAAGCCGCCATTCGCCGCAGCGCCACAACCGGCCTACGAGGTCAGCACGATGCGCATCAAATCGGCGGTATTCTTGGCACCGAGCTTTTCCATCACCCGGGCGCGATGCACTTCGATGGTGCGTGGCGAGATGCCGAGTTCCCGCCCCGCCTCCTTGTTGGACTGGCCGTTGGTGATGAGTTGCAGCACTTCGCGCTCGCGCGGCGTGAGGTGGGAGAAGCCGCGCACCTCGATCGGCCGGCGCCCCCCGTCGATGGCCCCGAGATGCACGTCCTGCCGCAGCGCCTCCAGCACCGCGCGGATGAAGTGTTCGGTGTCGATCGGCTTGGTGATGACGTCCGCCGCCCCCGCCTTCATCGCCTTGACCGCGACATCGACCTGGCCCTCATTGGAAAGCATGAACACCGCCATGCCGGTTCGCAGCGCCTTGATGCGGCGCAGCACGGCCACGCCGTCTTCCGAACCGATCCGCATGTTGAGCACGACCACATCCGGTCGCCGCCGCTCGAGGCCGGCATAAAAGCCCGCCGTATCGACTGAAAATACCGTCTGGAACCCTTCCAGCCGGAACAGCACGCTCAGCGCCTCGCAGGTCGGCACGTCGCCGTCCACGATATGGACCAGCCGGTCCCGGTTCAAAAAAGAATGATAGTACAATTCACCGCCCATGCAGCCCTCCTTGGCGCGCGACCGACCGGCGGCGGATACGCAAGGTCAAAATCTGGCCCCGCCGGGGCAATGAATTGCCCCTTCCGCAGATTCCTCGAGTAAGTCGCTGCCGCAGTTTGCGCTAGGTGTTCCCCCGCGGCGACCCGATGTCTACCTAGGATCAACTACCTACGTTGATAGGTTTATATGCCTATTATCTAACACGCAACTGAAAAAATTCCTAAAGTAATGCCGCCAACCCCGGGCTGGTCGGCAAGGCACATGAGGCGGCTGATCCGCCGTCAGTGCCACCGGCGCCACCGATCGATCGACGATTGGAATGAATTCTGGCGGGCGCCCCGGGCGTGACGGGCGAACCACGTCGCCCCGGCCAGGCCGCCGCACAACGGGCGGGACATGGACAGGAAAAGACCGGCGCGGGGCGAGCCCGTGCCGGTCCCGGAGAAAACCGTCAGGCCCTGGCGCGCAGCGCGTCGCGGATTTCGGTCAGCAGCACTTCTTCCTTGGTCGGCGCGGCCGGCGCCGGGGGCGGCGGCACTTCCTTGCGCTTCAGCGAGTTGATACCCTTGACCACCAGGAACAGCACGAAGGCGATGATGGCGAACTTCACGATGGCGTTGATGAAGAGGCCGATATTGAGGGTTGAGACGCCCGCCGCCTTGGCCGCCGCCAGCGACGTCACCGGAACGTTGTTGGGATCCTTCAGCACGATGAACAGGTTGGAAAAGTCGATACCGCCGATGATCAGCCCGATAATGGGCATGAACACGTCATCGACGAGAGAAGAAACGATGGCGCCGAAGGCCGCACCGATGATCACGCCGATGGCGAGGTCGACCATGTTTCCCTTGAGCGCGAAGTCCTTGAATTCCTTAGCTATCGACGATGCCATTTGCCTCAACTCCCCGTAATGTTCAGGCTCGGCGCGCCCATCGCACGCTGTAAAAGAGTTCTCCAAATCTGCAGGGATTGCAATGACCCGGCTTCGCCCGTGACCGAAATACCCACCGTATCATGACAAACGCGGAAATCGCCGCGAGCGGGGCCGGGGTCGATGCGGCGCTGCGCCGGGCCGCCGATGTCATGCCGCAGGGGCTGGCGCTGTTCGATGCGGCCATGCGGCTGGTCGTGGCCAACCGGCGCTACGGCGAACTGCTGGAATTGCCGGAGGCGTGCCTCGTGCCGGGCGTGTCGCTGCAGGACATCGCACTCTTTCTCGCCGAGCGCGGCGATCTCGGCGCCGGCGATCCCGCGGTACTGGCGGCACAGCGCATCGCCATGCTCACGCTCACCCCGGAATCGGTCAGCCAGCGCCAGGGCCGCTTCGGGCAGGTGCTCGAATTCCACGCCCGGCGCATGCCGGATGGCGGCCTGACCGTGAGCTTTGCCGACGTCAGCGCCCGGGTCGCGGTGGAGGCCGAGCTGGAGCGGGTCAATCTGTCGCTCGAGGAACGGGTCGGCGAACGCACCGCCGCCCTCACCCGGGTCAATGCCGAACTGGAGATCGCCCGCGCCAAGGCCGATGCCGCCAATCTCGACAAGACGCGCTTTCTCGCCGCCGCCAGCCACGATTTGCTGCAGCCGCTCAACGCCGCCCGCCTCTATACCGCGACGCTGGTCGAGCGCACCGCCGATAGCGGCCTCGCCGAGCTCGCCGGCTCGATCGAAGCCTCGCTCGGCGCGGTGGAGGAGATCATGACGGCGCTGCTCGATATCTCACGCCTCGACAGCGGCGCCCTGCAGCCGCGGGCGGCCCCGTTTGCCATCAGCGAGTTGCTGAAGAAGGTGGAGGTGGAGTTCGGCCCGCCGGCGCGCGCCAAGTCCATCGAGGTGCGGCTCGTGGGCAGCGACGGCATGGTGCTGTCCGACCGTCTGCTGGTCGGCCGGATCCTGCAGAACCTGGTGTCCAACGCCATCAAATATACCCGGCCGGGGGGACGCCTGCTGGTCGGCTGTCGCCGTCACGGCGCCCGGCTCAGGCTCGACATCATCGATACCGGCATCGGCTTTTCGCGGGAGCAGCAAGGGCTGATCTTCAACGAGTTCTCGCGCCTCGAGCAGGGGGCCCGCATGGCGCCCGGCCTCGGGCTGGGACTCTCCATCGTGCAGCGGCTGGTGGCGGCGCTGGGTCTCGGGCTCGAGCTCGACAGCGTCGAGGGGCGCGGCTCGCGCTTTTCGCTCTATCTGCCCTTGGTCCACGGTGCCTACGCCGCCGCGTCGCCGGCCCCTCCGGCGTCTGCCGCGGCGCTCAATCTGAGCGGCGTGCGGCTGCTCTGCGTCGACAACGAGGCGGCGATTCTCGAGGCCATGAGCGGCCTCGTCGGCGGTTGGGGCTGCGAGATGCGGGTCGCCCGCTCGTTGAAGGAAATCAGCCGCGACGGCCTGATCGAGGGCTGGCTGCCCGATCTGGTGCTGATGGATTATCACCTCGATCAGACCTCGGGGCTCGATGCCATCGAGTGGCTGCGGCACAATATCGGCGGCCATTTGCCGGCAATATTGCTGACCGCCGATCACAGTCCGCAGGTGCGCACTTTGGCCGAAGAGCGCGGCATTGCGGTGATTACCAAGCCGGTGAAGCCGGCCGCGCTGCGCGCCGCCATTGCCGGGCTCTGGCGCGGTCAGTCGCCGGCGGGCAGCAGCGTCTCGAACTGACCATCCTCGATGCGCCCCGCCGCGATCACCGCCTGGGTGCGGCTGTCGACGCCGAGCTTTTGCAGGATCGCTGAGACATGCGCCTTGACCGTCGCCTCGGAGATGGAGAGGGCATAGGCGATCTGCTTGTTCATCAGCCCGTCCTTCAGCATCATCAGCACCCGCACCTGCTGCGGCGTCAGGCTCGCCAGCCGGTGCAGCAGGTTGGACTGCGGGTCGGGCGCCGCCGCTTCGGCGCCGGCCGGCATATAGATATCGCCCGCCAGCACCTGCGCGATGGCACGGCGGATTTCCGCCGGATCGGTGGATTTGCCGAGGTAGCCGGCGACCCCGAGCTCGAAGGCGCGCTGCACCACGCCGGCGTCGTCGACCGCCGAAACCACCATCACCGGCACTTCCGGATATTGCGCCCGCAGCAGCAGCAGGCCGGAAAAGCCGTGTGCTCCCGGTACGTTGAGGTCGAGCAGCACGAGGTCGCAGTCGCGGTCCGCGGCCAATGCCGCATCGAGCGCGGCAAGGTCTCCCGCCTCTTCCATGATGGTGTCGGCATCGCCTGCCAGCAGCGTCTGGCGCAGCGCCGCACGGAATAGCGGGTGGTCGTCTACGATGATGATGCGGCGCCGGGCCATGATCGCGGTCGATCTTGCTGAGTCTGGGCGCTCCGGCATGTAGCCGATCCGCTCCCGCACCACAACCTGTGCCGCCGGGGCAGGGTGCGGGTCTTGCAAAATGCACCGCCTTTAACCGCTTATTTACCATACCTTCCCCAATGTGACGCCCAGCCGCGGCAACTGCGTCGCGGAGTCGCCCAGGCGATCTGGGCTGGGAACGAACATGGCCCGCGCACTTCCCCTCGTTTCAACACCCGAGTTCGGCACCGGCCTGCCAACCGGTGATTGGCAGGCGTTGCGCGGTGAATTGGTAGCGCTGCTCGACCAGGTGGAAGGCCAGTATGCCGAGACCGGCTCGGCCGATCCCGCCTTCGCCGGCTTTGCCCAGCGCATGCGCGACTTGCGCTATCAGGTCGCCGACGCCGACCCGCAGGACCGGCACCGCGAAGCCCTCCGCTCGGTGAAGCGCCAGGTGGACCGCTTCCACGACCGCGGCGAGCCCGAAGCCACCCCGCAGGCCGATACCGTGCTGCAGAGCGCCATCCAGCAGATTCGCGCCCGCACCCAGGCGGCGGCGCCCCATCCGATGGCAGCCCCCATGGCCGCGCAGCCCGTCGCTGCCGCCCCGCGTTTCGATGAATTCTCGCAGGCCGTGACCGGTCTCGCCGCCCGCCTCGAGCAGCTCGAGGCCGAGCTCAAGGTGCAGCGCGGCAATGCTTCGCAGGTGCGTGAGATCGCCGATCAGGTGTCCCAGCTCAGCCAGGTGGTCGAACTGCTGGCCGGGGCCGTCGGCGAATCCGGCCAGGTCAAGCGCCTCGAGAGCCAGATCGCCGGCCTCGCGCAACTGATCGGGGAGGGGCAGAAGGTCGATCTCGGCCAGCTCACGGATCGGCTCGACCAGGTCTCGGCCACCGTCGACCGGCTCGCCGACCTGCAGGTGCAACAGATCCAGCACGTGGTGCGCGAAGCCGAAGCGACGCCGCAGAAGGAAGTGGAGGCGGCGCGCGGCCTGCAGGCCATCGAGGCCGGCGTGAGGAATATCTACGACCGCATCGATACCCTCGAGAGCAGCGTGGCGCTGCCGCAGGACGAGCTCGAGCGCCTCGGCCAGATGCTCGGCAATATCACGGCGCGGCTCGGCGCCGACAATGCCCGGCCCGACCGCCTGCTGGGCCTCGTCGATGCCCTCAACGGCCGCATCAACGAGCTCGAAGACCGCGGCGAGGCGCTCGCCGGCCTCAAGGGCGATATTCGTGGCCTGCGCGAGGCGGTGCTCGGGGCCATCGAGCCGCGCTTCGTCGCCATCGAGGAAAAGCTCGACACCCTCGGCGCCCAGCTCGACCGGCGCGACGACAACCCGACCCTGACGCAGCTCGAAGCCCAGATTCGCCAACTCGTGGCCCGCATGGACCAGACCGGCGAGCAGCTTTCCGGCCTCGCCGCCCTCTATGCCGAGGATCGCACCGCCGCCGCCCCCGACTTCGAGGCGCTGGCCACGCTGGCCGCCACGCGCACCGCCGAAACCATGGCCCGCCAGGCGCCCCCGCCGGCGCCGCTCCCCGATCTCAATGCGCTCGCCGACCTGGTGGCGGCGCGCACCGCCGACGCCATGGCCAGCCAGCCGCAGCCCGAGCTGCAGATGCGGCCCGGCCAGGTCGACGCCATCGCCGATATCGTCGCCGCTCGCGCCGATGCCGCCATGACCCGTCGCGACGGGCCGGTGGCGCCGGTGCTGTCGGACGCCAGCCTTGCCGAGATCGAACAGCGCATTGGCCGGCTGGTCGACGGCTTCCTCAAGGCGCGCGCCGCCGATGCCGGTGCCGGCGTGCAGCAGGGCATCGATCGGGTCGAGCAGCGCCTCGGCCGGCTGGAGCAGTCGCTTGGCAACCGCGAGGTGCCGTCCCCGGCCGTGCTCGCGGTGCAGCCTGAGACGGTGGCCAGTGCCGTAACCACAGAGGCCGCCCCGCAGGCGATCGCGCCGCGGGAAGTCGAGCCGCCAGCGGCCGCCGAGCCAGCCGCGACACCAACCCTCCACGCCGCCGCCCTCGACGCCGACGCCATGCCGCGCAATCCGGCCACCGAGGCGCCGCTGAAGGAATTCGGCTTCCCCGACCTCGGACCGGTCCGCGCCGCGCTCGATGCGCGGCTGAGCGGCCGCAAGCCGCGTGCGCCGGTGCCCGATGCAGAGGCCGAGCCGTCCTTCGAAACCGATCCGCTGACGCCGGAAATGGCCGCCCCCGGCAGCCGCCCCGCCGCCTCCGCCGCGCGGGCGACGCCACCGGCAACAATTGCTGCGCCGGCTTTCGATCCGGCGCAGGTGGTCCGCCCGCCCCGTCCTGAATCGAGCCTCGCGCTCAACGATGACGACGCCTTTTCGCTGCCGCCCTCCACCCCGGCCAGCCCGCCGCGCCAGGCCGTGTCGGCATCGAGCCGCAATACCTTCATCGAGGCCGCACGCCGTGCCGCGCAGCGCCGGGCGGCGCCGGCCGAAACCGAATCGCTTATCGGCCGGGCCTTGTCGCGCTTCCACCCCGAAACGCCCGCCGAGCCCTCCGCTGCCGTGCGGCCGACGCCCGAGCCCGTACCGCCGCTCGCGCCCCCTCCCACCAGCAAGGCCAAGGCGAAAGCCGAGGCCAAGGCCAAAGCAAAGGCGGAGGCCAAGTCGCAGGCAGAGGCGGAAGCCAAGTCAAAGACAGAGGCGATGCCGCAGGCCGAGCCCGGCAAACCGGTGCGTCGCGGCCTGTTCTCGCGCCAGCCCAAGCCGGTCGAGCCGGAGAATTCGACGCCGCTCCTGATCCCGGCAGCGGTGAAATCGCCGGAGCCGATGACGCCTACTCTGGTTGCGACGGCGCCCGCTGCCGACCTGCCGGACATGCTGGAAGAGCGGCGGGCCGTTCTTCCCGAGAGCTTCCTGGTGCGTCACCGCAAGCCGATCCTCGTGGGCGCAAGCCTGATTGCCGTATCCTTCATGACGCTGAATCTCGTCATGCAGCGCCTGTCGAGCGGCGAAGAAGCCTCGGTAGCGGCGACGCCTGCCGCGGCCGCCAAGCAGGTGACTCCCGCCAAGACTGCTCCCGGCGCCACGACCCCGACGCCCCCTTCGGGCGCACCGGTGCCCGCCAAGCCGGTCAGCGTGATCATGCCCGGCGCGGGCCATATCGTCGCCGCGACGCCGCCCGCCGCCGGTCCCCGGATCACCCCGGCGACCGATCCGGTTGTCACTGCCTCGATCGGCTCCGGTGCCCTGAACTACGCGGCGGAGCCAGCCGCTGCGCCAATGCCGCCGGCGCTCGCCGCCGCCAACTCCGCCGCTGCCAATTCCACCGCCGGTGCGGTGCCGCCGCCCGTGCTCGACAGCCCGGTCAAGGTCGAGCTGCCGCCCGACGCCGTCGGTCCCCTCGACCTGCGCCAGGCCGCCGCGAACGGCGACGCGCGCTCGCAATTCGAAGTGGCCGCCATCTATTCCGAAGGCCGCGCCGTGCCGCAGGACAACAAGCAGGCCGTCGCCTGGTACGAACGCGCCGCTGCGCAGGGCTTTGCCCCGGCCGAATACCGGCTTGGCAACCTCTATGAAACCGGCACCGGCACCGCCAAGGACCCCGAGCAGGCGCGCCTCTGGTACCAGCGCGCCGCCGAGCAGGGCAACCGCATGGCCATGCACAACCTCGCCGCGCTCTATGCCGGCGGCCAGTTCGGCAAGCAGGATTTCGTCTCCGCCGCCAACTGGTTCCAGCAGGCCGCCGACCGGGGCATGAAGGACAGCCAGTTCAACCTCGGCATGCTCTATGCCCGCGGCCTCGGCGTGCCGCAGAGCCTTGAAACGTCGTACAAATGGTTCGCACTGGCCGCCCTGACCGGCGATGCCGACGCCGCCAAGGCGCGCGACAATATCGGCCGCTCGCTGGACGCCGAGGCGATCAAGCGCGTCACCGCCCAGGTCGCTGCCTGGAAGCCGGCGCCGATCGACCTCGCCGCCAACTACGCCCCCATCGGCACCTGGGAAAAGAACTTCAATCCCGGCCCCGCCATCACCACCAAGGACGTGGTGATGAAAGTGCAGACGGCGTTGTCCCGGCTCGGCTTCGATGTCGGCACTCCTGACGGTCACGTCGGTGCCAAGACCAGTGTCGCCATCAAGGCGTTCGAGCGCGGCACCGGCATGAGCGAAGTCGGGGCGATCAATCCGCGCCTGCTCGCCGTCCTCGGCAGCCAACCCGTCTAGCGGGTCCCCAGCGGCTTTTCGACCACGCGGCAACAGAATTTCATGTGCGGCGCACGCAAATTGCGTGGCGATTGGCAGCGCTTCAATGGAATTGAAACGCTTCCCCGCGATGCTTGACGCTGCCGCCGGTTCGCACAGCGCAAAATTGCCTCAATAACCTCGCATTCGGAACCTGGGCGGCGCCGGGGTGACCCGGGATTGAACATGAGGCCGAGCGCGACGCGCGTTGGGCCGTTGGCATCCGGGTCCCGCGCACCGTGCAGATTTACCTGCCCATCGCTGAACTTTCGATGAACCTGTTCTTCCTCGTCGGGATCGGCGCTGCGGTGGGATTCCTCTCGGGTCTGTTCGGGGTCGGCGGCGGCTTCCTGTTGACTCCGCTGCTGATTTTCTCCGGCGTGCCATCCTCGGTTGCCGTCGCCTCGGTCACCGGCCAGGTCACCGCCGCCTCGACGTCCGGGGCGCTAAGCTATTGGCGACGCGGCGGTATCGACCTGCATCTGGCGATGTATCTCGTGCTGTCGAGCCTGATCGGCGTCGTCGGCGGCGTTGCGACCTTTGCCGCGTTGCGTGCTGCCGGCCAGCTCGACCTGGTCATCTCGCTCGGCTACCTCGTGCTGCTCGGCGCGCTCGGCACCATCATGCTGAGCGAGGCACTGCGCGCCCTGCTGCGCCGCCGCGCCGGCATCGTGGTGCGCGAAAAGCTGCCGAGCCAGCACACCTGGATGCATGGCCTGCCGCTGCGTATCCGGTTCAAGCGCTCCAAACTCTACATCAGCGTGCTGCCGGTGCTGGCGATCGGCGTGGTGATCGGCTTCATCGGCGCCCTGCTGGGCGTTGGCGGCGGTTTCATCCTGGTGCCGGCGCTGGTCTATCTGCTGCGCGTGCCCGGCAATGTGGTGGTGGGCACGACGCTGCTGCAGGTGATGGCGATGATGGCGGCAACCACCGTCCTGCAGGCAGTGCAGAGCCAGAGCGTCGATATCATGCTGTCGTTCTGCCTGATGCTCGGTGGCACGGTTGGGGCGCAGTTCGGCGCCTCTGCCGGCCAGTACCTGCGCGGCGAGCAATTGCGCTTCCTGCTGGCGCTGCTGGTGCTGGCGGTCGCGGTACGGTTCGGCGCCACGCTGGTGCTGGCGCCGACCGATCCCTTCAGCCTCGCCGTCCTTGGGCCAGGGGGCATCCTGTGAAGGCGGTCGCGCCCCTGCTGGCGGTATTGCTGGCACTCGCGTCAATCGGTGGCGCCCGGGCGGAGGGACTGGTCTCGACCGTCTCCAACCCCAACGTCGCCATTACCTCGAGCTTTGATGGCGAGACGCTGAGTCTGTTCGGCAATGTCGAGCCCGATCAGGGCGCCACCGGCGTCAGCGGGCCATTCGACATCATCATCGTGGTGATCGGGCCTTCGGTAAACCGGGTGGCGCGGCTGAAGACCAATCGCGCCGGGCTGTGGATGAATACCGAGCAGGTCGAGTTCAATCCCTTCCCGACCTACTACCACGTCCTCGCCAGCAACCCGCTGGACCGCATCACCGACCACGAAACGCTCGAGGCCGAGCGCATCCTGCCGGATGCCCAGACGCGCATCGCGGCCGCCCCCGACAGTCCGCATGCCGACCGGTTCGGCGCCGAGCTGGTGCGCCTGATGACGGCGCGGGGGCTGTTCGGCATCGAGGAGCAGGGGGTGAAGTTCCTTTCGCCCACCGCCTATGTGGCGCAACTCACGCTGCCCGCCGACATTTCGAACGGGCTCTTCATCACCCAGACCTACCTGTTCAGGGACGGCCGGCTGCTGGCCAAGCGCGGCGACAGTTTTGCCGTCAACAAGACGGGCTTCGAGCGCTACCTGTTCACCGCCGCGCATGATCAGCCGCTGCAATACGGGCTCGTCTGCGTGCTGCTCGCCATCGGTACGGGCTGGCTCGGCGGGGTCATTTTCCGGCGCTGAGGGGTCGGGTGCCGCGCTGTGTTCCGGCAGGCCTCATCCTGAGCTTATCGAAGGACGAGGCCGTGGCACTAGCAGTACTGAGCACCCGCCGCGTGGTTCGACAAGCTCCCCATGAGGGCTCGTCCCGCCTTGGCTAACCGCCCACCAGCCGGCGGGGATTGACCGGATAGAGCCGGTCGCGCCCCAGCATGGTGACTTCCAGCCGTTCGAACCGGAACAGCCCGGTGAAGGCCGGGCCGAGAATGTTGAGCGTCCCGGTCGAGGCGCCATAGGCCGGCAGCACCAGCAGGCGGCCATCGTGGACGAAGCACGGCCGGCGCGTCGAGCGGCCGTTGAGATAGACCCGCGCTGCGGGGTGCAAGTGGCCGGCGATCAGTCCCGCTTCGCCGTGCCGGGGTTCGTGCGCCAGCAGCAGGTCGCCGAACGCCAAATGGCTGAGGCAGTCGCCGCCGAGCGCATGTGGCGCCGGATCGTGATTGCCCGACAACCAGAGCCAGTGCGCCCGCCCGGTGAGCGCTTCGAGTGCCGCCCGGTCGGCGGCGACGAGGCTCGCCGTCCCCGCGTCGCGATGAAAGCCGTCGCCGAGCGAAATCACCCGCTCGGCCCCGGTGCGCAGCAGGTCGGCGGCGAGCCGGGCCAGCGTCAGGCCGGTGTCGTAGGGCGGCAGCAATTGGCCGCGCGGTGCAAACGACGACAGCTTTTCGAGGTGCAGGTCGGCCACGATCAGCGTGCGCTCGGCGGCCCAGTGGAGCCCGCCCGACGGCAGCGGCTCGAACACCTCGCCGCCGAAACGGAGGGCTGCGGCATCGTCTCCGGCGGACAGGGCCGCGGCTGCTGCTGCTGGGGCCCTCA
>Ga0207705_10001901_pt1 | contig 16330 bp, 12 predicted proteins | sample KBSC13metaG_FD_184314 | JGI IMG/M metagenome (GOLD analysis project Ga0207705, IMG submission 184314) | Corn rhizosphere microbial communities from Kellogg Biological Station, Michigan, USA - KBS C1-3 metaG (SPAdes) (version 2) | ecosystem: Host-associated > Plants > Roots > Rhizosphere > Soil ...
AGAAGAGGGGTTGCAGCCTGTGTCTTTGGAGGTACGTGACGCCATCCTGGACCTTGCCCATCGTTGTTGTAGCCACGAGCTGTTTCTGATGCTGTCGCTGGGCTTCTGGTCCGGCTTGCGCTTGGGCACCGTGACTGATCTTAAGATCCAGTCGATTGAGAACGCCGTACCCATCCATAAGTGCGCCGCGCTCAAGCACATCAGCGTGGGTCCGCTGGCCAATCCGCCAGTGAAAATGAAGCTTGGCCAAAGCAGCGATGGAATTGTGGTTCCAACGCAGCTGCTTGAACAACTGCTGGACTACGTCGTCAGTCTCGCGCGGGGCAAGCGGGTGGCCTTGGCAAAGCCCGAGTACAAGCACCTGCTCTTTCTGACGATCAAGGGAAATCCGTACGGGCGTGGCAAAGGTGATCGAAGCGCAACCGTCAATGCAGAAATGTCGCGGCTTAAGCGGCTTGCTCGCCGGGAAGGCTTAAACATTGACGATTTCACATTCCACTGGTCCCGCGCGACCTTTGCGACGATGTGGGCGCGAGCAGCACGGGCCAACGGCCATTTGCACGAGTTCATGCCGACATTGAAACGAATGATGGCGCATAGGCATGACCGCACCACGGAGCGATACATCCGTTGGGCTGAGAAGGAGGAGGTGCGCGCCGCAGTGATGGATGAGTTCACCCGAACCATGTTCGGGCGCTTCTACGAGGCAACTGGAGCGCCTGATGCTTGATATCCCCGACCTGACGCTGCGAGGCCTCCCGCTAGGCCCCAATCAGGACCCGATCGACCTACGCTGGCTGCTCTACCCGGGCGCGGCATCGACTCATTGGCGCAAGATCAAGGGCGCCGTCGAATCCGGTTGCCTAGGGCACCCGCTGTTGGAGCGGCTTCCGTTGCTGGAGACAATCCATCGGCATTGGCAGGCGGACGTTACCGCCGGAACGAAGGCGACCGTGAGTGTCAAAGTGTACTGGTGCCGTCTCAGAGCCTTCGTAGCTTTCGCCGAGGACATTAAGAAGCAGCTGACCCTTGCTGGAGCGCTGGGCCTATATCTCGCTTACTGCGCGCACACCAAGCGCCGCAGCGGCCTCGGCCCGATGACCCATTACCAATACTCGCATGAACTCGCTTGCATTATCGCGCCTGTGCTCGGCTTGGATGCCAGGAAGCTGCAATGGAAAACCAAGATCCGGATGCCCAAGCAGCTTGGCAACCAGGAAGCCAAAGAAAAACTGCATGACACTGCCACCTTCGTGCAGACGCTACTGGAAACAGTCGAGCAATTGTCGGTGGCCGTAATCCGTGGCCCATTGCCGGTGATTCTTCGCTATGCCACCGGCGGCGAGCACGCTATTCATCTTGGCCTCCCCTTTCAGCCGTTGGATAGCCTGAAGCTCCGGGACACCTCTAAGTACAAGCGTGCGGTGGATGCCCGCGCGCGCCGCGCGAATAACATCTCAAACAAGGCGCGCGCCCCGCTGATCAACCTGCGCCTCGACGCGGAGGTGCTGATCTTCATCAACCAGACGGGCAGCAATCTCACCCAGGCGTTGCAGCTCACCGGCAGCCAGTTTCGCTACCAAAGCGACGGCGACTACCTCCACCTCTTTGCCTGGAAGAATCGTGCCAAACACTCGGTTGAACTGCGCGTCCACAAGGGCTATCGCAAGCGATTCGAGGACTACCTCAAGTGGCGGTCAGCACTCTTTTCTAACGACCCGGATGGCCTGACGTTTCCCTTCGTCTACAACGATGGCGACCACATCATGCAGCGGACGCATTGGGCGTTCGCAGACGCACGCAAATTGATGAAGTCGATCGGACAGCCCTTTATCCATTCGCAGCAGCTCAGGAAGACCATCGCCAACTTCACGAGGCGCAAGATGTCGCGCCAGGTTGCCGCGGAGCTGCTGAGCAACAAGGAAAAAACCTTCCGTGAAAGCTATGAGGAAATTCACCACCAAGCCGCCGTCGCAGAGCTGGTGACCTTCTGGAGCGACACTGAGGCCATGGTGCCGGCGATTGGGCCGGGAGGCTGCCAGCAGACCGCGCCGCGGTCGCGCTCGGATGCGCCCGGCGGCGCGCCAAAGCCGGATTGTGAAAACGGTGGCGGCTGCCTGTTTTGCGACAGGAATCGCGACCTGCGCAGCTTCGACTATGTCTGGAATTTGGCGAGCCTGCACCACCTGAAGCTGGCCGAGTTCAACGCGGACCGCACGCCGCTTAGCCGCAAGAATGGCCATCCAGTGGCGCTGACCATTGAGCGCATCGCCGCAAAGCTCGACGCGCTGATGGCGCTAGGAGGCGAGTGTGCGGAATGGGTAGCGGAAGCCAAGCTGCGCACGCAGGAGGCTCGTTACCACCCGTTCTACACAGCGGCATTTGACATCCTGGAGGGCGCCGAATGAGCGCTGAGGCTAAGCGATTCACTTTTCTCATGAGAGGCCCTCAGGTGGATCACATTGGCCCTGGGAGCCTGTGCTACGCACTACCCGCTTTTCCGCCGCCCGATGATTTTCCGATGATGGTCGATTCCCAAGGTGAGCCTGTGTGCCGCTACGGAGATCACAAGTGGCGAATCGGGGCGCTCCCATTCAACTTCGGCACCGACCCGGGCGACCTCGGCTCTGGCCATCTCGTGTTGACCAAAGACAATGGCGAGCTTCTCAAGCGCTGCATCGTGTGGTTCATGTACGGCGACCGGCGCGACGTCAGCGTTAATACGCTGGGTGCCTACCACCAAAAACTCAAAGTCATTTTCGCGTTCTGCAGCAGCCTCCCGCGGTCAATTGTCGCCTCGGAGTTGTCGCGTTTCTTTGACACTCTGGAGGGGGCGTTAGCGCGGGCCATCCAGCCAAGTGCAGCAGAGCACACTATGGGCCTGCTCTACGAGCTTTGGCTAGCGCGCGAACTTCTGGGCTTTACGCTGCTTGACCCGAAGCAGATCACGCGCCTCACGCAATTGATCCCGGAGCATGAGCGACGGCAGACCCAATTTATTCCGCCGCGAATCTGGGCCTATCAGGCCGGGCGATTACAGGCCTTCTTGCAGGACTTCCTTGTTCACAAAGCGAACTTCGATGCGGCGCTTCAGGAATTGATTGGCGCCTATCGAAGTAATTTCGGCTCTTTGGCTAGAACGCGAGAGATGGTTTCTGGAAATCGGGCTCCCTGTCGCACGGAGAACGCCAAGCGGGTTCGCGACTGCATCTACCTGGGTTCGTTTGCCGCATTCGCCGAACGGCATGACATCCGTAATGTAATGACACGTTGGCTTTTCCGCCATGGGACAGTATGGCAGGACCTCAACTCTCGCCAAGCATGCGTTCAGCTGCTAACTCAATACCTAAACGCTATAGGCTTGGTAGGAGCATCCTACTTGCAATGTTTCAGCGGCATGCGTCGCGGCGAGTCCCTCTCTCTGCGGTGTAACTGCCTCAGTGTTGAACATGATCCACTGCTCGGCGATATCCACATCCTGAGGGGCGAGACTACCAAGACGACACTGGATGATGATGCGCGCTGGTTGGCGGCGCCGACCGTATCGTTGGCCGTCGAGGCCATGAGCATCGTCGCTCGCTGGCGGACCAATATCGCCGTGGAGCTAGGGGATATGCCACTTACCCCGGAGGACAAAGCCAATCCCTACCTGATTCAGCGGGGATACGAACCTTGGGCGGGGGGTGGGAAAGGCACGGAAGACAAACGTTGCCCTCCCGCCCTGCGACCTCAGGCCTACGAAATTGACCGGTGGGAAAGTAGGGTGCGTGGCCTGTTCGAGCAAGACGCCCTGCGCATCACTGAGGGCGATGCCACCTATGTACGACGTTTCAGCGCCAACGCGGACATGGAGAAGTATGGCGAAGGCTGCGTGTGGAACTTCACCAGCCACCAGTACCGACGAACCGCGGCAGTGATGATGGGGGCTTCGCAGGTCAGCCTTGAATCCCAGCAGTACCAGTTCAAACATCTGACGCGCAACCAGAGTGCGTATTACCGCAGAGGATTTCAGAACCTTCGGCTCAATCGTACGTTTAGTTACGAACTGGTCGAAGCACGCTACGAGATGGTCTCAGTGGAACTGGGCCTGCTTAATGGCCCTGAGTACGTCTCGCCAATCAGCCCGGCGCGCAAGAACGAAATCTTGAACTTCCACGAGGTCAGCAGCAGCGATGATCTTCAGAAGGCTATCAAGAAGGGGCATCTTGCCGTCAAGCAGACGCTGTTTGGGGTCTGCACGCGGCGCGATAGCTGCCCCTTCGGCGGGCATGACAACTACGCTCATTGCCCGGACTGTAACGATGCGCTGCTCAGCAAGCGCAAGCGAAGTGGTGTCGAGCAGCTGGGCAAGACAATCGCAGTGCGCCTGACCGACGCGCCGCTGGGAACCCCGCTCCGCACCCAACTTGAGAGCAGCGCCAAAGCCATAGAGAAGTTCATGGATGTCACAGCCTGACTACATTGGTGACGCCGAGAAGCTATTTCGAGATGCATTTGAGCGCCTGAAGCGCGACAAGCCGATCACGCTGCCACGTGGCACGTCCGTGACCCAGAACAATGTGGCTAGGGAGGCGGGGCGTGATCCCAGTGCGCTGCGCAAAGCGCGCTATCCGCGACTGATCCGTGAGATCCAGAAGTGGATCGAGGACAACGGCAACGTGCCGCGCAACCGCGCAAGTAGTGCTTCGCTACTCAAGGGGGCGCGGGACAAGAATCGTCAACTCAAAGAACGCATCGAGGAGCTGACGCGCCAACGCGACACCGCCATGGCGCGCTTGGTGATCGCGGAGGAATCCATCCTTGACCTGCATCGCAGACTGCAGGATTACAAGGTGAGGCTTGGCGAGGCCAACACAATTGTGCCATTCCCGGGCGGTGCGAAATCAACCAAACGGAACGACAAATAAGCCATTTTTGCAGAGGCCGAGAATACACAAAGGCATGATGTTGGATGCGCAATGCCAGCGACCCAACCCTGCGTTATCGGCAACCTCTGTCGACTCGCCAAAAGTTGTGGCGACAATGAACCACTAATCAGTTGTATCCCGGAGAACTTGGATGCGGCTTCATCGGTCGGCGCCGGTAAACCGGCTTCAGAGCGAACCTGTCAACCCACTCCGGCGGCGCCTCGCGGCTGTCGAAATGCAATACATCGATGGACTGGTTCAAGCGCTGGAACACGTCGTACAAAATGGTCGACATGGTGCGAACACTCCGCTCAGCGACTTTTTCCTCACCGCCGAGCAGAATGAGCAAGCTGTCCGGTTGGGTGCTCTTCAGCCAAGTGAGCCCGGCAACGTATGCCACCTCGACATCACGTATGGCAGGGAGAGCGGATCGTAGCCCCCTCACGAGCGCCTTGGGCGCCCGATCGAGCTTGTAAACGCGATGATCGTCCTCGCCATCGACAGTCCATTCCTGCACCGTCACGATCGCGCCATCGCGCAAGAGCCGAGCAATTTCCTCAGGGTACAGCGTGCACCGATTGTCGTTTGGATTCAGCATCAGTGCCGTGCCGCGAGTCTGGTCGAAAAGATCTCTCCCTCTCAGCACCAATACGCGTACGTTCCCGCGTGCGGCCCAGTCGGCCTTGGCTTTGTCGGTAAAAATCGGGACGACATACTGACCGTCATCCGGGCTCTTGAACATGACGAACTGGCGTCGCCCCGGAGGTTCGATCTTTGGAGTGTGCGCGTACAAAGTGGCGTCGAGGAGCGCGCGAAAAAACGCAGGTTCCTCTCTCGCATCCTTGATGGATGCCTCCATCAGTTTTTCTAGTTCCGCCGCTGACACCACTGCAGTCCACCCTTACCCGAAGACGGAGCCGATCCGCCGCCGAGGTCATGAGACGGCGACGCCAATACGATAGGGAGCTCCCTGCCTCCCCCTTGCTAGCGCTGTGCACGCCGCCGCTTGAACTGCTCCGCAAATCGGCCGATGAAATCAGCCATCGCCCCGCGGTATCGGAGCGCGTCGGCGCTGATGGAAACGCCCAGTTCGCGTGCGATCGCCGTTGCGTAATTCACCTGTGCATCGGAAGGCGGTCGCAGATCAGGATCGAGGCATTCCGACAATCCGGCGGCCATGCACTTCGCGAGCCGTCTTTGGAGTGCGTCCACCGCGTCTGCCTCACCAGCCCTTCCAAGCTGGATATGCCACGTTTCGAGCACCGAGTCGTCGACGGGAATGTTGAGGGCCGTCAGGTCATCGAAGACAAGTTGAAAAGGCATACGACCTCGCTTGCCGGCAGGCACCTGCTATATCGTATGCTACGAAATTCGTAGTATGCAGCGCAAGGCGAAGTTACGAATCTCGTAGGGTCCGCCCTACCTGGTTCGAACCGTGCCCCAGAAGCTCAGTCCGTTGGCCGTCCTTTCCAGGCGCCTCAAGGATGCTCGTGAACGGAAAGGGCTGTCACAACGACAACTTGGGATAGCAGCGGGGCTGGATCGTTTCGTGGCCAGTACGCGCATCAACCGGTACGAAAAGGGTGTGCACCATCCTGACCCCGTCACCATCCAACGCATGGCGGAGGCCTTGGGCGTGCCTGCCGCGTACCTGTTCGCGAGCGACGACAAACTCGCACGGCTGATCCTGGCGTTCAATTCGCTCCCCGCGAAGACTCAGGAGCGTGTGGTCTCCGACCTGGAGCGGATGGCCGAACGCTAACCCTCAGTCGAGACTTGGCGCTGGCGGATCAGCGACGCTGGAGCAGCGCGGTTAGAATTATGCTTGCTTGCGAGGCCCAAGAATGACTGTTTTCACCATAGGCTACGAAGGCCTGAGCATCGATGCCTTCCTGTCGTTGCTGTCCAAGCACGGCATTGAAACCATTGTGGACGTGCGTGAGCTACCGCTGTCGCGCAAGCCAGGTTATTCGAAAAGGGCGCTGGCTGGCGTGCTCAGGGAATCGGGCCTTTCGTACATCCACATGGGTAGCCTTGGCTGCCCCCGACCGGTGCGCACCCGTTATCGCTCAGATGGCGACTGGAAGCGCTACACAGCCCAATTCCTCAAATACCTCGCCACGCAGAAGGATGCTATCGCTGAACTGGCAATCCTTGTGGAAGAATCGACCTGCGCACTGTTGTGTTTCGAAGCTGACTACAACTTTTGCCACCGCTCCATGGTGGCGACTGCCGTGAGTAAGCGCTGCGGGGCACGCATCAAGCACATCCAGATCAAAGCAACGGAATCTGTCCGTCGTCCGCTGGCGTTCGCTTAGGTGGGTAGATCAGGCTCACGATCAGCCACTGGTCCGGAAACCGATGCTGGTTGCCCATCAGGAACATCGAATCCTTACTGGTAAGGTCGATTTCAAGTTTGCTGCGGAACTTGTTCTCCCACTCGGCGGGACCATGTTCGGTGTACACGTTCCAGAACAGCGCGCCCGCCTCCCAGTCGACGATCTTGTGCTTGTACTCCTTCTCGCCATCAAGGGTGTCGCACAGATACGAGTAGTAAAAGTCGTAGGGAACCTTGCGCAACTCCCTGACCTGTTGGCGAGCCTCACGTTCGGAAAAAAGGTCGCCTTGCATCTGAGCACGCGTCAGCTTTTCCCTTTCTTCGTCCGTCCATTCCTTGTTGCGGGCATCCCTGATCACAAGGCAGAGAACCCGTTTCGGGCGCAGCAGCGCAAGTGACAATCCGTCATCCTTGCGGGACTGCTCGATCTCCTCGAAGTTGCCAAACGTGGGGATCTTTTCAATCCACTCGCGGCGGCCCACCCAGTCTTGCTTCGTCGTAATCACGTCCATCGCTGCAAGCGATCCGATGTCGACCTTGTGGCTTTCGGGCCGATGATCTGCCGCAGCTTTCTCGACCCCGACTTCGATCCACTGCCATTTTTTGAACTGCTGGTCCTGTTCGATCAGCCGAAATGGCACCGGATAAAGACGGCGCATCAATCCGTTCTGGTTGATGCCTGCGACACAGGACGTCTCGACGTGTTTGGCGCTTGGCGATGGATAGGTCTTTGCCAGTATCAGGATGCGTTCGCGTTGTACCAGCGCCATTGATGTCCCCCGCGAATCAATCTTGGTAACCCAGCTACTCCGCTTGCCCCACCGCATTGGTGCTCAACTCGTCCACCACGGACTGAAAAGCTTCCAGCGCCGCCTGCAAGTTGTCCACGATTTCCGCCGCAATTTCGTCAGGTGGCGGCAGGCTGTCCACGTCTTCCAGGTTGTCATCCTTCAACCAGAAGATGTCGAGGTTGAGCTTGTCACGCTTCAAGAGTTCTTCGACAGGAAACCGCTTGAAGCACTCGGTTTCCTTGCGCTTGGCGCGATTGCCGGCGGCGTAGCAGCGCTTGAAGTCCTCCAGGTCGGAGGCAGCAAGCGGCTTCTTTTTCAACGTGAAATGCTGGTTGGTGCGGAAATCGTAGACCCAAAGTGCTTTGCTATTGGGGGCACCGTCGGCGCGAGGCGGCTTCTTGTCAAAGAACAGCACGTTCGCCTTCACGCCGGGCTTGTAGAAGATGCCGGTTGGCAGTCGCAGCAAGGTGTGGAAATCGAACTGCATGAGCAAGCGTTTGCGAACGCCTTCACCCGCGCTCCCGGCCTCGAACAGCACATTGTCCGGCAACACCACGCCCGCGCGGCCGTTGTCGGCCATAATGGTCATGATGTGCTGCAGGAAATTGAGCTGCTTGTTGGAGGTGGTGAACTTGAAGTCCTCGCGCTCGTAGTTTTCGCGCTCGGTAGCGAGGGATCCATCCTCGCCTACGACGGTGAAGCTGGATTTTTTTCCAAACGGCGGATTGGTCAGCACCACCTTGAACCGCTCGCCCGGATCGCTGGCGAGCGCGTCTCGCTGGGCGATCGGGCTTTCGCCGTTGCCGATGCCGTGCAGATACATGTTCATGGCGCATAGCCGCACGACTTCCGCCACGATGTCCACCCCGGACAGGGAGGTTTCGCGCAACTTGCGCTGAAGTGCGCGATCCTGGCTCTGGCCTTTCATATGTTCATAGGCAGACAACAGGAAGCCGCCTGTGCCGCAGGCCGGGTCGTGCACGGTTTCACCAACGCGCGGCGCGACGACCTCGGCCATGGCGTCGATCAGCGGCCTTGGCGTGAAGTATTGCCCCGCGCCCGATTTCACTTCCTCGGCATTGCGTTCCAGCAGGCCCTCGTAGATCGCACCCTTCACATCCACGCCAATGCCGATCCAGGTTTCGCCGTCAATCAGCGACACCACGCGCTTCAGCTTGGCGGGGTCAGTCAGCTTGTTCTGTGCTCCGCGGAAAATTGTGCCGATCAGGCCCTTCTCGCGACCCAGCGCTTCGAGGGCGTGGCGGTATTGCGCTTCCAACTCGTCTCCGGATTTCGGCGCCAGCTTGTCCCAGCGCCACTTGGCAGGAATCGTGGACGGTTCGCCCAAAAGTTCGCTGCGCTCCTGGTCCATCTTGAGGAACAATAGGAAGGTGATCTGCTCCACGTAATCGCCGTAGCCGATACCTTGGTCGCGCAGCACGTGCGCGTAGTTCCAGACCTTGTTGACGAGTGCGGAATCGGTGGTCATGCGGTTTTCTTTTTGCGTGGGCGGGGAGCAGGCGTTGCTTGCATCCGCCCGGCGGCAATACGTTCCAACAGCTTTGCTGCCGGTTCGTCCTTTGGATCCTGCGGCACCAGTTGGCCGGAGAAGGCAGCTTTCAGGATGGATTGGCGGAGTGCGCTGGCGCTCACGCTAGCGCTTCGTATGTCGGAATTATGGTGCTCGATCGCGGCCAGCGCAGCACTCACGCGGCTTTCAATCTCGGCGGCTTCCGTTTCGCTCATCATTGGCACGGGTAACGCCTTCAATTTCGTAAGGCTGATCGACGCGAGATTTGTTGTTTGCTTCCCCTTGTCGATAAAGAATGCCCGGCCCATCTCGTTCGCGTACCACGAGACAAGCTTCGGCCACGGCCCGGGAAGAACCAGACGTGCTCGGAATACGTGGTTCTGATGGATGCACACTGGAATCTGACCTTCCCATATCCATCCTCGACCCAGTTTGTCTAAGTCACCACCTTCGTTGAACAGAATGTCGCCCGGCCGCAACTTCAAAGCGTCAATGCGCGACTTGGGGGCGAGCAACGACTTGATTTCAGAAAGATTCAAGTAGCCTCGCTGCACGTTAGCCACCCGGAGATACGGGACCGACTCACAATCGCTGCCGCTGCGCTTTGCATCCACTGTGATTCCGCCCGTTACATCCGCAATCATGTCCAATGACGTCCACACCCATCCTTCCGGCAACTCCGGCAGGCCGGTGGTGTTCGGCGGCTGGGGCGCGGTGTACCTCTGTTTCCAGCGGTCGTCGGTTGGAGGATTGCCCTTGTCCTTGAGCTTGGCGAGTTCGGCTCGCTCCCACGCGGCGCGGCGGGCTTTGAGGATGTGCGCGAACAGCGCTTCGCCGGATTCCACGGATTCGCCCGCGCGCTTGCGTGCCTCGCGCCAACCGCGGGTGAGTTCGCCGGTGACAGCAGCCTTCAACACCGACTGGCGATACCGCTCCACCAGCTTCTCAACCCTTTTCAGCGCCTGCTCGCCTTCATCGATGCGGCTGAACAGCTCGTCGATCTTCGAGACGACCCGGCGTTGTTCATTCGCGGGTGCGACAGCGACTGGATACGCAGATAGCCGGTCAAAGTCGATGCTGCTTACCGTCGTTCCGTCTTTGGAACATTCGCGCAGAATGTGTTGGCCGCGCGCCTTCAGAAAATAAGCAGCGTAGGTCGGAGAAACCGCGCCCAGCGAAGTCCACGCTTTTAGATCCTGATTGATCGCCACGTCCACGGTGTTGATACCCACAGGGAACGTGTGCGCAAGAATCCCCGAACGAGTCACCATCAGCACCGAGTTTGCAGGAACCAGATTGGTGGCGGATTCCTTGAGCGCCTTTTTTGTAATCTGATCTTGCGCGGAATCGATGAGCAGTCGCTTCATGTCTTTTGGGGAGACCCACTCGACCGTCCCGTTTTGCCAGTACGCGGGGTTAGCCTTGGACGGCGTTCCGCCTCCAAGCCATGTTCCCAACGTGTTGAGTGAAGCCGACGTCCAGCCACGCGGTAGAGCCTGAGTCATGCCACCAGCGCCTCGGTCATTTCATCCAGCATCCCATTCAATTCCTCTCCAAACAATTTGCGCGCAGCGATCACGCCGCCCCACGCGCTGAAGGGCATGTCGCGCTGCAGATCGGTGGGCGCGATCTCGACGTTAGCGGCAAGATAATCGCGGATGGCTTTCAGCCAGTTCATCTGTTCCTCGCTGAAGGCGTGCCCGGCCTTGATCTGACGGCCGATCCACAAGTTGAACTTCTGCTCGACGCGGGCGGAGTACGGTTCCAGCACGTCGGCCTGGCCGGTGGCAAAGCGCACCAGCGAAATGATGTCGGTGAGCACCTTGTCGGACGGTGCGCCGCGCACCAGCGCGGCTTCAATCCGCTTGTAGGCCTGCCACACGTCGGCGGTGGTCAGGTGATTTGGCGGGTCGGCAAGGCGTTGGGCGAGTTCGCGGATGGACGCGTAGGTCAGATGACGCTTGGCGTAGGGCTGGCTGTAGAGGATCTGCAACGCCAGCAGTTCGTTCTTGTGGGTTTCGATGAACTGCTTGAAGGAAGCAATGCGTTCGCCAGCGTACTTCAAGTTGTAGCCTGCGCTGGTGACCTGATCGGGTGTGCGCTCGGCAATCACGATGTCAGTCTTCTGCTTGATGTCCTTCAGCAGGTTGCGCAGCTTCGAGTCATCCAGCGGCGCGCAGGCGGTGTCCTTCAGCTCATTCGCGATGGCTTGCACCTGCGCCTTGGTTGCGGTATCGACGCTGCCGTGGCGTTCGATGATTTTGGCTTCCACAAGGTCGGGGCTGATCGCGTTCAGCAGGCCGCTGGTCAACGATTTCAGCGAGGCGCCGTGCGACGCTTGCGAGATGCGTGAGCGGACTTCGTCGTCGATGCGGTGATCCAGTGCGGCGAGGCGTCCCGCAAGGCTGGAAATGGCATCGTCATCGCGGCGGCCCTGCGCGATCTGGTCGATCAGTTTGTCGAAGGCGATGCTGCGCCTGCGCTCCAGCGGCTGGCTGACCGTCTTCTGGCTTTCGGTGACGCCGACGGCATCGACCAGCACGAAGCGGGTCTTGCTGTTCGCGTCGGGCGTGACCTGGTGCAGGTCGGATTTGTCGATGGAACGCACGCCGCGTCCGCGCATCTGCTCGAAGTAGCCGGCGGATTTCACGTCGCGCATGAAGATCAGGCATTCCACCGGCTTGATGTCGGTGCCGGTGGCGATCATGTCCACGGTGACGGCGATGCGCGGGAACGGATCGACGCGAAATGCCTTGATCAGCGCCTTGGGATCGTCGCCGGTGCGGTAGGTGATCTTCTTGGCGAAGTCGTTGCCGGCATCGAATACCTCGCGGGCGATAGTGACGATTTCCTCGGCGTGGTGGTCGTCCTTGGCGAAGATCAGGGTTTTCGGCACCCACTCGCCGCTGCGGCCCGGATACAGGTCGGTATACAACCGGTCGCGATAGCACTTCAGTACCGCACGAATCTGCGCGGGTACGGTCACCGAGCGGTCGAGTTGTTCCCTGGCGAAGGCCAGGTCATCGTCCAGCTCCTTGTAGCGCAGGGCGCGGGTGCGGCGATCGCGGATGGGCACGGCGTAGCCTGCTTCCACGGTGCCGCCCTTTTCGCTGACTTCGGTCTGGATGCGGAACACCTCGAAGCCGACATTGACGCCGTCGGCAACGGACTGCTCGTAGCTGTATTCGGATACGAGATTGGAATTGAAGAACGCCAGCGTGTGCTTTGTCGGCGTGGCGGTGAGGCCGATCAGGAAGGCGTCGAAGTAATCCAGCACTTGCCGCCAGCGGCCGTAGATGGAGCGGTGGCATTCATCGACGACGATAAAGTCGAAGGTCTCGATCGGCACCGCGGGGTTGTAGGCGATGGGCGGGATTTCGCCGTCGTCGCCGGTTTCGGTTTCAAAACCGGAACGCTCCTCGTCTTCTTCCGACAGCTCCTTGCCACGCAGCATGGCGTAAAGGCGCTGGATGGTGGTGATGACCACCTTGGCGTCGGGGTCGATGTGGCTGCCGTGCAGATGCTGCACGATGTAAGTGTCGGTGAACTTGCGGCCGCTGCCGGGCGCATCGAAGTTCTGGAACTCCTTCAGCGTCTGGTCGCCGAGGTTGTTGCGGTCCACCAGAAACAGGATGCGGTGGGCCTTGGCGTGTTTCAGCAGCCGCCACGAGAAGGTGCAGGCGGTGAACGTCTTCCCGGCGCCGGTCGCCATCTGGATCAGGGCGCGCGGGCGGTCGTGGGCGAACGATTGGTCGAGCCCACGGATCGCATCGACCTGGCAATCGCGCAGGCCATGCGGGTCCACGGGCGGCATCGCGGTCAGGCGCCCACGCAAGGTGTCCTGTTCCGCAAGCCACGCATGCAGCGTGCGCGGCTGGTGGAAGGCGAACACGCGCCGCGAGCGCGGGCGCGGATCGCGGCTGTCGCAGAAGTAGGTTTCATCGCCCGTGGATTCGTAGTCGAAGTACAGGAAGTCGTTCCAGCGCGCGAGGTGCGCTGGCACCGCCAGCTTGTAGCGCGCGGCCTGCTCGGCGACACCGGAAAGGGTGACGCCAGCCTTTTTTGCTTCGATCACGCCGGCCGCTTTGCCGACGACGAACAAGAGGTAATCGCAGGGGCCGTTGTCCAGATGAAACTCGCGCACCGCGACGCCTTCAGCCGCGTTGCGGTTGAAGTCGGCCATGTCCTGGATGACCCAACCGGCCGTCGTCAGAAGCGCATCGATTTTCGCGCGAGCTTGTTGTTCAGGTGCGTCAGGCATCCCCCTGATCCCTTCGTTCCGCCCCGCAACGCGAGGGTCGGAGAGCAGGATAACCGGAGTGACGAGCTAACGGCTGCATCTCATGGCCAGTCGTCACACTTCACTGCGCACACCGGCGAGGTCTAGCACTCGAATCAAGCGATCTCGTGATCAGACCATCGCTGTGAAGATCTACTTCTGGGTTCGGCCCAGAGCAGTCCGCCGCTTGCTCGGGTGGTGAATGATCGCGGCAAGGTCGAACGTGCGTCGATCACTCGCCACGGACGTGCTACCAAGCAAGTGGGCAATCAATCGCATCCATTTCGAACCGAGTCCTTGCTGTGTGCATCAAGCGCGACGCCGTAGCATTCGCGATATAGTTGCTCGGCATGGGGGTCAGGATGGAACCAAATCCACCGCAGGTCACACTGAACATCTTCCTTATCAAGGACGATGCAAACGACGTCGATGTTTTTCTTCCAATCCGCGCGGCGCTCGAAAAGCACGCCTTGATCAAGGATGGGATCTCTATCGGTGACCTTTATGTGCGCAAGCCACGTTCGAATCCACCTTCGTGGGGAAGGTTCTTCGCGCACTACCTCGATCCGAAAGAGCTGGGGAAGAGCAGCAGCACCGCAGCCGTTTTGGTCGTTCCCGTCGGAGGACGGTGGTTCGCAATTACCTTTGGTCAGGGCCGCTTTCTGCTGAAGCCGGAGTCTTGGGAGGAAAGCTTCGGACTCCGCGTGACGCTCAATTCTGCCGCCGCCGACAAAATCAAGAGCATCGACAAACTGAGCTTCGATGCGCTTTCCACCCACTCCAAAGTGCAAAGCAGCCAAGAAGCCGCACCACAGGATTTTGGGCTGGACGTCGAACAAGACCTCGTGCGGGCGGTGACTGGTACACCGGATGATAAAACGTTGGGACACCGCGTCAGCGGTATGGATGCTCTGCGAGCGTGCGTGTCGGTTTCCTTGGAAAAGGTTCCGGACCTGCTTGGCCGTTATGCGGAGAACTTTCGTTCGAAGGCCTACCAGAAGAGCTTCCCATGGGTCGACAACATTGCCGAGGTTTCGCGCCCATCCCGAAAGGACGAGCTTGACCAACGATTGGTCGAATTGATCAACACTAAACCTCTTGAACGATGCTGGATGGCGGTACCGGAAATTGTCGAATGGGCCAACATCGACGGGTTCCGCTTCGGGATGTCCAAGCGGCACCCCAAGTACGACGACATCCACTTGGACAATTTCCTGCAAGAACTGCGCGATCCGGCCCGGGTCACAATCAACCAACTACGGCACAATCTGGTGTACTGCATCGGGGACGACGATCGGCAAATCCATCAGTGGCCGGTTTACAAGTGCATCTACTGTGAACTGGACGTCAACAATGAGTCTTATCTGCTAAGCGGGGGCAAGTGGTACCGGGTGACCAAGGACTTTGTGGCGGATGTGAATACGGCGTTCGCCAGCATTCCGCGGTATCCGGTGGAATTTCCCGAGTACGACGACGCCTCCGAAGGCGAGTACAACATACGTATCGCTGCTGCCGAACCCGAGCGGTTCGCGCTCATGGACAGGAGGCTCGTCAGCTACGGCACCGGGAGATTCGAGTTCTGTGACTTGTACACGCGAGACAAGGATATCGTCCATGTCAAGCGGTACGGTGGATCGAGCGTGCTGAGTCATCTTTTTGCCCAAGGCACCAACTCCGGCGAACTGTTCCAGACTCAGGCCGCCTTCAGGGCTTCCGTGAATAAGCTCCTACCGAAGACGCATCGGTTTGCCGATAGCAGCACGCGCCCCGCCTATGAGGAGTATCAAGTAGTGTTTGCCGTCGTCAGTGACTCAGCGGGCGACAAGCTGACAATACCGTTCTTCTCACGTCTAAACCTTCGCTCGGCTATCAGGCGATTGTCCGGGTACGGCTATAGGGTTGCTATCGCGAAGATAGCCGTCAATCCGCGTCGTAGCCGACTACAGCGACTTGACGCGGCTTGAGACGGCCACTCGCGTATGAATCAGAACCTACATGCCCTCGTCGAGAAGAGCAGACACTCACTTGCGACCAATGGAAAGTGCGCAACTGTCTGAATGGGTCGATGAGCGCCCGTTCGCCATCGATACTCGCCGGTCAGCGTCTCGCCGGATGCGGCAGTATTACTGGCCAAGATCGTCAGCTTGATTGGCGAGGCTGGTTAGCTGGGTTGACGGTTTTCAGTCTCCCCAAAACAGCTTGCCTGATCTTCCTGCGGCCTGAAGGTATGGACATGACGATGGTGCTGTACGCCCCCAAGAGCCGTCTTGCCATGGACATCGCCAGTCGCGGCTGAGATCGCGCCACAAAGCAGTTTCTGGGGTTGTCCACAGTCACGTCACCTGCCGGTGCTACCTGCACGTGCTGAATCGCGGCGGGCGCGGGGTGTTGAGTCCGCTGGACCGGAGTTGAGCCAGCGAAATCAGGCGGCGCGCGGATCGCGCTGCCGATGCAGGTGCACCAACAGCAATGAAATCGCCGCGG
>Ga0207705_10001902_pt1 | contig 16327 bp, 13 predicted proteins | sample KBSC13metaG_FD_184314 | JGI IMG/M metagenome (GOLD analysis project Ga0207705, IMG submission 184314) | Corn rhizosphere microbial communities from Kellogg Biological Station, Michigan, USA - KBS C1-3 metaG (SPAdes) (version 2) | ecosystem: Host-associated > Plants > Roots > Rhizosphere > Soil ...
CTGCAATTTTTGATACGCCCATGCAGCCATTCTTTTGGCTATATCGAGTGCCTGATGGTTATTACAATAAAGGTATTGATCTATTAAACCGGCTAATATTTTATGCAAAGTGTACCATGGCGCCCAAACTCTTTTTCCTTCAATATTACGGTTTATAAACTCCTGCGGAAATGCACTGAGATAGCCTCCCTGGTTCAATGTTTTTTGGACATGTGCCAGCACACTCACGATACTATCTGCTTTCAATTTATACTTTAGATCGCCGGTTGAGGCATACATCAATGCAAGCCCTGATAGGATGTGCCCTGTAATATGTCCACGTAATTCACAATCGAGTGATTCCCATCCGCCCAATTTTTTTATCGCATCATAACCACCTTCGGGTGCATCATACATTCCGGCATTCACACAGAAGCTGTGCAGTAAACTGGTATTATTGATTGACATGATCCAGTTTTGTTCCCTTATCATATTGTCTTTAAAGCGGCTGTCTAACAACCGAATATCTGCTAGGTCAAAGCTGTAAACAGTTGGTTTCAGTTTATCTTTCAATGCAAACTTTCCTGCATGCTGGCCGGGATATTGTGATTGCGCAAAAAGCAATGAATAAGATAAAATCAATGGCATAATAAAAAACCCTTTTAAAATATTTTTCATAATTTTTTAGTTAGCGTGTATTATTTCTCTTAGCATCATTGCCAGCACAGGGCTTGAATAGAAAGAAGAAAACCCATTTTTAAATCCTGTTACATGTGTGAGAAAGAAGGCATATACATGATTTTTCTTATCAATCCAGGGATAAGCCCCTGCCCACGAAGGGCTGCTGATAAGTGTCGCTTCACCATTGCTGTTGACTTCTTCACGCCATTCCCCCAAACCATAAATATCTTTTCTTTTACTGTTCCTTACATGTTCAACAAATTCATTTGGCTTTACAAAGGCATTACCAACATGATCTCCCTGCATTACTTTAATAACTGCCGGAGATAGTATTCTTTTTCCATTATACATTCCATTGTTACATATCATGGAGAGAAAATGGCCGTAATCCTGCAATGTACTCCTGGCACCACCTCCAAGCATAGGCGAGTGACCACCTGCAGAATCGACAGGTGTAAAATGTGTGTGCAACATTTTTAACGGCAAAGCGATTTTTTCCTGGAACAAAGTTTCCCAATTCTTGCCACTTGCCAACTCCGCCATGCGGCCCGCGACGTTCATTGCAAGGCCTCCATATTTAAATAAAGTACCGGGTAATGTATCGGCAGGCAGATCTACAATATGGGCTACAGATTCTTCTAATGTTTGGTAAATATCTGTCGGTTTGTCTTTTGGCTGATAATCAGGGTAGCCTGAAGTGTGCGATAAAAGTTGCGCCAATGTTGCTTCTCCTTTTACATCTGTAAATTGCGGAAGCCATTTTTTTACTTTATCATTCCAGTTAAGTTTTCCTTCATCTACGACGGCAGCAATGGTCGCAGCCGCCAACCACTTTCCTGCTGAAGCAATAAATTCAACTGTGTTAGTTCCATAACTCCCAAAGCATTTTTCATAAATGGGTTGGTTATCTTTTACAATAATAATGGAAGCGCCCTTATAGTAGCCGGAATCTATCCATGCCTGAATTTTATTTTCCAGAGAAGAAAAATCGTAATTTGACGACGCGTTTTTGGTTGCCCGAAGGCGCTGATATTGGGCATAACTAGGAGCAAGCGAAAAAAGAAACAATAATATTAAAACACTTTTATACATAATTTCATTATTCATCCCTATCCATCAACTAACGTTAAAAATTAAACCCATCTAAATTATTCTCTATACAATTCCCAAATCTTTTTGAATTTGCTCTAATGTTCTCCCCTTCGTTTCCGGCATCACTTTCCAGATAAAAATTAGTGACACCAAAGTCATGAGGCTATAAAACAAAAATGAGTAAAAGCCGCCATTGGCGCTGCCTTCTACCATTATCGGAAATGTCCATGATATGATGGCTGCCATTATCCAATGCGTGAAACTACCCAGCGAGCCTCCCTGGGAACGAACTGAATTTGGAAATATTTCTGAAATAAATACCCAGATAACAGCGCCTTGTGAAAATGCAAAGAAGGCAATAAAACAAAGGAGATAAATAAGAACATTAGTTCCCATAGTACCCCCAGGGCTGAAAGCATAAGCGGTTAAACCTAGAAATACGATCATTCCTGCGGCTCCAACAAGCAGTAATGTTTTCCTCCCAAATTTATCAATCATCGTCATGGCAAGTAATGTAAAAAACAAATTCGCTGCACCAATATAAACGGGTTGAAGGTAGGCCTGCTCCTTTGAAAATCCTGCCATCTCAAATATGCGGGGAGCATAATAAAGAATTGCGTTTATCCCTGATAGTTGATTGAACATAGCTAAGAGCATTGCATATAAAATTGGTTTTTTATATTTGCCGTTGAATAAACTTTCTTTTGTTCCTTTCTTTGATAAGGCGTGTTCTTCGTGAATTAATGCAAGCGCATCGTGCTCGCCGGTTCTAGCAAAAACCAGTTTGGCTTCCTCATCACGGTTGTTTAAAACCAGCCAACGCGGGCTTTCAGGAATACTCCTTAACAACAATGCAAATAGTGCAGCTGGCACTACCATTATTCCCAGCATCCATCTCCACGAATCTTCACTAATATTTACAAATAAAAAGTTAGTTAAATAAGCTACGAAAATTCCTGTAACGATCATTAATTGGAATGAACCAGCCAGCCTTCCTCTTTGACGCGCGGGTGCAATTTCTGAAATGTACATTGGTCCCACCACTGAAGAAGCGCCGACAGCAATGCCACCAAAAAACCTGGCTATAATAAATAAGATCCACACCGGGGTAACTGCGCACCCAATTGCTGAAAATAGATATAGAATGGCAATACCTGACAATACTTTTTTTCTTCCGAACCTTTGCGCCGGAATTCCAGCTGTCATAGCGCCAATTACAGTGCCTATGAGACTGGATGCAACTGTAAATCCCTGCCAGAAAGCGCTTAAAGACCATAGTTGTTGAATAGTTTTTTCTGCACCCGAAATTACAGCAGTTTCAAAGCCAAATAAAAAACCGCCCAGTGCAGCTATCAATGCAACCCGAATGACGTAGCCCGATGCCGACTTATTTGATGTTTCTGTTTTCGGCGAAGAAATTTTCATATTTGTTCGTTTACTTGTGACCAATGTGATGAGTTTATTCTAAATCCGTTAGATCCATTACAATTCAAAAAAATTAAGATCTTTCCTGAAATCACTTCTGTGGTGTTAACCAAATTGCCTCTCCTCCTGATGCAAGTAAATTCATGTCTATCACGGTTGATGCATCAACAGGTTTTTGACTTATTCTCACTTTTGTTTTTGTTGTCATTGTTGAATCATCTGAATAAAAAGTTGCCATATATTTTTCCCCCTTTTGCAAAAAGTCAAAAGGCAATTTCAAAGTTCTTGCATCATCATTGGTTATTGTTCCTACAAACCATTCATTGCCTTTTCGCCTTGCTGTAGTTATATATTTGCCGGGCTCTCCCTGGATAACTTTCGTTTCATCCCATGTAGTTGGAATTTTTTTCCAGAATTCTAATTCAGGCTCATGATCATCGTCAGAAGGTTTATCGTACCAAAATAAAGTTTGAATTGGGCTATAATAAATTGCAGCCAATGCCAACTGATGTGCATGGGTGGTTTTGATTCTTTTATCAAAATAACAAATGGTATAATCAGCGGGACCGGCAATGTATCTTGTAAAAGGCAGGATGGTATTATGTGTTGCATCAGGCATTTCTTCATTGCCTCGGATGCCTTCCGCAGTCATTAAGTTCGGCCATGTTCTTTGCTCGCCTGTCGGCCGCCAGTCATCATGCACGTTGACCATAATTTGATTGTCTGCTGCTTTTTTGAACATATCTTCTATCCATGTTGTCCAGCGATGCGAACCTACTTGTACAAAACCAAACTTTACCCCCTTTACTCCCCATTGATGATAAACTTTAAACAATGAATCAGACTGAGCATAAAGTGCCTGCAGATTTACATACAACCACACGCCAATACCTTTTCCTTTTGCATATTGGATGATATAAGGCAAATCAAGATCAGGCTTTGCCACTGTTGTTGCATCAGAGCTAAAACTAAACGGAGCTCCATACCACCCTGCATCAAATAATACATATTGAAGATGATGTTGCACAGCAAAGTCGATATTTTCTTTTGCATCTTGAGTGGTTTGCTTCATTACCCTCATAATTTTTCCTGGCTTTATCCAACTAACATTTTTGATCTTTGACGGTCCGTTGACATTTAAAATGATATCATCGTTTTCGATTAAGTCACCGGGCTTTTCTGCGACCATTATTATTCTCCATGGGGTGGTAAATGGAGAAAACAGATCCGCAGGTGTGTACATGGAAGTAACGATCGTGTTCTTCTTTGTCTCACTCAGTTTAAATTTCGTTCTTGCGTAATCAACCATTTCCGCCTCAGTAAGACAAGCATATAATCCATTTGGAAGTTTCAAGGTTAATGGACGTTCGCCTTCATCCCGCCAGTTTGCTAAAGGCAAAAGTTTATAAGGACCTTGTGCCCACGAAGTGAACCATGCTTTTGTTCCTTCTGGTAAAGAGAACTCTGTATTTTCTGAAGTAATTCGATAGTAAGTTCCTTTTACATTTTCCGGAAAAAAATATCTTAACGCTATTCCTTCATTGTAAGCACGGATTTGCACATCCATTCTATAGATGGGGTTATCATCTTTTACCATCCCGATATCAATGGCATTATAGTCATCTGTTACTTCACTCCGCTCCCCGCAAACAGGCTTCCATGATGTATCTTTTGAATAAGAAATTATTTTCTTTACAACAAGATTTTCGCACCACTTTTTATGTTTATCAACTTTCAAAGCCATGGCGCTTTCCGAAAGATGATTACCCAGTTGAATGTCTAAAGTGGATTCCTTAATTATAGATTGTCCTTTATAATTAACGCTATAATACATTACCCTTTTTCCTTCGTCATCCTGCTTTTGATAGAACTCAACTTTTAAATTTTTATCCGGTGAAGAAACTGTTGTCCTGCTTTTATTGATAATATGCAATTGCGCAATGCCAGGAGTTGTTATGAGCAAAACTGTGACTATGGAAAAAATCTTTTGACGGACATTAACGATTTTATTTTTGTTCAAGGCAAGCATTTGTAAAAATATTTAGTTATAAAAGTTATTTATCATCATACCTTTTTTTCATTTATATCGAGCGAAACCATTCGCTTTTGTCGTAATTTATTTTTTTGATTTTATCATTCAGCATATCCGGCGCAAACACTATTTTATTGTACGTGCATTATCCGGCTGTAGGTAATTCCATTCGCCCGTTTTTACATTTATCGTCCACGGTTCAGGTTTAGGCACATGTAGCTGTCCATTACCAATTTCAAGGGGCATCCATATATACCGGGAGTCCCACTGTGTGGCAGGTTTCCATTGATCTGCCATAAAAATAACGGTGGTTTTTTTTGTACCAATCACCTTTAAAAGCATTGTAGATTGTGAGTTGTAGGTGTTTGTTTCGGGCGGAGCAATATCTTTAAACTCACTCCAGGGACCTTCCAAAGATTTTGCCGTTGCATATTTATTTGGATTAGGCCGCCATCCCGTAAGTGCCGAACCAATTGAATAGTACAAACCCTTATAATGAACAATTGCCCCGCCTTCCATGTGTGCTTTTATCAAACACATTTCTTTATCAACATTCATATAGTCATCAGAAAGCCTGGCGATGCGAAAGCCAAAGGGACGATCTTCGAAAACCAAATAAGCAGTGCCGTCGTCATCTATAAATTGGCCTATGTCACGACTCTCATGACCAAGGGGACGAAAGCTTTTTACATAAGTAAAATTGCCATCGGGCTTATCACTTACAGCTATTCCAACTTTTGCCAGTTTATAACTTCTATCATCCAAATGAAAATACATCACATACTTTTTAGTTTTCTTATTATAGAAAACCTTTGGCCTTTCTAAAACCCATCTGCTTCCAAGATTCTCGGGATCGCTCATTTTAACTACATCTCCTCTAAATGTCCAGTTCATAAGATCTTCAGAGGAGTAACAACTTACGTAACGGAAGTTGGTATCAAGTCCTTTGGAACGTTCTTCACCATACCAGTAATAAGTATTTTTTATTTTAATAATGCCGCCACCATGAGCTTGTATATGATTGCCGTTATTATCTTTCCAGGTTGCACCGGGATAAATTGCTTTCTGTTGAGCAACGATGCTGCTGGTTGTAATGAGAAAAAATATTGATAAAAAAAGTGCCTTTACTGTTATCATATCGTTTAAGAGTTTGCGGGTCATACCATCATTAACATTTATAATTTAGCATAAATACTGTTGCCTTCTTCCAATTTTTTCAACCGTAGCAATGCTTCCGTATAATAATAATCTGCATAAATAATTGAAGCATCTATTTCATCTCCAGCCGGTTTATTGCCCGTAGAATGCAACAAAAACGCACTATTAATATTTCTGATCTGATATTTAGCGGTGGAAAGTTCTGCTAACATCCGTTCGGCTTTGTCTCTGTAACTTTTTGCTTTGTCTTTATCTTGCACGAATGTGGACAGTTCCAACAAAGCTGAGGCAGTTATTGCAGCAGCAGATGCATCTCGTGGTGCATTAGGAATTGAAGGATCATTGAAATCCCAATAGGGAATTAAATCTTTTGGCAAACGTTCCAGGTATACGTCAGCTACTTTCCCTGCAAAATCCAAAAATTTTTGCATTTTTGTTTCACGATAACACATGGTAAATCCATAGATCGCCCAGGACTGGCCCCTGGCCCACATCGAGGAGTCGGAATAACCCTGATGCGTAATTCTCTTCAATACTTTTCCTGTAGTGGTATCGTATACAACCACGTGATAAGAACTGTAATCGGGGCGGAAATGATTTTTCATCGTTGTTGTAGCATGAGCTACAGCGATAGCATATAATTGCTTTCCGCCGCTGTTCTTTGCCGCCCAGAATAATAACTGGAGGTTCATCATGTTATCGATGATCGTATTATGCGGCCAGCCCATCTTTTTGACCATCGAGGGCCAGGAAAGGATCGTGCCTACTTTGGGATTATATAAGGTTGCTAAACTATCGGCGGCGGCAAGGAGTACTTTTTTATAGCTACTATCTTTTGTTATTCTGTAACCATTTCCAAAGCTATTGTACAACATGAAACCTAAGTCATGATCGAAATGAGAGCTGTAGGCATCTGGCCTTAAGACGCGTGTAAAGCTGTCCGCGCTTACCTTCCATTGCTGATGGTGTGTGTATTGATATAAATACCATAAAATCCCCGGCCAGAAACCACTTGTCCAGTCATGTATACTGCTATATTTCCAGTTTTGCTCACCTTTCGGAATGTTTCGTGGCGACAGGCTAACTGAGGATGTAGCCGCTAAAGTTTTTTTTGCCTGTCGGATACAATAATTCAATTGCCCGTCTACATTAAAGGCCTTTTGCTGTGCACTCGCATTGATAACAAAAGCCAACATAATGAAAAGCTCAATTCCTGTTTTTACCAATATTCTCACTAAAAAATTATTATTTGATTAATCATTTAATTTAAAAGGGCACCCAAACTACTCACTGCCTCCTCCGGACCGTACGTATTTTCACTACAAATCATTCATCGGGCTTAAAAAATTACACCATTATGCGTGATCTTTTCAATATTTTGATCTGAATCGAAATTGAGGCTGTCCAGACACAATTGTCTCAAGACATATTTCTTATCTTGAGGAAAAATCTTGTGATATAAAATGTAATACTGTCCATTTTTTTTGAAAACGGTATTATGACCAGGCCCAATGACACTACTGTCATCGGTCGTACTGAGAATCGGACTGTTTTTCCCTTCTTCCCAGGGTCCAAAGGGAGTTTTTCCAATTGAATATCTTACATTATAAGTCCCGTTAATCGCTTTACCGTTGGAATACATCAGGTAATAAATTCCTTTCCTCTTCAGCATGAAAGGAGCTTCAAAATAATCAGGTGGTGTAATGTTTTTTGGCTTTCCACTAAATGAATGCATATCCTTGTTAAGCTTCACGGCAAAACATGCTCCATTGACCCAGTTTAATCCTGAGCCCCAATACAAATAAGCCTGTCCGTCATCATCAATAAAAGCTTCTGCATCAATCATGTGATACCCACGAAAATAGTTCCGGCTTATTAAAGGAGTTTGATCTTGTTTTATATTTCGCCACGGGCCCAGCGGCGAATCACCAATTCCCGCCCAAATTTCACTACCCACAGAGACATACATGTAAAACTTTCGGTCTTTCCCCTTAACAACTGATGGAGCCCAAACTTTATTTTCATTTGAGCTTGGACTCATACATGCCCTTTTCGTAGGCCAGTTGATTTTATGTGAGGTAAAATGAATAAAATCAGAAGTTTTTAGGACAGCCAAATCATTTCCTCCCCAGGGATCCTTTGTAGCGTAGATGTAATAAACTCCTTTATCGCATATAATGCTTGGATCGGCGTAGTAACCATCGACTATCGGATTGGTAATTTTTACTTTTCCAGACTTGCATGCAGAAAAACATAACATCAGCATTTCTCCAATCAATAAAAATGGTAGTATCCTCTTCATTAGACTGTAATTAAGTTCATTAGAATGTAATTATATTTCTCCTGTTTTTTTTATCCCATACTCGGCATCAAAATAATGAAAGTTCGTATTTTCATTATGTGCGCCTTCATGTTTTTAATCATTAATTACTTACATGAAAATTCAACTACTTTCGCCTCGAAGGCGAAAGAATGTCATTAGTCGGCTAAAGCCGACTCTTCAGCCTGTTACGGTAAAATTCTCATCATCCTCTATTGTGTCATCTTGTGTTTCAATGTATTCCATAATCATCTCATCTGTTATATTTCCAGATGTCGCAACAAAATATCCTCGAGCCCATAAATGTCGATCCCAGGATGTTAAGTAAAAGAAAACTTTTTGATTTCATAATAAATTAATTGTTATGTATTGTGTTTAAAATGTCATTTGAATTTCCAGATGCTTTCAATCAAAAGGTACCAATAACATAACAAAACCACCACGGCGAAGTATTTTTACATCCACCGACGAAGATTTATCAACCACAAGGTATTGGGTATCAAAAGCCTTATCGTGTTTGCCATCCGCTATTACCGTTAATTTATACTGAATGCTATCGGGTAAAAAGTCAAACTTTATTGTCTTCTTCATTTCCCGGCGCTGATCTGCACTTATGCCGCCTACATACCAATTATTTCCTTTTCTCCGGGCAATAATTATATCCTTGCCGGGATATCCATCCAGGAGTTTGGTATCATCCCATGCATTCGGTACTTCTTTTAAAAATGTTTTTGCCGCATCAGGTAATTCATCATATCCCTCGGGGCGATCTGCGAAGTGTTGTATGCCAGATTCAAATAAAACGCTTAGCGCTAATTCATGCCCATAGGAAGTAATGTGTGGGTATTGGGAATTGGTAAAAGTGACTGGCGTGTAATCCATCGGCCCTACAACATTCCTTGTGAACGGCAATATCGTATTATGCTCAGGAGCAGTCATAGTAAAATCAGGTCCGTTATTGTACCATTCTGCCCCTCTCACAGCTTCCATTGTCATCAGGTTTGGATAGGTTCTTGACCAGCCTCTTGGAACAATACAACCATGGAAGTACACCATCATTTGAAAATCTGCTGCATCTTTTAAAATGTCGAGATAATACTTAATCATATCCTGCTTCTCACTTTCGAAAAAATCAATCTTAACACCCACGACGCCCAATTTCTTCAACTTTGTAAATTCTGCCACACGGTTTTCATGAGTAAGCATCCGGTCCCTTGGAGTTGAACTAACCCAGTTAAATGGCCCGCCTGAATTATACCACATCAATGGCTTTAAGCCTTTGGACAGAATATAATTAACTGCATCTTCCATTGTGCCGCCATTACCCATAGAGTCCCACTCCCAATCCAATAAGGTGTAAGGCCAGTTCATGCGTGCTGCCAGATCTGCAAACTCACACACTATTTTATAATCTTTTGTTCCATGATTGCTGGACCAGTAATTCCATGATGCAATCCCTGGTTTTATCCAGCTTGTATTTTGTATAACGGAAGGAGAAGAAACATCGTCAACCAAAGTAGATGCAACAATATCTGCAAGGCTCCCCATAATAATAACCCGCCAGGGCGATTTCCATGGAAGTGTTATTGTTAGTTGTGATGCTCCCAATCCTCTTCCATCTTTCGGGTTGGGAAAAGTAAGTTTGTATTTGGTGGTATCAATTGCATCACTCAGCTTAGTGCCACAATAAGTTTCGTTTACATCCGCTTCATGCAGCAGGAACCAGCATAATTTGTCGCTTGTATTAAAAAGGGCAGGATAAGACCACTCCTGGTGAACTATTTTATCACCACTCATCTCGGTATATAACCCTTCATTGGCGGTATTCCATTTTTCCATCCACCGGGTAGTTTCTTTAGGAATGGTATATGCTGTCAATTCATCTTTTATGATAAAGCTACCTTCCTTCTCAGGAAATTCATAGCGAAAGGCGATGCCATCGTTATATGCCCTAATGATAATATTTAATTTTGCTCTGGACTGATTTTCAAAAGACACGACCACTTCGTTTGCAAAGTTGGTACAAATAGATTTTTTACCATGCAAAACGGTGTAGCGTTCATTAATAAAAACTTGCTTACTGGCTTTCAGAAATTTTAGCTCTTTTGAAAAATCCTGGTCACTTCTTGACAGTCCCAAATCTATTTTGGGAATAGCAACAGATTTTTTACCATTGTCTTCATATACAGCATTCAGGTACCATTCACCTGTAGTAGAAGCCTGGTCAGCAAACAAGGAAACCAAAAGTTTTTGATTTGGGGATTGCACAGTTAATTTTTGAGACAGTGCAGGAATTGCATTCAAAAAAACAAACAGTATTGATACAATCGTTATTTTCATTTTAAGCATGGTTATAAGTTTTCACATTTTAAAAGGGAGTCCTTATGTTTTTACTATTGAATTTCCATTAGTCGAAAAAGGAATACCGTATCATGATACACCAATGGTGCAGGATCGACTGTGAATTTGTTTGAATGATTGGATTTTGCCCTTTGGCTATCAAAGGATGTTAGGGCAAAAACAAAAACTAAACTTAATATCCCTATTAAACTCTTCATGTATAATTTATAAAACCTATTTATTATTTATAAAATGTGACACGATTTTATCATAGTTTACTACTTTTCCACCATTATAATTCACTACTTTATCAGATTCTTCATCAATGTTTGTTCTTACAACTTTGTTTTTTGCGACAATTACAATATTGAATTTCCTATCAGAAAGCATTCCCGGAAAAGAACCATACCTGTTTCTGATAATCAAACTTTTAATGACTATCCGCAAATTATTCCCCTATTGCCTTTATCCATACTCTAGCTATCATTTCATGTCCGGCGGGCATCGGATGAACACCGTCCCAAATCCAGTAATCTGCAGGTGCTTTTTGCAATGCTTGACTAAAGTGATCCTGCAAGGGAATAAATACTGCATCGAACTCTTTAGCTAACTTCCTGGCAATTTCCTGTCGAGGTTTTACTTCCTTTTGCCAATCTTGCCAATGCTCTTTTACATTTCCTACAGGTAATATAAAAGGTTCGCAAATTACAATTTTAGTCCCAGGAAGAGCTTTTTGGGTAATGTTTAAAAGATGACGATAATCTATTTCATAGGTTGCAACTGTAAAACTTTTATCTCCGTTAATCGCAGCTAAAGAATCATTTACACCGACTAAAATATTCAGAATATCGGGCTTTATTTCTAATGCATCTTTTTCCCATCTATTTAATAAATCGGTTACTCTATTACCGCTAATACCGCGATTAAAAAACTGCAATTGTTTATCAATATTGTCGTACCACAATCTGCTGGCAATCAAATAAGCATAATCTTGACCAAGCACATGATTCCAATCTAAATTCCTACCTCTACCTCCATCTGTGATAGAATCTCCTTGAAACAAAACCTTTGTGCCTAAAGGCCATTTTATGCGTTGTTCCTTATTTCTATTTTCACCAAACTTAAATTTCGGCAAACTTGCTGCAGCTCCCAATATGGTAAAATTCCTAAGAAAACTACGACGGCTGTTCTGTTTCATTTATACAATTTTTAATGCGTGTGCATAATCCAACTGCGGCTTTTCATTGGGAAAACTTACGATCAAACCTTCTTCGGTCTGTTGATATCTTAGCTCTTGATTTTTACTCAATAGTTCTATTTTTGTAATTTCTTTGTAATTATTTTTTGATAGGCTTTTTATACTCACACTTCCATTTTCGGGCAATCTTATATCTTGCGGTACAAATGGCTTGCCTTTCCCTTCGTTAAAACCTTGTGCTTGTAATGGAGCTACATTTTCCAAAGCAGGTCCTTCTCCAAATTTCTTCCAAGGACGTGTAGCATAATACTTTCGCTATTCAGCTTCATCCAGACACCTATTTCTTCTACGATTGCACGTTCTTGGTCATCAATTGTACCGTCGCCACGTACAGGAAAGCCCAATTTAGAATGCTCCATAACCGTTCCCTGTTTTAGGCTCATTGTGTGTTTACTTTTCTTTACACCTCCAACGGGCCGCTTTCTCTTCCCAACGAAAATGCTCTGAACTACAGCGGCCACAGCTGCTAAATTCCTTTGAACGCTTTTCTTTGAAAAAGGCTTTATAAGCAGCCTCGCCTGCATAAAGATTGAAAAACTCAGCTATCTTCATACTAATATATTTAGTGTAAATATACTAAATAGATTAGCTATAAACCAATTTGCGGATAGTCATTAAACTATATTTAACAGAAAATATCTAAAATTTAATATCATTTTATTCAAAATATTTTTTACCACTTTCAATTTCTTTCAATCTTAATAAGCCTTCTAAATAGTAATAATCTGCATAAATAATGGGCACATCAATTTCACCTTGGATAGGCATATTTCCTGTAGAATGTAACAAAAAAGCATCATTTTTTTCTCTGCACTGATATTGGGCACTTGAAAGTTCTTTTAGCATTCCCAAAGCTTTATTAAAATAATTTTCTGCCGTTTTTTTATCGCCTACATAAATAGATAGTTCTAATAAGGCAGAAGCCGTAACTGCTGCTGCCGATGCATCTCTGGGCGCATTCGGAATATTGGGCGCGTTAAAATCCCAATAAGGAATTAAGTCTTTTGGCAATCTTTGCAAATAAACATCCGCTACTTTTTGGGCAAAGTCTAAAAATTTCTGTTCATGAGTTTCTCTATAAACCATTGTAAAACCATAAATCGCCCAAGATTGGCCTCTCGCCCACATTGAAGAATCGGAATATCCCTGATGCGTAATTCTTTTAATAACTTGCCCTGTTGTAGTATCGTAAACAACTACGTGATAATTTGAATAATCAGGACGAAACTGGTTCTTCATCGTCGTTTCCGCATGCGTAACTGCTATGTTATATAACCTTTGACCACCTCCATTTTTAGCAGCCCAAAAGAGCAATTCCAAATTCATCATATTGTCTATAATCGTATTATGCGGCCAATTCATTTTCTTTACCATCGATGGCCAAGAAAGGATTGTTCCAACTTTAGGATTAAATAAAGTCGCCAAACTATCCGCAGCCGCCAGAAGTACTTTTTTATAGGTACTATTTTTCGTCAACCTGTAACCATTACCGAAACTATTATACAACATAAAACCTAAGTCATGATCGAAAGAAGGCATATACGCATCGGAAGTCAATTCTTTCGTTGCCATTTCAGCTTTAAGTTTAAAGGAATCATTTCCAGTATATTGATATATATACCACAAGATACCTGGCCAAAAACCGCTCGTCCAATCAGTTTTACCAACATAATCCCAATTAATTTTGCTATCTGAAATACTTCTTGGAATAAGCGAATCATTGGGAATTAAAGCAATTGTTTTATTCGCTTGTTGTACACAATAATCAAGTTCCGTTTTAACACCAAAATCATCATGCTTATTTTGACAACCTATAAATAGAGCAGCAGAAATAAGTATATAAAAAAGAGTCCTCATTTAAGTTATTTTAATTTTATTATTAACCTTATTGTTGTATTATTTATCAATAACTCTTCCTTAAAAAAGATCTATTTAAAGCTAATGTTTTCTACATGGCTTCCCACAAAGAATCTCGACATATCAGAGGTTTTATACCATTTAGGCTTGCCCGGCATATTATCAAAAATATGAACACCATTAATGACTAAATTTTCAAACGTTATGTCATTTACAATCCTCGATTTATCATATCCGGCAATGACAGACAACTCGGCATGCTGTCCGGTATAAGTTATATTTTTAAACAATACATTTTCTATTCCCCGTCCAGGAGCTTTACAATATTTTTTATTAAAAAAAACGCGCAAATTAACCAACTGCCCTCTTCTGAAATCTTCAACTCTTATGTTTTCAAATTTCACATTTCTGATAAAATTATTATCGCCAGCATCAATGCTCATGCAACCTTGATAATCCACTTGCATTTCATTATGGTCTAGAATATCAATATTGTTGTATTCAATATTTTGCAAGGTATCTGGATGCAAAGCATTTCCATGTGTGCCTATCAAAATAGGGTGCGCAACATCTGCCCATAAAGTAGCATTTTTCATTAAAATATGATTACAACCTCCGGTAAATCCAAGACGTGTTCCATAAACAGTGGTGCAGTCATCCGAATTACGGCAGAATACTCCATCAAATAATACATTACTACTAGCAAATACATTCATTCCATCACCCCATCCATAATAACTAATTGCTTTTACATTTCTTATGGTAACACTGTCAGATCCGCCTGTTGCACATTGCGTACAAAAAATACCATCAACAATAATGTTTTTAGAATAAGCTATATGAACACCCATTTTTACTGAAGGAGCAATCATGCCCCTGCCAAGCAATTTAGCGTTATGTACATGATCAAAAAGCACTTGACCCATTAACACAGCGCCTCCTGCCAGATATACTATTTTTCCAGAAGGCACATATAATTTATTGTTCTTTAAATGATGAATACCGGGACCAAAATAAATTAAATTGGTATCTTTTATATTGGGTACAAATGTTTCTATTGGATTAGCAAAAAGGTGAAGATTATGAAAAATATCGCCATTCACTTCAACTGAAAGATTGTGTGGCTTCGACAATTTAAAATATAAAGTATTCCCTTTTATTTCATGTTTTTTATCATAAGACAAAGGCCTAACCCTTGCATTGCTAATCTTTCCTTTATTAAAAGTTACAGCCACGTCAACTACTCCAGAAAAATCAAAGCTACACATTGTGGCATTTTCTACATGATTATATGCCCCATGTACCTCATCAACTTTTACGTTATATTCATACAAGTGTTGCCATTTGCCACCAGGAGTTCTCACTTTTACCGTGAAATCATCATTGTGTAAAGAATCCGTTTGTGGCGAAGGATAAACCACGAGTTGCTGCGCACTTAATTTATAAGAAGCTGCTAATAAAATTGAAAATAAAATAATGATCCGTATTTTTTTGAGTCTAAGCATTTTTGAGGGCATTTTATAAGTTCCTAAAATTCTAAGCTTTAGGAGTCTGCTCTATTATTGAACAACTTATTTCTGTTTTCCAAAACCAAACACATTAACAGAATAAACTCCTGATACATGTTTATGATTCATAATAATTTTACATGTTCTTTCTGACTACGTATTACCTATTCTATTTCGTTCCAATTTGTAAAATAGAAATTGAATAAGCAGGAAAAGTTCTCACAAATTCCTTTGCTAGACCATTAATATTTTCTTTTACCGGTATTATTTTTTCGGGGTCAGTTATAGAATTTGTTTCTTCTCTATTGTTTGCTTTCAACACTATTAGTGAGCCATTTTTATTTACTTTATTTGCACCTTGCAAATCTATTTTTACCTGTTGCGGCGTTGATTGTGTATTTACAAAATTCAAATAAATAGTTCCCGTCTTATTATCCTTAGTAGCAACATAAAATACAGCCGGTAACTCTTTTGCCTTTATCCCTCGGTCTAAATCCTTCTTTGAAAGTTGTTGCATTTGTGTAGGAATATCACTGCCAATCATTGGAACAACATGATCACCCTTATAATTATTAAACATTACTTGTGCATAGTAAGATGGTGAGCCATAACTGTTCAAAGTATTATAGCCAATAAGATCAGATTTCCATTGCATTGCGCCCGGGTTTACATTTACA
>Ga0207705_10001903_pt1 | contig 16319 bp, 19 predicted proteins | sample KBSC13metaG_FD_184314 | JGI IMG/M metagenome (GOLD analysis project Ga0207705, IMG submission 184314) | Corn rhizosphere microbial communities from Kellogg Biological Station, Michigan, USA - KBS C1-3 metaG (SPAdes) (version 2) | ecosystem: Host-associated > Plants > Roots > Rhizosphere > Soil ...
CCGCAACCCACATTTCCAGAGCCAGACCAAGGACCGCCTCACCAGCCTTGAGGCCGCGCGCTTCGTCGAGGCCGCCGTCCGCGACCATTTCGACCATTATCTCGCCGACAACATGGACCGCGGCCGCGCGCTCTTGGGCTCGATCGTCGAGCGAATGGACGAGCGCCTCCGCCGCCGCGCCGAACGCGAGGTCCAGCGCAAGACCGCCACCAGCGCGCGCAAGCTCCGCCTCCCCGGCAAGCTCACCGACTGCTCCTCCGACGATCCCGAAGGCACGGAGCTGTTCATTGTCGAGGGCGACAGCGCCGGCGGCTCCGCCAAGCAGGCGCGCGACCGCAAGACGCAGGCCATCCTCCCCATCCGCGGCAAGATCCTCAACGTCGCCTCCGCCACCGCCGAGAAGATCCGCGCCAACAGCGAGATCGCGGACCTCAACCTCGCGCTCGGCTGCGGCAATCGCGACAAGTTCAACGAGGATGCGCTGCGCTACGAACGCATCGTCATCATGACCGACGCCGACGTCGACGGCGCCCACATCGCGACCCTGCTGATGACCTTTTTCTTCCAGGAAATGCCCGAGCTCGTCCGCCGCGGCCACCTGTTCCTCGCCCAGCCGCCACTCTACCGCCTGACCAGCGGCGCCAAGACTCTCTACGCCCGCGACGACGCCCACCGCGCCGAGATCGAGGCTGCCGAGTTCAAGGGCAAGAAGGTCGAGGTCAGCCGCTTCAAGGGCCTCGGCGAAATGAACCCCAACCAGCTCAAGGAAACCACCATGGACCCGAAGACCCGGTCCATGCTCAAGGTCACGCTGCCAAGCGCCTACGAAGACCGTCAGCCGGTCAAGGATTTGGTCGACGAGCTGATGGGGCGCGATCCGGCCAAGCGGTTCGATTTCATCCAGCGCTCAGCGGCGGCCGTCGATGAAGAAGCGATCGACGCATGACGTCACCCCGGACTTGATCCGGGGTCCACCTTCTTCCCGATGAGTGTTTCAAACCCGAAATCCTCGGCCAGATCACGCCAAGTCGGGTTTTCCCGTTCCACCAGTTCAATCTTCCACGCTCTAGCCCAGCGCTTGATCGCCTTCTCGCGCCCGATCGCGCTCTCCATGGTCTCGTGGACCTCAAACCAGACCAGCCGCTTGACTGCATACCGTTTCGTGAAGCCGCCGGTGACTTCCTCGCGATGTTGCCAGACCCGCCCGAGCAAGTTGGAGGTGACACCGGTGTACAAGGTCCCGTGAAAGCCACTCGCGAGAATGTAGACGCAGGGCGTACGCTCCATTGCGGCAGTGAAAGGACAGGTGGATGCCGGGTCAAGCCCGGCATGACGGAACACTGCCGTCACCCCCATCCGTCACCCCGGACTCGATCCGGGGTCCACCTTCGTTCCGACAATACAAGGTCCCGTGCAACCCACTCGCGAGACCACTCGCGAGAATGTAGACGCAGGGCGTGCGTTCCATTGAGGCAGTGAAAGGACAGGTGGATGCCGGGTCAAGCCCGGCATGACGGGACATTGCTGTCACACCCATCCGTCACCCCGGACTTGATCCGGGGTCCACCTTCCTTTGCCAATAACGCCGACGGTCCTCAGGTGCACTTCTTGACATTCACCTGCTTGACGCCCTCAATTCATAAGTTCGGTAAGTTGGAGAGCCTGATGAAAGAATACAAAGTCATGTCTCAAAAGGACAAGTGGTTCAGCGCTAAGTTTGACCCCGAGGCATTGGAAAAGGGTCTTAATGCCTACGCTGCTCAAGGTTGGCGCGTAGTGAGTATTGCCAGTGCTAGCGTTCCGGGGCTTACCGGCGCTCGCGACGAAATGGTCGTAGTATTCGAACGTGACAAGTAATGTACTGGGCCGAGCATGAAGGGGTGTTGTTTATCGAGGGCACGCCTGAAGGAACGAAGGCAGGACCTGCGATCAGCACGGAGCTGAACAACTTCTTCTCTCAAAATCATCTGAAAACGCTTGATGATCTGAAGGACCGAATGGCCGAAAGTGCTCGCCAGACCGGATTCAACGCGATCGTAGATTTTAAGTACGGGCAGCGCAGCTCCTTCATCAAGAGCATCTTCGGAATGGATAATGTCCTGTGGTACGGAACGGGGCGGTTCGCCAACATCGAGCGGGGGACCTTTGCCAAATAGGTGGCAAAACGAAGACCTCGTTAAGTTTCTCATTGAAGTGAAACCTGTTGCGCGTGGCAACGGTTGCGCTCGGTTTGAAGAAACGACCATACCTTAGGGTTTGCTGGAGGATCGCTTAAATGGAAAATCGAGACATCGATGAACTTCATCGCCTCTGGGAGCTCAAGGAAAAGGGCGCAATCTCAGAGGAAGAGTATTCTCAATTGAAAACCAGAATAGTTAGTGAAGATACCGCGCTTTCCGAAAAGAGGATCGAGGAAACTCCGAAAAGTGATCGCTTACCTGGAACAGATGTTGAATTTCGCAAGGATTCATCTGGGCTTAGCATAGGTAAAGCGATCGGTGTCGGGGGAGCGGCCCTTCTTGTCTTGTTACTGATCACGGGTTTGGCCAAATCAAACTCCAGCTCAACTGCATCCCCGGAAACGATGAATGTCGATGAGAATTTCATGACGACAGACATGAACGTGACATCAATCGATATGAACGCGACATCGACCGCCGCTAGCTCCTCCGAAAAAATACCAGTCGGTAGCGAAGAGCCTGCTCAGAGTTTTCTCACTCCGTCCCAAGCGAATGCGGCGAGGTCTGCCGAGCAGTATCTCAGCATGACGGGATTTTCGAGGAACGGACTTATTGAACAACTCTCATCCAGCGCTGGGGAAGGTTACTCTCGTGCAGATGCTACCGCGGCCGTGGACAGTCTCACCGTAGATTGGAATGAAAACGCCGCCAAATCCGCGAGACAGTACCTCGATATGTCTGGCTTCTCGTGCAGTGGACTGATTGAGCAACTCTCATCACAGGCCGGCGACAAGTATACCAAGGCGCAGGCGACGTACGGCGCGCGCCAAGCTGGCGCTTGCTAGAACAGTTTCGCAATTCTCATTTTCCGAGATCGTTCACTGCATCATCAGCCCACCACTTGCGGTGAAATTCATTTACATCGTCCATCTGCTGTCCAAGAACGCCCAAAATCCCGCCGGACCATGTTTGAAAGGCGGGGCTCCCGTCCACATTGTGCACGTTCTCGGGCATGGTTCGGATAGTGTATATTGCATTTTGTGTTTGTCGTTCGGCACCGATTTGTTTGAAATAGGCGCCGTCGAGGTAAAACTTCTCGTGGCCTTTATAGGCGAGAAATACACGACCTAGGTCTGCGTCCTTCAGGGCTTCGGCCGTTTTGAGTAGACGGCGGGTCATTATGACCATGGACATGTCACCACTGACCGCTTGAATGTCAAAGACGATGTCGTTGCCACCTAGAAGGTCGCGCCGATATACAGTTGTCGTAGCCCCCGCTTCATCGACCAATGCTGTTTGAACTTGGCTATTGATGGCGTGCTTGCGCCATTCGAGTGCGCCGAAGATCGCCGCTGCTAGAACAAGCGGAACCAGCAGATAAATCGCTCGATACTTCCGCTTTGCTTTGACGGCGGCGTTCGACGCTTCTTCCATGTGTTTCCCCCACGATGTCCGAGCAGAGTCACCGCTAAAGAAAATCCTACCGAGGTCAAACCACTTTCCTACAGCCCCACTTCTATGTTCCAATCTGGTTCATGGAACAGCATCATCCCGAACCGCAACCGCGCGCCACCCTTCCGGCCATCCGCCACGACGGCTGGACAGGCGAGAAGATGGCGATTTTCTGTGAAGCCCTCGCCGAGACCGCGGTCGTCGCCGAAGCCTGCGACGAAGCGTGCATGAGCATTTCCGGCGCTTATGCCGCGCGGCGGCGCGACCCCATCTTCGCCGCCGCCTGGGACGCGGCGCTGAGCATCGCGCGGGAGCGGCTGGCCGACACTTTGCTCGGGCGCGCGATGGAAGGGAATGTCGAGCAAATCTATCGCGATGGCGAACTAGTCGGGGAGCGGCACGTGCTCGACAACCGCCTTGGCCTTGCCATCCTCCGGCGCCTCGACCGCCTCGCCGAAACCGGTGTTGCCTTGCATTCCAATCCGCCGACGCCCGGCCGCAGCACACCCACGATCCGCGCCGAACCCTTCGACTGGGAATTGATGGTCGGCGCCCTTCGCAACGACGATCACGCCGCCGCCGGGCGCGCGCTCGCGCTACACAAAGGTCACAAAGTGGAGGAAGTAGAAGACCCCCTGAATCGCCCCCCCTCCTGTGACCCTGACGATCATTCCGACCGCTGCTGGTGGGACGATCTCGAAGAGGTGTGGATGACCGATTTCCCGCCACCGCTTGGCTTCGACGGCCATGAGACCCGCGCTTACGACGACCTCGAGGAAGCGCAGGACGAGCCTTACCGCCGTGAATGCACGCCCGAGGAAGTCGCCATCCTCGAAGCCGACCGTACCCGCGCCCACGAGGCCGCCCGCGACGAAGACGCCGACCGCCGCGACGCCTGGTTCGCGCTGCTCAAGGCCGATGCGGAAGCGAGCGCGGAACCGCTCGACGAACCTTCAACCCGATGCGCGGAAACAGGCTGCTGACCTGCGGCGTTCGCGGGATTGCAGGCTCAATTCGGCTGAACGACCCGCACGATGCGGATCGGACGGCTGTGTCCGGTGAGGTCGGGCCATTGAATCGATTGCCCGGGCTCCAGCCCGTACAGCGCCGCGCCCATCGGCGTCAGGATGGAAATGCGGCCCTCGGCGATGTTCGCGTCGCCCGGCAGGACCAGCTCGACCTCGCGCAGCTCCGACGACCGTTCGTCGACATAGGCCACGCGCGAATTGAGCCGGATATTGCCGGCCGGCATCGTCTGCGGGTCGTGCAGCTCGGCGCGCTCGATCTCGCCCAGCAGCAGCGCCGCGATGTGCGGCTGCTGATGCTCGATGCGCAGTGCCAGGCTCGCGACCTGGTCGGCCTCGGCGGCGAGCAGGTGAATGGTCGGCCAGTCGGGCTCCGAATGGAGGCTTGCCATGATGATTTAAACTCCGTTGGTATTTGAAAATGGGGAAGGGATCACAGCGACGCCGGCCCCAGCAGCTCCCACAGCAGCCAGCAGGTGATCACTACGGCACCGAGCATCGCCAGCACGCGGAACATCGTTCCCGCGTCGATGCGGAAATGACGCTCGTGGTCGGTCATGAAGGCGTCGAGCTTGGGCCGCAGATTGTCGTTGGCGGTCAGCAGTCCGATGTCGAGATGCCGTCCCTCCTTCATGAAGGTCAGGATTTCCCGGCGGTCGCCGTCGGACACGTGAGGATAGCGGCTGAGCAATTTGCCGATGCGATCCCGGGTGGCGCGCACCGCGCGCGCTTCTTCGGGATGAGTGATGTAGGCCGTCACGAATATTCTCCTTGGGCCCGCCGGGCGCAAGGATTGGTTCCTCGCGCCGCGTGCCTTTCGAATGGAAATGGTGCGCATCGCAGTGGGATGCGCCGTTCGGTGGAGCAGCCCCAGGCGCGCGCTCAGGCGAGCGCGCGGAAGGCCCGGGGCGCTAGAGTCGTGCGGTGCTGCTGCCGGGGTGCAGCCGCGATCGGTCGAAGGAAGGATGCTCGGCCATACAGTCAATATGGACCACTCGGCCGCTTTATCAAGCCGCCTAGAACTGCACCTTCGGGCCGCAGTAGCGATAGGCCGTGCCGCCCATCCGGAACGCCGTCGCCGACTGGACCGTGACCACGGTCGGGCCGCCGGCGATCGCCTGGCCGCTCTGGATGTCGGTGCATTTGTCGCGATAGGTGTAGACGCTGCCCTTTTTGCTGATCGACGCGATCGTGCAGGTCGCCTGGGCAACGCCGATCCCGCTCCGGCCGCCCCAGTAATTGACCATTTCCGCATTGGACGCGCCTTTGCAGGCGGTTCCGACCGGAACGTAAATCCCGTTCTTCAATGGCAGCAGGTCGGCGGCGATGGCGGACGTGGACAATGTAAGTCCGAGCAGCGGCAACAGTCTGGCAGCGTTCATGGAAGCTCCCCTTCACTTTCCGTTTACCGCAAAAGGCCGTTGCCATGCTATGAAAATGAAGTACCGATCAGGAGCCGCCGATGACCTTCGCCGCCGGACTGCGAAAGGCGCTGGACCTTCGCCAGAGCGACGTGGTTGCCGAGCTGGAGCGCGGCGACACGCTGGAGACGATTCTCGACCGCCACCTGCTGACCGTCGAGGAGATGTCCGACAGCGAAATCCTGACCTCGGTGCTGATCCTCAGCGACGATGGCAGGCGGCTGACCCACGGCGCCGCGCCCAGCCTGCCGCAGGTCTATCGCCAGGCGATCGACGGGTCAGAGATCGGGCCCTCGAACGGCTCGTGCGGCACCGCCGCCTATTCAGGCCAGCCGGTCTATGTCACCGACATTGCGACCGACCCGCGCTGGGCGGCTTACAAGGATCTCGCCCTGCCCCATGGACTGCGTGCCTGCTGGTCGACGCCGATCCGCGACGGCCGCGGCAAGGTGCTGGGAACGTTCGCCATTTATCATCGCCGGCTGACCGGTCCGGTAAAGGACGAGCTCAGCGCCATCGACATGATCGCCGGCAATGTGGCGCAGGCCATTACCTGGTCCCGCGACAGTGGCGAGGGTGCGGCATTTCCGGCGGTCCTGCCGCAGCAGGTCGCCGCGCTTCAGGCCATTGCCGCGGCCATCGCACAACATTCGGCCGGCCTCGATTCGGCGACCCGGCAGGCCGTGGAAGCCGTCGTGGAGGATGCCCGGAAACTAGCCGCGCTGGTTCATTGCCGCTCGATAACACCCTGACGAGCGGGTTCTTCCGAGTTCGAGAAGGAGAAGCGTGGCGCCGACGCCGGCGGGCGGGCCGGCGGCAAGTGCACCGTGACCGACCCTCGCCCATGCTCCCGCCGGTCGTCACACCCGCCCAGCAGAATGAGTAACAACAGCGCGGCCGCCCGGATCACGGCCGGGCGTCCGGCTCCGGCTCAGCCTCGGGGAAATCCAGCGGCAATTCCGCCTCCAAAGACGGCGCGGTGCGGTAACGGCTGGCGATGACCGACAGCCGGTCGAGCGCGACCCGATCCTCGTCCGTCGGAGCGGAACGCTTGGTGCCAAAATATCTCATGCGGCAACCCCCTTGTTGTCCAACTGCCACCGCCACGCCGGCACCAATGTTCCGCTCAGAAAGTTGACGAAATGCAAACGCTCCCGATGATGCTGCCATGAGCGCCAGCGAAACCCCCGTCCTGCCGCCCCATTCGCTAGCGGTTGCGGCCTTTTCGACCATCGTCGAATGGTACGATTTCACCCTCTATCTCTATTTCGCGACGGTGCTGTCGCGGGTCTTTTACGGTGGCGGCAGCGGGTCGCTGCTGCTGACGCTCGGCGGCTTCGCCATTGCCTATCTGATGCGGCCCCTCGGCGCGCTGTTCTTCAGTCATATCGGCGACAAATACGGACGCCGGCACATGATGCTGCTCTCGGTGGCGCTAATGACCGGGGCGATGTTGGTCACCGCGCTCCTGCCCACCCGCGCCGCCGTCGGCCCCGCCGCCGGCTGGCTCCTCCTCGCCCTGCGCTGCGTGATGGGCTTCTCGGTTGGCGGCGAATATACCGGCGTGGTCGCCTATTTGCTGGAGGGAGCGCCCGAGAAGCGGCGCGGACTCATCGCGTCCTCCGCCTCCGCCGCCAGCGAAGTGGGCGCGCTGCTTGCGGTCGGCATTTCCGCGCTGACGGTCAGCCTATTGCCCTCCGTCGACCTCGATGATTGGGGCTGGCGCATCCCCTTCTTCGTCGGTGCCGCGCTGGCGGCGTCGGTGTGGATCGCCCGCTCGACGATGCATGAGAGTCCGGAATTCATCCGCCAGCAGCAGGCCGGGACGGTGCCGGAGCTGCCGTTTCGCCATGCCCTGCGTCACCATCGCACGGGGATTGCCCGCGGCTTCGCGATCTCCGCGCTTGGCTCGATTACTTACTATGTCGGCATCACCTACGTTCCGTCATTCCTCACGTCCGCCGGACAGATGAGCGAGCGCCAGAGCCTGTGGCTTTCGACCGCCGCCGCCGTCGCGGTCATCCTCGTCACGCCGCTGGTCGGACTGCTGAGCGACCGCATCGGCCGCAAGCCGGTGCTGATCGCGCTCTGTGCCGGCAGCGCCGCGCTTCCCGCGACGATGTTCACCCTGATGGCCGGCAGTACGACAGGCCAGGCGCTGGCCGGCGCCCTGATCCTCGCCTTGCTGGCCGGCGCGGTGAGCGCGGTCGGCGCGGTGGCGACCGCCGAGCAATTCCCCGGTGAGGGCCGAGTCACGGGCCTGGCGCTCGGCGCGACCATGGCGACGGCGATCTTCGGCGGCCTGACACCCTATGCGGCGCAGTTGCTGGTCGAACGCACCGGCTGGACGAGCGCGCCCGGCCTGATGATCGCCGTCGTCGCCCTCGCCGTCCTGCCGGTCATGCTCCTGCTGCGCGAAACCGCGCCTAGCGTGCGCCCCAGCCGGTCAGCATCGTCTTGATCGTGCGGAAGACGATCAGCACGTCGAGCCAGGGCGAGAAATATTTGATGTAGTAGAAATCGTACTGCAGCTTGCGGTGCACGTCCTCGACGGTCGCGACATGGCCCTGGTTGACCTGCGCCCAGCCGCTGATACCCGGCTTCACCACGTGCCGGTAGCGGTAAAAGGGGATCTCCTTTGTGTACCACACCGATAGCAGGCCGGCTTCGGGGCGCGGACCGATCCAGCTCATCTGCCACTTCAAGATGTTGATGATCTGCGGCAGCTCATCGATCCGCAGGGTGCGCAGCACGCGACCGACGCGCGTGACGCGGTCATCGGCGTGATTGGTAATCAGCGCCTCGCGCTCCTCGGTGGCGCCGACCGTGCGCATGGTGCGGAACTTGTAGATGGTCATCGGCCGGCCGGCGTGACCGATCCGCGACTGGCGAAACAGGGCAGGCCCGGCGCTGTCGAGCCGGATCACGAGCCCCACGACCAGCATCGCAGGGACCGCGGCCGGCAGGAGTGCGACCGCGACCAAAAAATCGAGCAGCGCCTTCAGGTAGAAATAGCCGCGCGCGGGCAACAGCGACCCGAAGCTGTTCTCCGACAGATGCTCGAGCTCGACCTTCCCCGTCAGCGATTCGGACAATTGCTTGACCTGATAGACGATCCGCCCGGCAAGCGCGGCATCCGCCAGAAAGGCCTCCCATTCGTCGGGGAGTTCAGCGTTGAAGTCCGCCACCAGCGCATGGCACGCCCGGGCATCGTGCAGGTTGGGGCGCTTGAGCACCCGCCAGTCGACGCCGTGGATATCGAGCAACGGCTCGACGGCGCCGAAGGGGACGATGGCGATCCGCCGGCGGATTTTGCGCTCCGCGAAGATGTACAGGATGTACAGCCAGCTCACGTGCAGCAGGAATCCGGCGGCGAGGCCGACGCGATCGTAGGGGAAGCGCGTCAGGACGAACCAGGCGACTGCCACGCCGTGGCCAGTCAGTGCGGCGGGCAGGATTACGGAGCTGCGGCGAATGCCGGGGTAGGTCTCGATCGACAGCCGCGTCCAGAAGGCCAGCAATACCGCGACGAGATTGCCCATCAGCGTGTTGAGGCTGGCGGGCTCGAACATGTCGCCGGGCAGCAACGGACCGCGCGCCACCCATGGAATCAGTGCACCCAGCAACAGGGCGCCAGCGAGCTGGAACCGCTTGCGGATCAGGAGGGAGTTGCGATCCGTTTCCACCGGCTCATGCCGCTGCGGCAAACGTTCTTGTCCTTTCGGTCGCCGGAATCGGTCGAGTCTGCTTACAGGATGCGGATCGCCCATGGCGCCTTTGTATAAGCCATCGATCCGTTTCGGATACTCGATCTAAGCTTCAGGGAACGCCGGCCGTCCACGCCCGATGCTGTAATAAGTCAGGCCGGCTTCCTCGGCGTCGGCCCGATCGTAAACGTTGCGCAGGTCGACGAGGATCTTGCCCTTGAGCGATCCGGCAACCCGGTCGAGATCGAGCGCGCGGAATTCGTCCCACTCGGTGACGATGACCAGCGCGTCGGCGCCATCGGCGGCGGCATAGGCATCGTCGGCAAATTCGATGCCCGGCAGCAGCGGTTCGGCCTGGTGCCGCGCCACCGGATCGAAGGCACTGACCTTCGCACCGCGCTGAAGCAACGCCTTGACGATCGGGATCGAGGGCGCCTCCCGCATGTCGTCGGTGTTGGGTTTGAAGGCGAGTCCGAGGATCGCGACGCGCTTGCCCCTCACATCGCCGCCCAGCGCCTTCTCCACCCGCTCGACCATCTGTTCCTTGCGGTCGTCGTTGACCTCGACAGTGGTGCGGACGATCCGTTGATCGACGCCAACAGCATCGGCGGTCTGCAGCAGGGCGAGCGTGTCCTTCGGGAAGCAGCTCCCGCCATAGCCGGGGCCGGCGTGCAGGAACTTGGGCCCAATCCGGTTGTCGAGCCCGATGCCGCGCGCGACATCCTGCACGTCGGCATCGACCGCCTCGCACAGGTCCGCGATTTCGTTGATGAAGCTGATCTTGACCGCCAGGAACGCGTTGGCCGCATATTTGGTCAGCTCGGCCGTCCGTCGGCCGGTGATCAGGATCGGCGCGCGGTTGAGGAACAACGGGCGGTAGATTTCGCGCAACACATGCTGCGCGCGGTCGTCCTCCGCACCGACGACGATGCGGTCAGGATGCTTGAAGTCGGCGATGGCCGCGCCTTCGCGCAGGAATTCGGGATTGGAGGCGACCGAGACGTCGGTCACGCCCTCTTCCCGCAGGATCGCCTCGATCTTGTCGCCAGTTCCGACCGGGACCGTCGATTTGGTCACCACGACCGTGCCCGGCTTGATGACCTTGGCGAGCTCACGCACTGCGTCGAACACGTAGGTCAGGTCGGCATGGCCGTCGCCGCGGCGAGCGGGCGTGCCGACCGCGATGAAGACGGCCTCGGCATCCTTGACGCCTTCGACCGTGTCGGTGGTAAAGGTCAGCCGCCCGCGCTCGACGTTCGACTTCACCAGCGCCTCCAGGCCGGGCTCCCAGATCGGCATGAGGCCGCGATGCAGCCCCTCGATCTTGCCGGCGTCCTTGTCGACGCAGCAGACGCGGTGGCCGAAGTCGGCGAAACAGGCGCCGGAAACCAGTCCGACATAGCCCGTGCCGATCATCGCGATACGCATGCAAATCTCTCCGAATGTGATGCCGGCGGGCCTTACCCAGCAAGTTCAATCAGCACCAGCCGTTGCGAAGCGGCCTCGATTTCGCCCGAAACTTCCTATATGGGCCGCGTCCTTCCGATGAACGCCATCACTCTCCCTAAGCCCCCGCGCGTGGGCCTGGTCTCGCTCGGCTGTCCCAAGAATCTGGTCGACAGCGAGCGGATCATGACCAAGCTGCGCTCCGAAGGCTACGATATGTCGCCCGACTATGCCGGCGCGGATGTCGTGCTCGTCAACACCTGCGGCTTCCTCGACAGCGCCAAGGAAGAGAGCCTGGAGGCGATCGGCGAAGCGATTGCCGAGAACGGCCGCGTGGTCGTCACCGGCTGCATGGGCAAGGAAGCCGAGGTCATCCGCGCGCGCTTCCCCAATGTCCTCGCGATCACCGGCGCCCACCAATATGAGGAGGTCGTCGCGGCGGTCCACGATGCCGCGCCGCCGGTCCCCTCGCCGTTCATCGACCTGGTGCCGGAAGCCGGTCTGAAGCTGACCCCGCGGCACTACAGTTATCTGAAGATTTCCGAGGGCTGCAATCACCGCTGCGCCTTCTGCATCATCCCCTCGCTGCGCGGGGACCTGGTCAGCCGCCGTCCGGACGCGGTCCTGCGCGAAGCCGAGAAGCTAGTCGCCGCGGGCACGCGCGAGCTGCTGGTCATCAGCCAGGACACCTCGGCTTACGGCGTCGATATCCGCAACGACATCCGCCAGTGGCACGGCCGCGAGGTTCGCCCGCACATGACCGACCTCTCCCGCGAGCTCGGCCTACTCCGCACGCCGAAGGGTGAAACGCCCTGGGTGCGCCTGCACTACGTCTATCCCTACCCGCACGTCGACCAGGTCATTCCGCTGATGGCCGAAGGGCACGTGCTCCCCTATCTCGACATTCCCTTCCAGCATGCCAGCCCGAAGGTGCTGCGTTCTATGCGGCGTCCGGCCAACGATGCCAAAGTGCTCGAGCGGATCCGCGGCTGGCGCTCCGTCTGCCCGGAAATCGCCATCCGCAGCTCATTCGTCGTCGGCTTTCCGGGCGAGACCGAGGAGGATTTCGATTATCTGATCAACTGGCTCGAGGAAGCGCGGCTCGACCGCGTCGGTGCCTTCCGGTTCGAGCCCGTCGAAGGCGCGTCGGCGAATGCGTTGCCGGATCCGGTGCCCGAAGAGGTCAAGGAAGAACGCTACCGCCGCGTGATGGAAGTTTCCGCGCGCATTTCGGCGGAGAAACTCGCGGCCAAGGTCGGCGCGACGCTCGACGTTATCATCGACGCGGTGGACGACGAGGGCGGTGCCAGCGGCCGCTCCAAGGCCGATGCGCCGGAGATCGACGGCGAGGTTCACCTGCGTGACGCCGGCGGGCTGCGTCCCGGCGACGTGGTATCCGTGCACGTCGAAGAGGCCGACGACCACGACCTGTACGGCGTTCCCGCTTAAGCATTTCGTGACCGGCTGTCGGTAAGGCGCCGTGGAGGCTTGTGTTTCCGTGTCTCAACCTGCGATAGGCACGGAGCGCGTAAGGATGTAAGGAACTGGCGATGCGGAATGGCAGCAAATTGACGATCGCGGCAGCGGCATTGTCGATGCTCGTTGGATCGACCGCGGCGGCGGCCGCTCCCGTTCCAGCTCCAGCGCCTAACGCCTGGATGGTACTAAGCGTGCTCGGACCGGCCCGCACCACGGCGCTGGGTGGCGCCAGCGCCGCTGCTCAACCGACTGACGTCCCGCCGCCGCCCCCGGTCCCTCAGGCCGCGGCCGGAACGGGCCTGTCGATCACGGGCGAAATTATCCCGTTCGCTTTGTGGTTCGGCCTGATCGCGCTGGCGTTGACCAGCAACGAGTCCAGCCCTCGCTCCAACACGCCGGCCTGACGCTCACCCTCATTCCCCGGTAGCGGCGACTGGCGCGGCGTCCTAGAGCCGCGCCATGACCGATTTTGCGAGCCTCATTGCCGCCGACCGCAGCCAGCCGGCACGAACGATCCACCTCGTCGACAAGGACGGCTTCGCCGATTGGCTCAAGCGCCGTCCGGCGGAGGACCGCGCCCTGCTCGAAGCGCAACGGTTCACCGGCAAGCCAGGCAGCTTCACCACGCTTCCACGCGGCAACGGGTTCGAGGTGGTCGCGGGCGTGAAAGACACGGACCGCCTGACTCCCTGGTGCCTTGCCAGGCTGGCCGAGGATCTGCCGGAAGGCGATTACCGGCTGGCTGACTGCGAGGCCGGCCCCGCCGCTTTGGGGTGGCTGCTCGGTCAGCATCGCTTCGACAAATATCGCTCCACTCCCGATGAGGCTGAGCGAGGACCGCGCGTCTTGCTCACCGCCGACGCCGCCAGGATCGAGGAGACCATCCGCCTCGCCGAAGCCACGGCGATGGTCCGCGACCTCGTCAACACGCCCGCGGCCGATCTCGGGCCCGCCGAGCTCGAGCAGGCCGTACGCGAGCTGGGCTCGGCGTCAGGCGCGCAGGTCAATGTCACCAGCGGTCCAGCCCTCGCCGACGACTTCCCCTTGATTGCCGCGGTGGGCGGAGCGGCGGCAGCCGGCCGCGAGCCGCGCCTGATCGAGCTGCACTGGGGCAAGCCGGAACATCCGCGCGTCGCGATCATCGGCAAGGGCGTCTGCTTCGACAGCGGCGGGCTGGACATCAAGGGCGCCGCGGGCATGCGGCTGATGAAGAAGGACATGGGTGGCGGGGCGCATGCGCTCGCGCTTGCCCGGCTGGTCATCGGGGCCAAGCTGCCGGTCCGGCTTCACCTGCTCATTCCCGCTGTCGAGAATGCGATTGCCGGCAACGCCTATCGCCCGGGCGACATCGTCAAGTCGCGCAAGGGCCTGTTCGTCGAGATCGACAATACCGACGCGGAAGGCCGGCTCATCCTCGCCGATGCGCTGACTTTAGCTGCCGAAGGCGAACCCGAGCTGATGGTGGATTTCGCCACGCTAACCGGCGCGGCGCGAGTGGCGCTCGGTCCGGACCTTCCCGCCCTCTTCGCCAATGATGACGAGCTTGCATCGGATTTGGCCGAAACCTCGCGCGAGGTCGAAGATCCGATATGGCGGATGCCCCTGTGGGATGCGTACGACGAAATGCTGAAAAGCGACGTCGCCGACTTCGCCAATGCGTCCAATACCCCGATGGCGGGCTGCATCACCGCAGCCATGTTCCTCAAGCGGTTCGTGCCGGAAGGCGTCGCCTGGGCACACTTCGACACCTACGCCTGGCGTGATCAGGCCAAGCCGGGGCGTCCGAAGGGCGGCGATGCGCTCGGTTTACGCGCCACCTTCGCATTGCTGAAACGGCGTTACTGACACCAGTGAAACTTCGATTGGCGAAAATGCGGGAATTTTAAGGTCAGTTTCCTGCAACATTTCGGCTCCTTACCGGTTTACCTGCCAAGCTACGCGATACAGTTATGGGAAGGTAAGCCGCTATGGGCGAGGTCTCGCTTACGGGCTGGATGAAGGCTCTCATCGCCTATGTCCGATCGGGCGAGCCCGACCTGACGAACCGGCAGATGGCGCTGCTGATGATGGTCTATCTCACGCCGGGCCCCCATACGGTGCGCGGTCTCGCGCGCATTCTCGGCGTATCCAAGCCCGTCGTGACCCGCGCCTTGAACACGCTGGGTGCGCTCGGCTATCTGCGCCGCGAACGGGACCAGGACGACCGGCGCAATGTGTTCGTCGTCCGCACCAACAACGGGGCAGATTTTCTTGAAGGGTTCAAACGCAACCTCCGCGAGAGCGACAGCGGCTCAGCGGCCCACCGCCCAATCATCGGGCAAGCCCCGGCCTACGCCCACCAGCGCTGAGCAATTCTCGCTGGCGGGTCCCTCCGACCTGCCCGACCCCTCGACCAACGCCTATCGCAAGGACCTCGCTGACATCGCGCTCGCCGGGCGCGTGATCGCCTCGCACTATGCTGAGCCGATCGGCCGGCATGTCAGCGCCCAGGCCGACCTGCGGCCGAAAGCCGCGGACGAGGCGGAGGCTATCGGCATTCTGCACGCCGGCGAACCGTTCGCCTTGCTTGACGACAGCCTCGGCTGGGCCTGGGGCTATGCGGGCGAGGACCGCCGCGTCGGCTACGTGCGGAGCGAAGCACTGGGCGCTTGACGGGCCATTACATCTGCCCGCGCTGGCGGCGAAGCGCATACCATTTCGCGACATTGGCCTGATGCTCGGCCAGCGTATTGGCAAACACATGCCCGCCGGTGCCGTCCGCCACGAAGTACAGCGCTTTCGTCGCCGCCGGATGCAGCACGGCGGCGATACTGGCTTTGCCGGGATTGGCGATCGGGCCGGCCGGCAGGCCCGGCTTCCGATACGTGTTGTAGCCGTTGTAGCTATTCAGTTCCGACTTCAGGATGCGCCGCCCAAGCGGCTTTCCCTTCGTCACCGGGTAGATCACCGTCGGATCGGCATCGAGCTTCATGCCGATCCGCAGCCGGTTGCAATAAACGCCCGCGATCATCGGCCGTTCGCTCGGTTTGCCCGTCTCTTTCTCGACGATCGAGGCCATTGTGACCGCCTGTTCCGGCGTGACGACCGGGCAGTCCGCGCTCCGCTTGGGCCATAGGTCGGCAAGCGTCCGCGCCATTGCTTTCTGCATCCGCGCGACGACGGCCGCGCGAGCTTCGCCGCGCTGATAACTGTAACTGTCGGGAAGCAGCGACCCTTCGGCGATCTCGGGCACGTTGCCGGTCAGATAGCGGTTGGCGGCCAACTTTTCGGCGACGATGATCGACGGCATGCCCTCGGTCACGGTGATCAGCCGCTGCAATGGCTGCCCATGCTGTAGCAATTCCAGGATCGCCGCGCCGCCCATGCCTTTCGGAATTTCGAATTCGCCGGCCTGGATGGGATCGTGCGATCCAAGCACCTGCGCGAGAACGCGATAGCTGCGCGCGCTGCCCGGAATGGCGCCTTGCGCTTCGAGATCGCGCGCCACGCTGCCGATGCTGGAGCCTTCCTTGACGATGATCGTATGCGGACCCGGCTTCGGGCCCGGCCCCCACCAGAGCACATAAAGTCCGATCAGTGCAGCGAGAACGAGCCCCGCCGCCAGCAGCG
>Ga0207705_10001904_pt1 | contig 16315 bp, 14 predicted proteins | sample KBSC13metaG_FD_184314 | JGI IMG/M metagenome (GOLD analysis project Ga0207705, IMG submission 184314) | Corn rhizosphere microbial communities from Kellogg Biological Station, Michigan, USA - KBS C1-3 metaG (SPAdes) (version 2) | ecosystem: Host-associated > Plants > Roots > Rhizosphere > Soil ...
GGCATCGAAACCCACGGCATTCTTGGTGAGCGTGGTCATGCGCTCGATTTCTTCCGGGGTGAAGGCAACGCTCGCAGGCTTGCCGTCCTTGCCCACCACCGACTTGTTGTCCACCACCACGGCAACGGTAAGGCGAGACACCTTGCCGGCAGGATCCACCACATGGCTCACCGTGCGGTCGAGCTCGTAGTTGCGCGTGGCGCTGGTGGTGCTCTGGCTGGGTTCGGTGGCCTGGGCGGTGGCCGCGGTTTGCGGGGCGCCTGGTTTCTTGCCGGCGTCGGGCTTGGCCGCGGTGGCCTGGGCCACGGTGTTGGGAGGCTGGTTGGAGAGCGCGCCCGGGACGCCGCCGGCTGCGGCGCCGTCATGGCGCGTGTCGCTGCTGGTCTGCTCGCTGCGCAGCGCCGGATTGTCGTGGTTGAACACTTCGCTCGCCTTCTCGGTATTGGAGAAGTCGAGGTTGGCGAATACCTGGGCGCGCACCTTGCCGGCACCCACCAGCGGGGTAAGCAATTCCTCCACACGGGAGGCATAGGTGCTTTCAATCTGATTGGACAGGCGCATGCGCGTGTCGCCAAGAGCCGCCGGGCTGTCTGGATCGGCGTTGGTCAGCAGCTGGCCCGCCTGGTCGATCACCGAGACGTTGCGTGCATCCAGGCCCGGCACCGAGGAAGACACCAGGTGGACGACGGCCGACACCTGGCCGGCGTCGAGCGAACGGCCCGGATACAGCGACACCACCACCGACGCGCTCGCCGGGTGGTTGTCGCGGATGAAGGCGGAAGGCTTGGGTAGCGCCAGGTGCACGCGCGCACCCTTGACCGACTGCAGGCCGGCGATGGTCTGGCCGAGATCGTTTTCGAGTAATTGCTGGTAACGGCTCCGCTCGGCCATGTCGCTCATGCCGAAGGGGGAATCGGACTGGGCCGTGGCGCCGCCCTGGGTAGCGCCCTGGGGCAGGCCCTGCGAAGCGAGCTTCAGGCGCATGGCCGCCACGTCGGCGGCCGGCACGAACACCGACGCACCGTCGGTGCCGAGCTTGTAGGGCTCGTTGGCCGCCTGCAACGCCTGGGTAACGGCAGCGGCGTCTCGTTGCTCGAGGCCGGCGTAGAGCATGCCGTAGTCGGGCGTACGCGACCACATCACCACCGCCACACCAATGGCGACCGCAGCGGCAATGCCGGCCATCAATGTCAACTGGCGTGCCACGGGGGTGGCCGCCAGGTTCTTGAACGAGGACAGCCTGGAATCGGTGGCGGTGGCGACGGCGTTATCAGCCATGGTTCAACAAATCCGTTAGTGGAAGGGTCATGAAAACGTCGCTCAGAACGACATGTTCATGATGTCCTTGTAGGCATCGACCATCTTGTTGCGTACCTGGGTAACGGTGCTCAAGCCAAGGTCCGCCTTCTGCACCGACAGCATCACCTGGGCCAGGTCCACGCCCTTGTCGCCGCGCTCGAAAGCCGCGGCCTGCACACCGGCGGTCTTTTGCAGGTCCGCCACGCTGCCCAGCGACTGCTTGAGCAGCGCACCGAAATCCGATGGAGCCGCCGTCTTGCCGACGGTGTCGATCCTTGCCGACGGCAGTTCCGTGACGGCCGTCATCCGGCGCATCTGGGAAAGCAGGCTGTTTACGTCGATCGTTGTCATGGCGGTTTTCCGGCGCGCGTTGGCGTTTGGACGGTGCGATGCACGTGGCGTGCCAATCAGGAGACGGGAGGCCGGAGGGTCGAGGGGTCAGAGTTGTTACTCTGACCCCGGTCCTGAAACGAGAAGACAAGAAGGTGGGCAGTGCGTGATTGCCGCACGGCCGATGGGGGTTTCTCCGGCACAAACCTGTCCTGGGCGGGCCGCCAGGCACCACCAGTAACGATTGCCGGAGGGTTTCGCCGACGCTATGACGTCCATGCGAGGGCTACCTGCCATTCCCCAGGGCGTACGCGCACTGGCGCACTGCCCACCTTGTTGCCTTCTTTATTTCCCCGAGGGCGGAAGCTTCAACTTCCGGCCCCGTCAAGCAGTGATCTGTACCGCGTCGTTCAAACCGTACTTGCGAAGCTTCTCCACAAGCGTGGTGCGCTGCACACGCAGCAGCTTGGCCGCGTGGGCCACCACGCCGTTGGCCGAGTCCAATGCCTGGCGGATCAGGCCGATCTCGATCCCGGCCAGGTGATCTTTCAAATCCAGGCCGCCGGCGGGCAAGGTCGCCGCGTCGTTGCCGCTGGCATAGGTGTCGGCGATCACCGGCTGCTCTTCCATGTAGGCCAGGAGCGCCGCACCGCAGATGTCTTCCACCACCGACGCGCCGCGATATTTCTCCGGCAGGTCCGCGGCGCGGATCTCGCCGTGCGGCAGCAGGATGGCCATGCGCTCGACCAGGTTGGACAGCTCACGGACGTTGCCGGGCCAGGCATAACCGCGCAGTGCCGCAAGGGCCTGGCCGGAGAACCGGACATTGCCCAGGCCACGTTGTGCCAGGCGCTGGTTGAATTCACCGATCAGCGAGGAAAGATCGTCCAGGCGCTCACGCAGGGGCGGCATCTCCACCGGGAACACATTCAGGCGGTAGAAAAGGTCTTCGCGGAAGACGCCGTTCTGGATCGACTGCTCCAGGTTCCGGTGCGTGGCAGCAATGATGCGCACGTCGCAGCGCTGGGGCTTGTTGCCACCGACTCGCTCGAAAGTGCGTTCCTGCAGCACGCGCAGCAACTTCACCTGCATCGGCAGGCTCATGTCGCCGATCTCGTCCAGGAACAGCGTGCCGCCCTCGGCCAGCTCGAAGCGGCCCTTGCGGGTATTGATGGCACCGGTAAAGGCGCCCTTCTCGTGACCGAACAGTTCGCTTTCGAGCAACTCGGCCGGGATCGCGCCGCAGTTGATGGCAATGAAGGGCTTGTCGGCGCGCGGCGAGCAATCGTGGATGGTGCGAGCTACCAGTTCCTTGCCCGTTCCCGACTCACCCAGCACCAGCACCGAAGAATCAAACGGCGCGACCTGGCGGATCAGGTTGTTGATGCGCTGCATCGGCGCGGAGGCGCCGACGAAACGGCGGTTGGCATTGGCTTCGTCGGCCAGCGCCTCGAACGTGCGCAGGGCGGCGGCGAGGCGTGCATAGCGCAGCGGGAAGTCCACCAGCTCGGCGCCGCGGTGTTCGTTGATGGCAACTAGTTCCGCTGCCATCGGGGCGTCGGCGGCTACCAGGAGCGGCAGCTTCGAGGCCTTGGCACCCAGCGGGCCCATGGCCACCGACAGTGCATCGTTGCCGCCGATGGAGCCGACGAAGACGGCCATCGCGGCTACTCCCTCGACATCGTCATGGCCAACGCGGCGCGGCTCATAACCCATGAAGGTAAGTGCGGCGGCCAGGGACTCGGCGCGGCTGTTGTCAGGCTCAATGACCAGAATGATGGAAGACTTCACGACCCTACCCCTTGGTGCGAATGTGATGACCCGTCGGCAGTGCCGGACGGGCTCTTGACCCTCTGCTGAATGGGATAGATCAAGAAGCGTGCCATCGCCGGAAATCCGACGCACAACGCTACGGTGGCGGCAGAAAAGCGCCGCCAACCCCATGGATTCCGACAACGCTGCCGGAACGAGGCAGCCGAGCGCACGGCATGGGGCAGAAAGTGACGCAACCGCCAGCGATGACGACACGCGTCGCAAATGTGACGCGGTGTGTCCAAAGCGCGTGAAAACGTTTTATGCAAGGGACTTTCACAGCCCGGAACGGGCTGGCAGGGATGGGGGTCAGGATGGGGGTCAGAGTAATGACTCTGACCCTGGCCGGGACAAGGGCTGGCTAGCGCACCATCTGGCGCGCTTCGGCCACCTGGCGGCGGTGCTGGCGGAACACCAGCCTTTCCATGGCGTCGCGGACGCCTTCGGAGAGTCCCTGGAAAGCCACCAGGCCTACATGGGCACCCGGGGCATGGACCACCTGACCGGGCAACTCCAGGGGCAAGGCACGGCAGGCATCGAAATGGATGCGCAGCATCACCCGCTTGCCCGGATCGGGCAGGACCTTGCGCGGAAGCTCCGCTGCCCAGGCGTTGAACCGCACTTCCACGCGAGGCGGCAAGGAGGCCGATGGCAGCGCCAGGCGATTGACCAGTTCGATCACCGCATTGAGCTTGGCATCGATGCGAGTGAGCTCCTGCAGGACGGCACTATCGTCCTCCAGGGTGTCGGCGCGACGCTCGGTGAGGGAACCCACGGTGGTCAGCAGGCTGGCATTGCGCTCATTGAGCAAGGCCAGTTCGCGGGCGTCGGGGGCCTCGGCCAGAGTGCAGGACGCATGCAGCAGGGCCTCGTAGGCGACCCGGTCGCTGAACTCCCTATAGATGTCCTGACTCATGCCCTGCCCGCTCCCCGTTGGTTGAGCAGACAATACTCGTTTTGTGACACGGCGCACATATCAAAGGTTGTCCCGCGCTTCCCGCGCGCGGGTCTTTGTCATCGCGTCTATGGCAAGCATGGCCTTGATCGACTTCAACGTCGTGTCGGCGGCGGGCAACGGGCCCTGCAGCAAGGTGGCACGTTCGGCCTCGAGGGCGGCAACAGCCGGCCAGTCCTGGCGCGAGGCCGCTTCATGCATGGCGCCGGTGATGGCCAGGGCGCGTTCGATCGCGTCCACGCTCATGGCGGTGGCTCAAGCAGCTGGGAGCAAAGCTCGCCCAGCACGCGGTCGGCCTGGTCCAGCCGGGAAAGGACGGCGTCGATCAACTCCCTGGTGTCTTCGACCAGGTCGGGCAAGGCTTGTGGCGCGAGGGCTTGCATGGCACTTCAGCTGCGGGCGGCAGCCAGATAGGCGCTGGCTCCGCGGTAACCTTGCCCACTCTGGCCAAGCTTGCGCGCAACCTCTGCCCGGGCCGTGGCGGCATGGCCTTCGATGGCGCGGTTGCATTCGAGCATGCGGCGAAGCAATTCCACGCTGGCGGCATCGGCCGGGTGCCCCTCGGCCAGGGCCTGGGCACGCTCAGGTTCCAGTGCCGCCACGGTATCCCAGTCGCCGGACGACGCCGCGGTGAGCATGCGCTCGCTGGTGGCGACGGCCAGGCGCAGGGCATCGTGGTTGGCGGAGCTCATCAGGCGGCGCCTGCCTGTACGGAAGCCAGGTACTGGCTGCGAATCTCGCGCCAGCTGTCACGGATCGGACCGAGCAGGCGCGCCGATTCAGCCAGGGCGGCATCGTCGTTATGCGCCTGGGCAGCCAGCAAGCGGCGGCCAACATATTCGTAAAGCGCTTCCAGGCGGCCGCTGAGCTTGCCGCCCTTGGCATGGTCCAGGCTTGCGCGCAGCTCAACCACGATCGCCATCGCCTTGGACACGCTGATGGCCTTGCCACCCAGGTCACCGCGAGCCAGGTGATTGCGGGCCTGGTTGATGCGCTCGATAGCCGTGTCCATCAGCAGCATGGTCAGCTGGTGCGGATCGGCGTCTTCGACGCGCCCGTGCACCGCGTTCTGCTGGTACATGGCGCTGGCGCTGCGCGGGTAACCGTAGGACATGGCTTATTCCTTAGTTGTTCTTGGTGTACGTCGCTTCCAGCCCAGCCAGTGCCTTGGTCAGGTACGAGCTGGTGGTATTCAACGTCGACATCAGGGTATCGAGCTGGGTGTACTGCGTGCGGAGCATCGATTCATACGTGGACATGCGCGAATCGAGTGCGGTCTGCTGCGTATCCAGGCGTGTCAGGCTGGCCGTCAACGCCGTCGCGCGGGTGGCGATGATGCCCGAGGACGAGATCAACGTATTGGTAGTGGCCGCAAGCTTGGTGCCCAGGCCATTGGTACCGGAGAAAAGATCGCGCACCCCGTTGGGATTGCTGGCGAGAGCCGTAGCCAGCTTGCCGCTGTCGTAGCTCATCTGGCCGGTGGAGTCGCGCGTGATGCCCAGGTTCGCCAGGGTGCCGAAAGCATTGCCCGGCACCGAGCCGCTGATCAGGCTCGCTACCTGCCGCTTGACCGAATTGAGCATGCTGTCGCCCAGCAACACGCCGGACGTCTTGGTATTGGGGTCGTAGCTTTCCAGCGTATCGACGGTGGTCTGGTAGTCGTTATAGGCATCGACGAAATCCGACACGTCCTTGTCGATGCCGCTGGTGTCCTGGGCCACGGTGAGCTGCGTGGTGCCGGTGGCCGTCAGGTTCAGCGTCACGCCATCGAGCACGCCACTGACACTATTGCTGGCGCTGGTGGCGGGAATGCCATCCACGGTGAGCTTGGCATCTTGCGCGACACCCGAACCATCGGCGGCAGGCGTAGCCAGCTGGGTGGCAAGCGCCGTAAGGCCGTCGCTGCTGGTGGCATCGGCACTGATGGTAAAAGCGTTGGCCGCGCCCGTCTTGGTGGAACTGAGCAGAAGCTGCGAGCCATTGGTACCGTTCACCACCGTGGCTTGTACACCCGGGTTGCCGGTGGCCCCATTGATGGCGGCGGCAATGTCGGCAAGGCTGGCCGTGGCCGACACGGCCACATTGATGTTCTTGCCACCCACACCGATGGTCAGCGTGCCCTGGCCCACCGCATCCTTGGTGCCATAGGTATTGCTGGTGCGCTTCTGCGCGGTGGCCAGCTGCGACACCACCACGTTGTAGTTGCCCGGCTGGGCGGAGGTCAACGTGGAGGTGGTGCCCACCGAGGTATTGGACAGCGTGGCCGAATAGGTGCTGTAGGTGGTGGCCTGGGAAAGCTTGGTAATGGCGCCGTTGAGGTTCGACAGCGCCAGCTTCAGGGCATTGATGCCCGTCAACTGCGCGTTGGCCTGGGTGGTCTTGGCGTCGATCTGGTTTTGCTCACCCGCCTTGCGGGCGTTCACCAGTGCGGTGACGATGGCATTGACATCCAGGCCCGAGCCAATGCCCGCGGCACTGATCAAGCCGGCAAGATTGGTTCCGCCGCTGGAACTGCCCGACGAACCCGATGCACCCGACGCCGCCCCGCTGCCTCCCGACGAGCTCACATTGAGCTGGCTCAATATCGAGCTGAGGTCGGAGTTTCCAACGGTCGACGTGGTGGTCATGGCATGTCCTGGAAGGCGTTCGTGTCTTTCGGTGCACGAGAAGCCGGCAAAACCCACGCCCGAATGCATGGGCTTTGCCGGCTTCTTGCAAAAGCGTGGCGGCTTCCGCCGCCACGCCATGCAAAACTTCAAACAGTTACTGGAGGAGCTTCAGGACCTGCTGCGGCTGCGAGTTGGCCTGCGACAGCACCGAGATACCGGCCTGCTGCAGCACCTGGGCCTTGGACAGGTTCGCGGTTTCCGCCGCAAAGTCCGCGTCCTGGATAGTGGACTGCGAACTGGTCAGGTTGGCCGATTCGGCCGACAGCGTGCTGATCGTGGACTGGAAGCGGTTCTGGATCGCGCCCAGGTTAGAGGCCAGGTTGCTGACCGAGGTCAGGGCCGTATCCACGCGGGAGATCAGCGCGTTGGCGTCATCGACCGTCTTCACGTCGCCGCCGGACAGCGAACCGCTGACCGCACCGGAGATCGTGCCGCCCGTGGCGATGCCCGAAGCGCCCGAACCGGTACCGACCGTGACGTCGAGCGCGGTGGCGGAGTACAGGTTGATCTTCTTGCCGTCGGCGCTGACCGCGGCGGACACGCCGGAGTTGGAAGCGTTGATGGCGTCGGACAGGTCCTGGATGGAGTTGAAGGTACCGGTCACGTCGACCGTACCGGAGGTGGAGCCGGCGCCGGTGGCGATCGAGAAGTCACCCGAACCCAGGGTCACCGAAGCGCCGCTGGCGAACAGGGCCGACAGGTCGTCGGTGGACGAGGTGGCGATAGCACCGACCTGGTCGGCGCGGACGCCCTGGCCCAGGGCCACGGAGATGGTCTGGCCGACGTTGGCACCGACCTGGAACGACAAGGAGCTCGTGGAGCCGTCCAGCACCTTAGTGCCGTTGAAGTCGGTCTGGTTCGCGATGCGCGTGATTTCCGACAGGCGCTGCTGCACTTCGGTATCGATCGCGGCGCGGTCGGTATCGGTGTAGGTGCCGTTGGCGGACTGCACGGCCAGGTCACGGATGGCCTGGAGGTTGGCGGTCACTTCGTCCAGCGCCGAGCCCGTGGTCTGGGCCAGGGAGATGGCGTCCGAAGCGTTCGACGAAGCCTGGGACAGGCCGCCGATCTGGGTGGAGAAACGCGTGGAGATGGCGTAACCGGCGGCGTTGTCCTTGGCGCTGTTGATCTTCAGGCCCGAGGACAGACGCTCGGTCGCCTGCGCCAGGGCGCTGGTCGACTTGGTCAGGTTATTCTGCGCGTTCAGCGAAGAAGCATTGGTGTTGATAACGAGTGACATTTGATAACTCTCCTAAAGCGGAATAGTTGGCCGGTGCATAACTGTGCTGAGTACATCCCGGCGGGGATTCCACTGTCGGAAATGCCGACCGCCTCGGGGATATGTTTCGGCGCCCTCGCCAAATACTTGAGAGCAACTGCCGCACACACGGTCCCGGGGGCTGTTCAGCAAGCCGCGTGCCAAGCCTCCAGAGGGCTCGAAGCTCGCAAAAAAGCCTGTAAAACAAGCATTGGCAGCGAATTTGCACTCTCCGTGCGTTCGCCCCGTCGGCGCCGGTTTTCTGGCGTCGGGGCCCCCGGCTATGGCTCCCCCTGGAGTGGTTAGATGACGCAAGAACAAGACGTTTTCGAAGAATCCGCCCTGGCGGATGCCGAAAACACCGATGTCGAACCTTTGACGGAAGGCGATCGCGACGAGGCCGCGGCCGAAGTCGCCGAAGCGCCGCCTTATGTGTCGTGGATCGCACGGCGCCGCTTGAGCGAAGGCCACCGCGAGGCCGCGATCAAGAGCATGCAGGCATGGCAGTCGCCGCCCGGCGTGATGGTGCTGATACTGGATGACGACAGCGATCCTATCGCGCGTGGCCTTACCCTGGCTTCGCTCGCCGAACAACTCTATGGCGCGAGCGAGGTGCAGGTTTGCCCATCCGACGACGTTCACCAGATCGGCAACGCCATCGCCGCAAGTGATTGCGATTGGGTGCAACTGGTGCACGCGGGCGACACGCTCGACACGCTGGCGCTATACCTGGTGGCCGACCACGTGCGCACTGCGCCGGAACTACAGGTTATCTATAGCGACGAGGACACCATCGGGCCGGAAGGCTTCCAGGACCCGATCTTCCGCCCTGACATCAACCTGGATCTCCTGCGCAGCGTGCCGTACCTGGGCCGCTCGCTTGCGCTCAGGCGCACGCACCTGCTGGAGATGGGTGGTTTCGACGAAGACCACGGCGGCCTCTACCTGCACGACTACGTGCTGCGCGTGATCGAAACCGATGGCCTGCCCGCCGTCGGCCACATCGACGACGTGACCTATCATGCCGCCCTGCCCTTCGCGCAGTGGCTCTCGCGCAGCGATGTCGCGCCACACAGCGCAGCAGTGCTTGGCGCCCATCTCGATCGCCTTGGCGTGGCCCACCGGCTGCACGACGGCCCCTTCATGGGCAGTCACCGCGTGGAATATCTCCACGAAGGCGCACCACCGCTGGTGTCGGTGGTGGTCACCGCCGGCGACGAGTTCGGCAAGCTCACCGTGCTGATGGAAAGCCTGCTGGGCAACACCCGCTACCCGGCCTTCGAAGTGGTGTTGGTGGACAACGGCACGACGAATCCGGCGGTACGCAATTACCTTGACGGCGTGTCAGCGATGGGCAATCCCGCGCTGCGCGTACATCGCCTGGAAGAACAATCCTCACGCGCCGGTGCTGCCAACGCGGCCTACGGCGCCCTGCGTGGCGAATACTTCCTGTTCCTTGATGTCACCGTGGGCGTGCTTCACGCCGAATGGCTTGAAGTGATGATGCAGCACGCCCGGCGCCCGGAAGTGGGCGTGGTGGGCGCGCGCATGCATTCGCCCGATTCAAGCGTGGACAGCGCCGGCGTGATCCTCGGCCTCGGCGGCACCGCCCATGCGGCCTTCCGTGGCGAGGCCGCCACCGCCCCCGGCTACATGCAGCGCCTGCAGCTCGACCAGAACTACAGTGCCATCGGCGCCGAATGCCTGCTGGTACGTCGCGATGTATTCGTGGCGGTCGACGGATTCAGCGATGGCATCTTCCCCAATCATTACCACGCGGTGGACCTGTGCCTGAAGGCCCGTGAAGCCGGCTTCCTTACGGTGTGGACACCGCATGCTCGCGTGATGCGCGACACGCGCGCCATCGCCGGGCAGAACGCCTTCGTACGAGCCCTGCGCCAGCTGTCGGACAACGAGCACGCAAATCTCAACCGGCGCTGGCAGCCGTGGATGGTTCGCGATCCGGCCTATAACCGCAACCTGAGCATCCTCAACACCAACTTCAGCCTGAACGAACAACGCCATGTCGCCTGGCAGCCGTTTGCCAAGCCGGTATTGCCGCGTGCGGTGGTGATTCCCGGCGATGCCTTCGGCTGCGGGCACTACCGTGTCCGCCAGCCGTTCGCCTCGATGCAGCGCGAAGGCAAGATCGAAGGCTTCGTGAGCGAACGCTACCTGCTGCCGGTGGAGCTGGCACGCGCCGAAGCGGACACCGTGGTGCTGCAGCGCCAGATGGGTCCCAGCCAGCGCGAGCGCGTGAAGGAAATGAAGGAGCTGTCGCGAGCCTTCCGCGTATTCGAACTGGACGACTACCTCACCCACATCCCGGTCAAGAGCGCCCACTACAAGACCATGAAGACCCCTGACCTGCCGCGCAACCTGCGCATGGCCCTGGGGATGGTCGACCGCTTCGTGGTGTCTACCGAGCCGTTGGCCGAGCAGATGTCGCACCTGCACAGCGATATTCGCGTGGTGAAGAACCGCCTGCCGGTGGATTGGTGGGGCAGCCTCACCCCCAGCCAGCGTCGCGTGGGCAAGAAGCCGCGCGTGGGCTGGGGCGGCGGCTCCAGCCACCGTGGCGACCTTGAACTGATTGCCGACGTGGTCCGTGACCTGGCCGATGAAGTGGAATGGGTATTCCTGGGCATGTGCCCGGAAAAACTCCGCCCCTACGTGCATGACTTCCAGTATGGCGTGCAGATCGAGCTGTACCCGGAGAAGATGGCATCACTCAACCTGGACCTGGCCCTGGCTCCGCTCGAAGACAACATCTTCAACGCCTGCAAGAGCAACCTGCGCCTGATGGAATACGGCGCCTGCGGGTTCCCGGTGGTCTGCAGCGACATCATCTGTTACCGCGACGACCTGCCGGTGACGCGCGTGAAGAACCGCTACCGCGACTGGGTGCAGGCGATCCGCATGCACCTGTCGGACCTGGACGCCACGGAGCGTGCCGGCGATGAACTGCGCGCGGCGATCCACCGCAACTACATGCTTACCGGACAGCACCTGGAAGACTGGGCGAAAGCCTGGCTTCCCGACTGACCTTCATTCAAAAAGCGAGACGCCATCATGCAGCAGACGCCCGTCCACGAGCAGCACAATCCGGATCTTCTGAAGTTCATGCCCACCAATGCGCGCCGCGTGGTGGAAGTGGGCTGCAGCTCAGGCGCCCTCGCCCGCGCTTACAAGGCGATCAACCCAGATGCCCACTACATCGGTATCGAGATCGACCCCAGCTACGCGGAACTCGCCCGCCGTCACTGCGACGAAGTGCTCGACCTCAACGTCGAACAGGCCGACGCCCACACGCTGGGCACCACCCTGGGCGGCGATTGCTGGGTATTCGGCGACGTGCTCGAACACCTGCATGACCCATGGAAGCTGCTTGCCAATATCCGCGCCGTACTTCCTCCCGGTGGCACTGTGGTCGCCTGCATCCCCAATGCCCAGCATTGGAGCGTCCAGGCGAAGCTATCGTTCGGCAACTTCCGTTATGAAGATTCGGGCCTGTTCGATCGCACCCATATCCGCTGGTTCACCCGCATGACCATGATCGAGATGTTCCAGGGCGCAGGCTTCGCCGTGGAAGATGGCATGGCCCGTATCTTCGACGACCCGCAACGCCACGTATTCCTGCCGATCATCAAGGCCATGGCGGCGGCGGCCCAGGCTGACCCGGAGATGGCGGCGCAGGATGCCTTGGCGCTGCAGTATGTATTGCGGGGCAAGGCTGCCTGAGATGTTTTCTAGGGCTTTGCCGGTAGCCGCCGGTCGGTGGCGATCCAGTTGATCTCCCAAGTCTTGCCGCCGTCGGCGGAATAGGACTGCTCGAAGCGCGCCGAATCCGGCGTGACATCAAGGATCACGAAGCGGACAAGGATCGTCCGGCCGCGTAGCGTGTCGGTTCCATAGAACTCTCCGCGGCCGTTCTTGAATTCCCCAATCGAGGGAGACGTCAGCAGGCCGTCGCCCATATTGGCGAAATTGAGGCTCCACTGGCGCGCCTGGACGTTGTAGAGCCGCAGCGACACCCCCTGGATCCGCCCGACCGGCCCGGTGACGTCAAGATCAACCAGGTTGGCCCGGCCACCGCCCAGGGCATGAATGACCGACGTGCCGTTGAATTCCACCCATGTGGCTTTTGGCGACAGCGGATTGCGCAGCACTTTCACACTCGTGGCCCAGGTGCCGATCTCCCAGTCGAAGTCATGTGAACCATCGTGTTCGGCGACCGCCGGGGCAGTAGAGGCGGGTCCCGCCTGTGCCGGTTGAGCTCCCGTCACCATGATGCTGAAAGCGCTAAGCACGAATGGTATGACCCATGTTCGACCGAATTTACGGAGATTCATCGCTTGCTCCCTTCTGGACCAACTGCGAGCCTACGGTCTCGTCGGGTTACGGCAAATGTCCAATCCTTTGGAAATTCTTGTAGCCAATTCACGATCTCACATTGCCGCCGATCCCAAAGTCTGCGTTCTCGCGCGGACCGCCTCTACTCTTAGTAGCTCGACATCCATCTTCACCCCTAGTCGGCCCCCTTTATTTGCAGGAGTGCTCCGTGTCCTTAACTGAAAAACAGCGCGACGAAGAAGCTACCCGTGAAAGGCTCGGCTTGAACAAATCAACAAATACGAAGTGGTTCCCGCGGTGCTTTTGCAGGCTAGCAGATGCTTACCTGCTCTAACGAGATCGCATACGGCTGAACCGAAGGATCAATCATAGATTCGTCTTTCCCGATGCGTATCTTCCATGTGGCAAAAGCCTCTTGCCAGCTCGGCGCTAGATGGCCTTCTTTGACAAAGATGGTCATCGTTCGGCTCTTGTCGTCCATGCAGAGGGTATCGCCATGTCGGTATAACCCTTGCTTTTTCTTAAGTTCCGCGTCGGATCGACTAACTGACCCGTGTTCTAGACAACGAAAGCTAACAAGCGCCGCAGCTTTGATCGTTCCATCGACATCAAGCACAATCGCGGCCTTTTCTTCCGCTTCTCCGCGACGGGATGCTGATAGAAACAAGCTTCCATCAGAGAGACGGAGGGAAGGATTAGGAATGCCCCAAAAGACGTCTTGAAATTGATGAAGAAGGCTTCCTCCTACCTCAATGTAGGCTCCGTTGTGATTTCCGAAGAAGGCGGAGAGGGCAGTAGGGATTCTTGGGTCACGCCACGGATCATTTGATGCGAATGGTTTCGCCGGGTCCGCGATAGCAGCCGTGGCTGCAAGGACGCCACCAAGGAAGATCACCACCATCCATCCCAACTTTGACCAGATACTCATCCGTTACCCTATGTCCGTTTCGGGAAGTCACTTGAGCTCGAGCGGGAAGAAGAAATAACCGAGATAGAATTAGGAAACAAGCGGAAACCTTGTGAATTCATTACTTCTACGTCGAAAGTTTCTGAGCGACTAAAAGTCGCGCTGGATGCATCGCGATACCATGGCGCCTGTGACGAAGTGGCGGAGGATTGCTACCATGCCGACCATGGGAGAATTAGACACCCTTGAGGCCGAAGCGATCCATGTGATCCGCGAGGTCGCCGCGGGCTTTCGCAAGCCTGTCATGCTCTATTCGATCGGCAAGGATTCCTCGGTATTGCTGCACCTGCTGCGCAAGGCCTTTGCTCCCGCGCCTCCGCCGATGCCGCTACTGCATGTAGACACCACCTGGAAGTTCCGCCAGATGTACGCCTTGCGCGAGCGCGTGGCGGCGGCCCCGGACATCACCCTGCTGGTCCACACCAACGCCGAAGCCCTGGCCCAGGGCATTTCGCCGCTCGTCCACGGCGCGACGGTCCATACCGAACTGATGAAGACGGTGGCGCTCCGTCAGGCGCTGGATCGGCACGGGTTCGATGCAGCCATTGGCGGTGCGCGGCGCGACGAGGAAGCCTCCCGTGCCAAGGAACGGGTCTTTTCCTTCCGCAATGTCCAGCACCGCTGGGACCCGAAGGCACAACGCCCGGAACTGTGGCATCTCTACAACACCGGCCTCGCCCCCGGCGAGACCGCGCGGGCTTTCCCGCTGTCCAACTGGACGGAGCTGGATATCTGGCGCTATATCCAGCGTGAAGGGATCGAAGTGGTGCCGCTTTACTTTGCCACGGAACGACCCGTTATCCAGCGCGATGGGGCCTGGCTCGTCATCGATGACGAGCGGCTGATCCCGCGACCGGACGAACAGGTTCAGATGCGCCGGGTGCGCTTCCGTACGCTGGGCTGCTATCCACTCACCGCTGCCATCGAATCGAACGCCACGACGCTCAATGCCCTGATCGACGAGCTGATCAATGCGAGGACATCGGAGCGCCAAGGCCGGGTCATCGACCGCGATCCAGCGGCATCCATGGAGCGCAAGAAGCAGGAAGGTTACTTCTGATGGCGGCAACCGATACCCATGACCTGCTGCGCTTCATCACCTGCGGCAGCGTGGACGATGGCAAAAGCACCTTGCTCGGGCGACTGCTCCACGATGGGGGCATGCTCCCCGAAGACCATCTGGCCACCCTGGCGCGCGACAGCGCACGGCAGCATCCGGACACACCCGGCAAGCTGGACTTCGCGCTGTTGACCGATGGCCTGGCGGCCGAACGCGAACAAGGCATCACCATCGATGTGGCCTACCGTTACTTCCACACGGCGCGCCGGAGCTTCATCGTGGCCGACTGCCCAGGCCACGAGCAGTACACGCGCAACATGGCCACGGGAGCTTCCACGGCATCGCTTGCCGTGGTGCTGGTGGATGCACGCAAGGGCCTGCTCGCGCAGACCCGGCGGCACAGTTACATCTGCTCGCTGCTGGGCATCGGGCAGGTCATCCTGGCGGTCAACAAGATGGACCTGGTGGGGTTCGACCCAGCCGTGTTCGATGACATCCGCGGGGCGTACCAGGCCCTGGCCGACCAGCTCGGTATCGCCAGCGTCGTGGCCATTCCGGTGGTGGCGACCGACGGCGATCACGTCGCGACGCGTTCTCCGCGCATGCCTTGGCACGCCGGCCCCACCCTGCTCCAGGCACTGGAAGAAGCCCCGCTTCCGCAGCCCGCCGACAACCCTGACTTCCGCCTGCCGATCCAACTGGTGGTGCGCCCTCACCAGGACTACCGCGGCTATGCCGGTACCGTCGAGGCCGGTAGCGTCAAGGTGGGCGACGAAGTGGTGGTCCAGCCTGGCAAGACCACCGCGCGCGTAGCCACCTTGCACATAGCCGGTGTACCTGCCGACGCCGCGCGGCGAGGGCAAGCCGTGATGCTCACCTTGCAGCCGGACGTCCAGGCCGGGCGGGGCCAGGTGCTCGCCAGCGCCAGCGCGCCTTGTCCGGAGGCATCGCAGTTCGCCTGCCATCTGCTGTGGATGAGCGCGGAGCCCATGTTGCCGGGACGCGCCTACGATCTCCTGCAAGGCACGGGGCGCGTGAGGGCCCGGATCACCGCGATCAAGCACAAGGTGGATGTCCATACCCAGGCACCCCTGGCGGCAAGGCGGCTGGAGCTCAACGAGGTCGGCGCATGCAACCTGGACCTGGACCAGGACATCGCCTTCGAGCCGTTCACCGCCAATGCGGCGCTGGGCGGCTTCGTGCTGGTGGACACGCAGAGCCGGGCGACCGTCGCCTGCGGCCGGCTCGATTTCGCCTTGCGCCGCTCGGCCAATATCCACTGGCAGCACATGGACGTGGACAAGGCCATCCGCAGCCATGCCAAGGCGCAGAAGGCGCTGTGCGTGTGGTTCACCGGGCTTTCTGGCTCGGGCAAGTCGACCATCGCCAACCTGCTGGAACAGCGCCTCACCGCCTTGGGTCACCACACCTACCTGCTCGACGGTGACAACGTTCGCCATGGCCTCAACAACGACCTTGGCTTTACCGACGAAGCGCGCGTGGAGAATATCCGTCGCCTGGCCGAAGTCGCGCACCTGATGGTGGACGCCGGGCTCGTGGTACTGGTGTGTGCCATCTCGCCTTTCGCCGCCGAGCGCGAGTTCGCCCGCGG
>Ga0207705_10001906_pt1 | contig 16306 bp, 14 predicted proteins | sample KBSC13metaG_FD_184314 | JGI IMG/M metagenome (GOLD analysis project Ga0207705, IMG submission 184314) | Corn rhizosphere microbial communities from Kellogg Biological Station, Michigan, USA - KBS C1-3 metaG (SPAdes) (version 2) | ecosystem: Host-associated > Plants > Roots > Rhizosphere > Soil ...
GTGTTCACGATCCAGTCGATGCTGCGCGGAAGGTGCCACAGCGTGAAGCCCAGCGGGTTTGCTCCCGGCAGCACCGGCGACGCCCAGTCGAGACCGTCCGCCTGCTCGATCAGCGCCCTGGCGCCGGCGCCGACGGCGGCGATTCGGTCGCGAACCAGCGCAACACCGTTCATGCCACCCCCAACGCGTTGTCAGCCTGTGGCGACTCTATGGGGTCATCACCGGCTGACAACTGCTCATTGCTGCGGGGCGTGTCGGTCCAAGAAGGTATAGACGTCGGTGGTGTCGACGCCGGGGAAGGTCCCCGGCGGCAGCGCGGCGAGCAGGTGGCTGTGCGCCCGGGCCGAGGGCCAGGCCTGGCCTTCCCACTTCGACGACAGCTCGGCCGGGGGACGCCGGCAGCACGCCGGTGACGGGCAGGTCGACCGACGGCGGCGCTGAGTGTCGGCCCCGCGGAACCACTTCGCGTGCTGGAACGGCACGCCCACGGTGACCGCGAACTCGCCGCCGCCGCCCGGCTCGACGTGCGCGGTGCAGAAGAAGGTGCCGGCCGGGGTGTCCGTGAACTGCGTGTAGGTGCCGTAGCGGTCACCGGAGGCGAACACCCGGCGGCTGGTGTATTGCCGGCAGGCCATCTGCCCTTCGATCGCACCGGCCGCGTCGGTCGGGTAGGGGAGCCCGTCGTTCTCGTAGGCCTTGTAGATCGTGCCGGTCGCGTCGGTGCGGGTGAAGTGCACCTGCAGCCCGAGATGGTGGGTTGCAAGGTTGGTGAACCGGTGCGCCGCGGTCTCGTGCGACACCGCGAAGACGTCGCGCAGGTCCTCCATCGACAACGAGTGGTCGCGCTTGGACTCGAGCAGGAACTGCGTCGCCGCTCGTTCCGGCACGAGCAGCGCGGCCGCGAAGTAGTTGGCCTCGACCCGCTGGCTCAGGAACTCGGCGAAGTCCTTCGGGTCGGTGTGGCCGAGCGCGAAGTGGCCCAGGGTCTGCAGCACGACGTAGCGCGGGTCGTGCCCGGCCGGCCGCTGCGGCAGGTAGATCCGCCGGTTGACCAGGTCCGTCACCGATCGCGTCGACTCGGGCAGATCGCTGACGTTGTGCAGCGTGAACCCGTAGTGGGTGGCCAGGTCGGTGATCGCCCGCTGCGGCAGGGCGCCGCTCGAGTGGCTCACCGCGCGCAGCGCCTCCTCGGCCACCTGCTCGACCTGCGGGAAGTAGTTGTTCTGCGCGCGCATGGCCCGGCGCAGCTCGACGTTGGCCCGGCGGGCCGCTTCCGGCGTTGCGGCGAACCGCTCGTCGCGGCGGCGCAGTTCCTCGTGCAGCGCGACGACGTGTTCGAGCACGTCGGTGGGGATCCGCGGGCTCGGCCGCAGCGGCGCCAGTCCCATGGTCGCGAACGCCGGGTCGCGCTGCGCCCGATCCAGGGCGATCTCGAGCGACGCCCGCCGGCTCGGGGGCTCCGGGCGGAGCAGCTCGTCCAACGGGGCGTCGAGCGCGCGGGCGATCGACTGCAGCAGTGACAGCTTCGGCTCGCGCCGGCCGTTCTCGATCATCGACAGCGCCGACGGGACGGTGCCGACCGACTCGGCGAGCTGCGCGAGGGTGAGGCCGCGGGTGCGGCGCGCGTGCCGCAGCCGCTGGCCGAGCACGACCCCGTCGTACGACGCCGCCACCCCCTGCGCGCTTGTGAGATCGGTCACGATCTTGACGCTAGCAGAAGAAATCGTGAAATTCACGGGCGTCGGGGGAGGACAGCACGAGTTCTCCGCGTCATAGTGAGCAGGAAATCAGAAGTTCACTCAACCAGAGGAGCTATCACGCAATGCCCAGCACCACCGAACTTCAGCAACAGGCCGACGCCCTGTCCAAGGAATGGGAGACGAATCCCCGCTGGAAGGGCCTGACCCGCGACTACAGCGCCGAGGACGTGATCCGCCTGCGCGGGTCCGTGACCGAGGAGCACACGCTCGCCCGGCGCGGTGCGGAGAAGCTGTGGAACCTCGTCAACAGCGAGGACTACGTCCACGCGCTCGGCGCCCTCACCGGCAACCAGGCCGTGCAGCAGGTGCGCGCCGGCCTGAAGGCCATCTACCTGTCCGGCTGGCAGGTCGCCGGCGACGCCAACCTCGGTGCGCAGACCTACCCGGACCAGAGCCTCTACCCGGCCAACTCGGTCCCGGCCGTCGTACGCCGGATCAACAACGCGCTGAAGCGCGCCGACCAGATCACCTGGAGCGAGGGCAAGACGGAGGTCGACGACTGGTTCGCTCCGATCGTCGCCGACGCCGAGGCCGGCTTCGGTGGCGTGCTCAACGCGTTCGAGCTGATGAAGAACATGATCGACGCGGGCGCCGCCGGCGTGCACTGGGAGGACCAGCTGTCCTCGGCGAAGAAGTGCGGCCATCTCGGCGGGAAGGTGCTCATCCCGACCAACCAGCACGTCAAGACGCTCAACGCCGCGCGCCTCGCCGCCGACGTCGAGGGCGTCCCGACGCTGGTCGTCGCCCGCACCGACGCGCAGGCCGCGACGCTCATCACGAGCGACGTCGACGAGCGCGACGCGCAGTACGTCACGGGCGAGCGCACCGCCGAGGGCTTCTACCGGGTGACCAACGGCATCGACCCGTGCGTCACCCGCGCGCTGGCCTACGCGCCGTACGCGGACCTGATCTGGATGGAGACCAGCACCCCGGACCTCGAGATCGCGCGGCAGTTCGCCGAGGCGGTCAAGAAGGAGTTCCCGGACCAGCTGCTGGCCTACAACTGCTCGCCGTCGTTCAACTGGAAGCAGCACCTCGACGACAGCACCATCGCGAAGTTCCAGCGCGAGCTCGGCGCGATGGGCTACAAGTTCCAGTTCATCACCCTGGCCGGTTTCCACGCTCTCAACTACTCGATGTTCGAGCTCGCCAGCGGCTACGCCGAGCGCGACATGGCGGCCTACGTCGAGTTGCAGGAGAAGGAGTTCGCGGCCGAGGCCGCCGGCTACACCGCGACCAAGCACCAGCGCGAGGTCGGCGCCGGCTACTTCGACCTCGTCGCGACGGCGATCGACCCTCAGGCCGAGACCCTCGCCCTCAAGGGCAGCACCGAAGAAGAGCAGTTCCACTAAGCAGCACCACCCACAGGGGAGCGGGGTTGGCGCCCCGCGACAAGCACCGGAGGTGCCATGAAGCACTGTGATGGACGACTGTTCGACGGAAGTGCCTGCAACAACGACGTCTACGAGTGCGCGCAGTGCGGCGCCTCCGGTTGCATCGGCGACGGCTGCGACAACCAGAGCTTCACGGCGCCGACCTGCTGCGGATCGGAACTAGGAGCACGGACCCTCGCGACCGCTGCCGCCTGACGGCAGCAGCGCGCGAGCTCAGGCACGCGGCGGCGACCCAGCTGGGCGGGTCGCCGCCGCGTCCTGTTTTCGCAGGCGTGTCTGGCGTTGCGCCCAGGCGTCGATCGCGCCGGCAAAACCCAGTACGACGACAACGGCGGTGACCACTCCGCCGAGCGCATCGGTCACGTAGTGCCAGCCCAGCGCGACGACCGCTATCGCGACGACGCCTGCTGCCGCCAGCGCCAGCAGCGCGGCCAGGATGCGGCCGGCCGCCGGCAACAGCCGGGTGTTCTCGTGCGGCAGCAACAACACGGCGATCGTGAGCGCCAGCGCAAATGCTCCGGTCGTATGACCGCTGGGGAACAGCAGCGACGCGACGCCTTCCCGGTGCACGACCGGCTTGAGCACCTTCTCCGTCACTGCGCCCGCAGCCGGCGCGGCGACCAGCGCGAAGACAGCGGCGTACGGACGCCGGATCAGCAGGCAGAGCACGGCGAGGAGCACGGCTCCGCCCACGACCGCTCCCGGTGAACCCAGCTGTGCGGCGAGTGACAGCAGCCGGTCATGCGCTGCGAGCCGCGCCTGGATGCTGCCGGACAGTGGCCGGTCGAGATGCCCGGCGGCGGGGTTGGCGACGTGGATCGACAGCGCCGCGAGCCCGATCGCGGCCAGCAACCAGACCGCGAACGCGAACGGCCGCCACGCAGCGGGAATCAGCGGCCGACGGGACACCCCATCACGCTAAATGCGCCGAGGCCACCCCTCCCACTTCGAACAGCCGGCGACCACTTTCGGCGGCGTACGGCGGAGTGTCGAGGTCGCCCGGTGTTCGAGGTCGAGCGGTGCGTCAGGATGGCGCCGTGCTGAACACATGGCTTACCGACCGCTTCGACCTGACCGTGCCGATTGTCCTGGCGCCGATGGCAGGTGCCTCCGGGGGAGCGCTGGCCGGCGCCGTCTCGGCCGCCGGCGGGCTGGGGATGATCGGGTTCGCCGTCGGACCGCCCGACCGGCTGGAGTCAGGGATGAAGCTTGCGGCCGTATCTGGCAAGGCGTTCGGCGTGGGCTTCCTCGCTTGGTTGCTGCCGCACGATGAGGCGCCGCTCGACGTCGCCCTCGAGGGTGGCGCGCCGCTCGTGTCGGTGTCCTTCGGCGACTACGCCCGCTACGTCGACCGCATCCACGCGGCGGGCTCACTCGTGGCCACGCAGGTCGGCACCGTCGACGACGCGCATGCCGCGGTCGATGCCGGCGTTGACGTCATCGTTGCCCGCGGCGGCGAGGGTGGTGGCCACGGTCGCGATGTGATCGCGACGCTGCCGCTCTTGCAGGCAGTGCTCGACGAGATCGACCTGCCGGTGCTTGCCGCCGGTGGCATCGCGACTGCGCGCGGCCTCGCAGCGGTGCTGGCCGCGGGTGCGGCAGGAGCCTGGGTCGGTTCGGCGTTTCTGGCCTGCGATGAAGCAGCAAACGACGAGCCCGCTCGCGCTGCCGTGGTCAATGCCGCGATGACCGACACGATCTACACCACGGTGTTCGACATCGGCAGTCGCATTCCGTGGCCGGCGGGCTTCGGCGGCCGCGCGATCAGGACGGCCTACGCCGACACGTGGCACGGCCGCGAAGAGGAACTGCGGGCCAATCCGGTGCGCGCCGAGGAACCGACGCTCTGGGCGGGCCAGGCCGTCGGTCTGGTGCGCGAGCAGCGCCCGGCTGCTGACGTCGTCGCGGACTTCGCCGGGGCGGAAAGCCTGCTTGCTAAAGTTTCCACCGGGGGTTACCGCGGGTAACTCCCCTGCATCGCCGCGACTGACCCGCTCGTCGGAGCGGAAAGCGCGTCATGCGACCCTTGCAGCACACCAAAAACTTTCGTGGGAGGTCGGCCGCCGGCCATGAACATCGTCGTCTGCGTGAAGCAGGTTCCCGACACGTGGGCTGAGAAGAGGCTCAGCGACACGGACAAGACCGTCGACCGCGAGGGCGTTGACGGCGTCATGAACGAGCTGGATGAGTACGCCGTCGAAGAGGCTCTGCGCATCAAAGAGGCGCAGGGTGGCGAGGTGACCATCCTGTCGATGGGCCCGGACAAGTCGGTCGAGACGATCCGCAAGGCGCTGTCGATGGGCGCGGACAAGGCCGTGCACCTGGTCGACCCGGCGCTGCACGGATCGGACGCGCTGGCCACGTCGTACGCGCTCGCGAAGGCGCTCGGCACCATCGAGCACGACCTCGTCATCCTCGGCGTGGAGGCGACCGACGCGCGGATGAGCGTGGTGCCCGCCATGCTGGCCGAGCGGCTCGGCGCCTCGCAGCTGACGTTCGCGCGCAAGGTCGACGTCGCCGACGGCACCGTGAAGATCGAGCGGATGACCGACACCGGCTACGACGTGGTCGAGGGATCGACGCCGGCGGTCGTATCCGTGGTCGAGAAGATCAACGAGCCGCGCTACCCGTCGTTCAAGGGCATCATGGCCGCCAAGAAGAAGCCGCTGACGACGCTTTCCGCGGCGGACGCGGGCATCGAGGCCGACAAGGTCGGCCTCGGCGGCTCGACGACCGAGGTCGCGGACGTCACCGCGCGGCCGCCGAAGCAGGCCGGTCAGATCGTCAAGGACGAGGGCGACGGCGGCGCGAAGCTCGCCGAGTTCCTCGCGGCCCAGAAGTTCATCTGACAGGAGCATTGACCACTCATGGCTGAGGTACTCGTTCTGGTCGAGCACGTCGACGGTGCTCCCAAGAAGGTGACGTTCGAGCTGCTGACGCTCGCCCGCTCGCTCGGTGAGCCGGCTGCGGTCTTCGTCGGCAACGGTGCGGACAACGCCAAGGAGAAGCTCGCCGAATACGGCGCGACCAAGATCTACGTCGCCGGCGACGGCGACCTCGATGGCTATCTGGTCGCGCCGAAGGCGGAGGTCCTCGCGCAGATCGTGCAGCAGTCGTCGCCGGCGGCAGTGCTGATCCCGAGCTCGCCCGAGGGCAAAGAGGTCGCCGGGCGGCTCGCGGTCAAGCTCGAGTCCGGCGTCATCACCGACGCGGTCGGTGTCGAGGACGGCTTCGTCGCCAAGCAGAGCATCTTCGGTGGCGCGTTCAACGTCTCGTCGAAGGTCAGCAAAGGCACGCCGATCATCACGGTCCGCCCCAACTCGACTGCACCGGAGGCATCGCCGGCGCAGCCAACTGAGGAGCAGGTCTCGGTGTCGCTGTCCGACGCCGCCAAGAAGGCCAAGGTGCTCGACCGGATCACCGAGAAGAAGGGTGGCCGACCCGAGCTGACCGAAGCGGCGATCGTCGTCTCCGGCGGCCGCGGTCTCGGCGAAGGCAAGAACTTCGAGCTGATCGAGAAGCTCGCCGACACCCTCGGTGCCGCTGTCGGTGCGTCGCGTGCCGCGACCGATGCCGGCTGGTACCCGCACACCAACCAGGTCGGCCAGACCGGCAAGACCGTGTCGCCGCAGCTCTACATGGCGATCGGCATCTCCGGTGCGATCCAGCACCGGGCCGGCATGCAGACGTCGAAGACCATCATCGCCATCAACAAGGACCCAGAGGCGCCGATCTTCGAACTGGTCGACTTCGGCGTCGTTGGCGACCTCTTCAACGTCGTCCCCGCCCTCGTCGACGAAATCGACAAGCGGAAGTAAGTCGCTCGGTCCAGCGTGCTCAGGCTTCGCCGGAGGGCTTCGCCGGAGGACTTCGCCGACCTTCACGAAGTGCTGTAACGAGCGCGTTTTTACTGCACTTTCGTCGAGGTCGACGACGGGGCGCGGGACTCAAGCGGTGCGCGGCGCTAGCACCGTCGCGCGGCTCCTCGTCCTCGAGAGTTGTCAGCGCCACGTGACCCTATGGGGTCTGGTGGCGCTGACAAGTCATTAGTGTCGGTGCGTGGCAGCGAGCTGGGATCGCCGGTCGGCTAAGCAGCTGCGTTCGTTGCAGGACGAGCTGGTGCGTACGCAGGTGCGAGCCGTTGCGACGGCGGCGCCGTACTGGAAGCAGCGCTTCACCGAGCTCGGCCGCCCGCCCGGCAGCGTCGACAGCATGGCAGCACTCGGCGGCATCCCGGCCGTCGGAGAACGCGACGTCAGCCCGAACGGCGAGCCTGCCGCGATGGCCGGGCTCGTCATGCACGGCGGCGAACGGCAGTTCGCGTTGCACAGCAGCGGGCCGCAGTTGCGGCGAGCGTTGCGCCTGCGCGTCACCAGCCCGTCGACCTACCAACGCGTGGTCGAGGCGGAGACGAAGCCGACGAGCTATGTCTGGTCGGGGATCGGATTCCGCTACCCGATCGCGTCCACCCGCGGCGACCTCGACGTCGTCGCGCGTGCGGGTGCGCGGCTGTGGAACGTGCTCGGTCTCAGCGCCGACGACGCTTTGCTGTCTGCGGTGCCTGCCGCGACTCCCGAGCACAGCGCGCTGCACCTGGCGGCGTTGGCCGCGGGGGCCCCGGCGTTGTTGCCCGGCGACTCGCTCGACTTGGTGGCGACCGCTGCGCGGCTGGCGCCGCCCACCGTGCTCGCTGCGCCCACCGGAGCTGCGGTCGACGTCGTACGCGCCGTCGGTGAGGCCGAAGGCTTGGCCCGCGTCACCACGATGCTTCTGATCGGCGCCGCGAGCGACGCGGAACGGGCAGCAGTCAGAGCGGTCCTCAGCGAGGCCGGCGTGTCCGCCACTGTCCTTGCAGTGCACGCGCCCGCGGGCGCGCGTGTGCTGTGGGCGGAGTGCCGCGAGTCCGCCGGAGCGAGCGGCCTGCACACCTATCCGGACCTCGAGGCCGTGCAGGTCGTCGATGCCGAGACCGGCGACACCCAGGAAGGTGGCGGATCAGGGGAGCTGGTCGTCACCCAACTCGGATTGCGTGGCAGCGCGCTGCTCCGCTGGCGCAGCGGCGACCTGATCCAGCAGATCAGCACCGAGCCCTGCCCGTCGTGCCACCGCACCGTTCCGCGCGTCGTGGGTCTACGCCGCCAAGCGCTCGTCGTCAGCACCGAGAGCCGCAGGCTGCTCGACCTTCGTGTGGTGACGGGCGCACTCGCCGGACGCGCCGACATCGTGGACTGGCGCATCGTGCTGGGCGGCCGCTCCCGGGACGGCCGCGAGCAGGTCGTCGTGCATCTGACCACTTCGACTGATCCCGGTGAGGCCGCCGTCGGTGCCGCCGCGGACATCCGTGCTGTTGCCGGCCGGCTGCCGACCCAGCTGGTCACCGCGACGTCCGACGAGTTGGCCGCCGTGACGGGTGCGGCACTCACGCCGCGGATACTCGTACGCCGATAAATTGGCGGCGTGAGCGACTTCGACGACCTTCGCGCATTCCAGGCGGTCCCGCGGCTCGGTGAGCTGCGGCTGTCACCCGACGGACGTCGGCTGGTCGTCACCGTCGGGCAGCTCGACGAGACCGGCGCCAAGCACACCGAGTCGCTGTGGGAGCTCGATCCCGACGGCGCCGCCCCGCCCCGCCGACTGACGTTCTCCGCCCGGGGTGAGAGAGCGCCGCGGTGGATGCCGGACGGCTCGTTGCTGTTTCTCTCCGCGCGCGGCGACGATGACGACTCGCCGGCGTCGATGTGGCTGCTGCCGGCTGCCGGTGGCGAGGCGCACGAGGTCGTCGACCGGCCGGGCGGCATCAGCTCGTTCGAGGTGGCCCGGTCGGCTCGCGCCGTCGTCGTTGGCGCACCGATGCTTCCGCGCGCCGCCGACGGTGATGCCGACGCGGCGCTGCGCAAGGAACGCGAGGAGCGCAAGGTCAACGCGATCCTGCACGAGGCCTCACCGATTCGGTACTGGGACCACGACCTCGGCCCGGGGGAGCTCCGGCTGCTGTCGGCACGCGTGACGGACGAAGGTCACGACGAGATTCGCGACCTCACCCCGCAGCCGCAGCGAGCGCTGGACGAGCAGGCGTTCGACATCACGCCCGACGGCGGCACGGTCGTCACCGGCTGGGCGGTTGACGACGAGCCCGGCTTCCCACGCCCGCAGCTGGTGGCGATCGACGTCGCGACGGGGGCGCATCGCGTTCTCGCCGCGGATGCCGGCGCCTCCTTCAGCGACCCTGTCATCTCGCCCGACGGCACGCGCGTGGCGTGCGTTCGCGTGCAGGACAGCACGTACGACGAGGCGCCGCTGCCGCAGCTCTGGATCGTGGATCTCGCCGGTGGGGAAGGTCGAGCCGTCGCCGCGGACGCCGACCTGTGGCCGACCTCGCCGGTCTGGGCGGCGGACGGGTCGGCGCTGTTCTTCACCTCCGACCACCAGGGCCACCACCCGATCTTCCGGGTCGACCTCGCCACCGACACGATGCCGCAGCTGACATCGAGCGGCCACTACACCTCCGTGCAGGTGAGCCCGGACGGCGAGACGGTGTATGCACTGCGCGACCACATCGATGCGCCGCCGACGCCGGTCCGGCTCCCGAGCCGCTCCACTGCTGAGCCGCCCGCGACGATTCCCGCGCTCGGCGCGGTCGAGCTCTCCGGGCGCTTGGACGAGATCAGCACGGTGGTCGACGACGGCACCGTCGTACGGGCCTGGCTCGCGCTCCCGGCGGACGCGAGCGCCGACAAGCCCGCGCCGCTGCTGTTGTGGATCCATGGCGGGCCGCTGAATTCGTGGAACTCGTGGACCTGGCGGTGGAACCCGTGGGTCATGACCGCCCAGGGCTACGCCGTGCTCCTGCCTGACCCGGCGCTGTCCACCGGCTACGGGCGCTCGATGATCCAGCGCGGCTGGGGGCAGTGGGGTGGCACGCCCTACACCGACCTGATGTCGATCACCGACGAGGCGGTCAAGCGGGCGGACATCGACGAGACCCGCACGGCCGCCATGGGCGGCTCGTACGGCGGCTACATGGCCAACTGGGTCGCGGGTCACACCGACCGGTTCCGCTGCATCGTCACGCACGCGAGCCTGTGGGCGCTCGATCAGTTCCAGGGGACCACCGACCATCCGGCGTACTGGGCGCGCGAGTGGGGCCTGCCGCACATCCAGCCCGATCGCTACCAGCAGTGGTCGCCGCACCGCTTCGCGGACGACATCACCACGCCGATGCTGGTCATCCACGGCGACAAGGACTACCGCGTGCCGGTTGGCGAAGCCCTGCGGTTGTGGTGGGACCTGCAACGGCGAGAGGTTCCCTCGAAGTACCTCTATTTCCCGGACGAGGGGCACTGGATCTTGAAGCCGGGCAATGCCCAGGTCTGGTACGAGGCTGTTTCGGCGTGGCTCGCGACCCACGTCCTGGGAGAGGAATGGAAGCGGCCCGACCTGGTCTAGAAGGCTAGGCTTTCCCCGATGGCCTACCTCGATCACGCCGCCACGACGCCGATGCTGGCGGAGGCGGCCGACACGATGGCGGCGTTGCTGCGCGAGGTCGGCAACGCCTCGTCGCTGCACGGCGCGGGGCGGCGTGCCCGGCGGGTCGTGGAGGAGTCGCGCGAGAAGGTGGCGGCGGCGCTCGGCGCGCGACCCAGCGAAGTGGTGTTCACCAGCGGCGGCACGGAAAGCGACAACCTCGCGATCAAAGGCATCTACTGGTCACGGCGCTCGCTCGAGGACGGGCGGCGCAGGGTGCTGCTCTCTGCGGTCGAGCACCACGCGGTGCTGGACTCCGCGTTGTGGCTCGCCGAGCACGAGGGCGCAGAGATCACCTGGCTGCCGGTTGACGAGGCCGGCCGGGTGAGCGCCGACGGTCTGCGGGCCGCGATCGGCGGCGACGGCTCCGACGTGGCGCTGATCAGCGTGATGTGGGCAAACAACGAGGTCGGCACCGTGCAGCCGATCGAAGAGCTTGCCGCCGTCGCGCACGAGCACGGCATCCCGCTGCACAGCGACGCCGTACAAGCAGTGGGGCAGTTGCCGGTCGACTTCGCCGCTTCAGGTGTCGACGCGATGACGGTGACCGGGCACAAGTTCGGTGGCCCGATCGGGGCGGGCATGCTCCTGCTCGGGCGTGACGTCGACGCGTCGCCGGTGCTGCACGGCGGCGGCCAGGAACGCGACGTGCGCTCGGGCACCCTCGACGCACCCGCAGTCGCCGCCCTGGCCGTTGCTCTGGAGATGGCGACCAAGGAGCAGCCGGTGCGGGCCGAACGGCTCGCCGGGTTGCGCAACGACTTGGTGCGGCGCGTGCACGAGGTGGTGCCGGACGCGTTGCTCAACGGTGACCCGACGCTCGTCTCCGGCGCGCGGCTGCCGGGCAACGCGCACTTCTCGTTCCCCGGGTGTGAAGGCGACGCGCTGTTGCTGCTGCTCGACGCACGCGGCATCGAGTGCTCGACCGGATCGGCGTGCTCGGCGGGCGTCGCGCGCCCGTCCCATGTGCTGCTCGCGATGGGCCACGACGAGGCTCGGGCCCGTGGGTCGCTGCGGTTCTCGCTCGGGCACACGTCGACCCCGGACGACGTCGACGCGCTGATCGACGTGCTCCCGTCGGTCGTCGAGCGTGCCCGCGCTGCCGGGCAGTGACATGAAGGTCTTGGCCGCGCTCTCCGGCGGCGTCGACTCCGCGGTTGCCGCCGCGCGTGCCGTCGACGCCGGGCATGACGTCACCGCCGTGCACCTCGCGCTGTCCGCGGCGCCGGCGTCCTACCGAAGCGGGGCGCGCGGATGCTGTTCGCTCGAGGACGCCCGCGACGCGCGACGTGCGGCCGACGTGCTCGGCGTCCCGTTCTATGTGTGGGACGTTGCGGAGAAATTCTCCGCCGCGGTCGTCGACGACTTCTTGAGTGAATACGCCGCGGGCCGCACGCCCAACCCGTGCATCCGCTGCAACGAGCGGATCAAGTTCGCCGCCGTGCTCGAACGCGCGCTCGCGCTCGGCTTCGACGCGGTGTGCACCGGCCACTACGCCCGCATCATCGACGGCCGGTTGCACCGCTCGGTCGACAGCGGCAAGGACCAGTCGTATGTGCTCGCGGTGCTGAGGCCCGCGCAGCTGGCACATGCCCTGTTCCCTGTCGGTGACACGGTCAAGGCGGCGATTCGGCGCGAGGCGGCCGACCGCGGCTTGGCGGTAGCGGAGAAGCCCGACAGCCACGACATCTGCTTCATCGCCGACGGCGACACGCAAGGGTTCCTGCGCAAGCGGCTCGGCGACCAGCCGGGCTCGTTCGTCGACGCCGTGACCGGCGACGTTGTGGGTTCACATGACGGCGCTTATGCGTTCACCGTCGGGCAACGACGCGGTTTGCGACTCGGTGTGCCGGCTGCCGACGGCAAGCCGCGCTACGTCCTCGACGTGTCGCCGGTCACGCGCGAGGTCACCGTCGGTCCGGCCGAGCTGCTCGACGTCGACGTGGTCACGGCCGAGGCGCCGACGTGGTGCGGCGACGCGCCCCGCTCGCCGTTCAGCGGGTTGGCGCAGCTGCGCGCGCACGGCGAGCCGCTGCCCTGCACTGCGACGGTCGAGGACGATGCCCTCGTCGTACGGCTGCACGAGCCGGCGCGCGGCGTCGCGCCCGGTCAGACCGTCGTGCTGTACGACGGCGACCGAGTAGTCGGCTCCGCCACGATCGACAACGCCGCCCAATAGGGTGAATCACATGGCCGAGACCGACGACCGTGTCGAGCTGACCGACCTCGATGTCATCACCCGTTACAGCCTTGCGGTGCGCGCGGCGACGGCCGACCGCGACGAGCTGATCGAGACATTGCGCGGCGACCTCGCGTGGCTGGAAGGCGGCCGTCGACGCGCGTCGCCGGCACCAGCCGCGCCACGCGCAACGCCGGCCCGCTCGGCGACCCCACGCCCCGCGCCGAGGAAGACCACACCCGTCAAGAAGACGCCCGCGGCCAAGAAGACGGTTGCCAAGAAGACGGTTGCCAAGAAGACGGTTGCCAAGAAGACGGCACGCCGCCGCTAGCGGAGCGGAAGCCGTCAGAGGACGTGCTTCCAGCCGCTTCGCTCGACGTAGTCGCGCAGCGGCAGCCACTGCGATTCTTGCAGCGCCATGCCGACACCGGGCGCCCCGCAGATGTGCGGTCCCGGGTCGGTCACCAGCGGGATCGTCGGCGGCGTGAAGTTGGGCGTCGAGAAGTCCAGCGCCAGCGCGAGGTTGCGAGCGGCCGCGTCCCGCGGCGCCAGCGGCTGCAGGCCCCAGCGCCACTCGACGAACTTCAGCATCGACGTGTGGTCGTAGACAGCCTTGTTGATGGCGCCCCGCGCCGCGTACGGCGACAGCACGAACGCCGGCACCCGGAAGCCGGCCTGCGAGTGGTCGAAGTCGTTCGTCGGTGGGTCGTCAGGCAGCCGTGGCGGCGGGACGTGATCGAAGAAGCCGCCCCACTCGTCGTACATGATGACCAGCGCTGTCTTCGACCACAGCGGCGAGTTGACCACTGCGTTGGCGATGAGTGACACGAATGCTTGTCCGCGCAGGATGTCGGCGTGCGGGTGGTCGTCGTTGGACCCGCCCTGGTCCTCGCCCAGGAAGAACGGGTCGATGTAGCTGAACGACGGCAACGTGCCCGACGCGGCCTGGGCCAGGAACGTCTCGAACGGCCGTGAGATCGGGATGTACTTCTCGCCCCACAGCGCCAGGAAGGGCAGATCGTTGAAGTAGTAGTTGGCCGGAACACCAGCTGCCGCCAACCGGTCCCAGATCGTCGGCATCATGTTCTGGACCGTCGAGTTGTCCAGCTGCTGGGTGCGCGCGGAATGCGTGTAGTAGCGGTTGGGATAGGTCGGGCCGAGCAGCGAGCAGAACCAGTGGTCGAACACGGTCGTCTGCCGGACGAACGTCCCATAGAGCGGCAGGTCCGCACCGGTGTAGTAGCCGAGCGCGAAGTCGTCGTAGCCGGGACCGCGCCGGAACCCGTCGCACTTGCCGTTGTTGAACTGGATCCGGCCGCCCGGATAGGAGTGGTCCGGGTCGTTGAAGCCGCAGCCCTGACGGTCGGTGAGGTGGTGCGTCGGGTGCAGCACACCCTTCTGGTCCGGATAGGACAGTCCGGCCTGCCGACCTTCCGCGCCGGGCAGCCAGCCGAGGTAATGGTCGAACGACCGATTCTCCATGCAGACGACCACGATGTGGTCGATGCCGCTGCTGTTCGGGTTCGGAAGAATCGTGCGGACATTGCGTACGGCGCGGGACGCGGCGGCTGCGCGGCCTGCGGCAGCGCCGGCTGCGGTGACCGCCGTACCCATCAGGAGCTGGCGGCGGGTCAGCGGGGACATGTCAGCCTTTCTGCGGGCAGCTGGTGAACAGGTCTTTGCCGAACGAGGGGACGCCGGCTGCGCCGGCCTCACCGAGGTGGCCCGCCCCGTCGCTTCCGCCGCTGCGGATGCCGAAGATGTCCTCGAGGCTGCGCAGCAGCGAATAGTGGTTGTACGCCGTGCTGTCGGTGCGCGCGCCGGCCACGCATCGCCCGATGACCAGAGCGCCGGTGCGGCCACCGCCCGCGCCGTAGACGCCGGGCATCGGTGAGTTGGGTCCCGGTTGCTCACCGCAGCACGCGGATGCGTCGGATTGGAATGCTGCCTCATCGGTGGTGATGACGAGCAGACCATCCTTCTTGAAGGCCGGTGACGACTCGATCCGCGGGACCCAGGTGGACAGGAAGTGGTCGATCGAGACCAGGCCACCGGCGTTGGACCCCTTGGAGTCCTTGCCGGTGCAGGGAGAGTCGTGTCCGTCGTCGCAGAGGTTTGGCGTGATGAAGGAGAAGTTCGGTGTGGTCGCGACGGTCCGCAGGTCGTGCGTCAGCCGGTAGAGCGGCACGACGTTGGCGTGACACGAGCCTGAGTCGATGAGCGAGTGGAAGTAGACGAACGGGTTGTGCCGTGCGGCGTACTGGTCGGTCGCCGTCGCCGACTGCGTTCCATCCTGCATCCCCGTGCCGGCGGACTGGGTCGGCGCGCCGCAGTGTGCCGGCTCACGGGTGATGGTGTTGCCCATGTCCTCCATGTAGCCGTGCCAGGTCAGATGGCGCGCCTGCAGCTGGTCGGCGATGGTCGGCACGTTGGGCGGGAAGACGCAACCGACGCCGACGGCCTGGCCGCTGGAGTTGATGAGGGCCGGCGACGGCTCGAAGTCGACGTAGTCCGGGCAGTCCGCCTGCGTCATCGGGTTGGGCGCCTGCCCAGAGATCATCGCGAGGTAGTTGTCGTTGGACTGGTGCCCGATGCCGTAGTAGTTGGACAGCAGCGTTCCCTGCTGCCGCAGCACCTTGCCCAGGTAGGGATTGGGGTTGGACTGGTACGTCGCGGAGTAGTCCTCGTTCTCGAGCACGATCACGAAGACGTGCTTGATCCCGAGCGTTGGTGACGCGGCTGCCCCCTTGGCACCGCCGGCCAGCGCGGGGATCACGGCGGCAAGAAGCGCGCCCACCAGGGCGCACGCCAGAACAGCCTTTCGGAGCAAGGGTTTCCTCCCGAGAGTGCGTCGTCACGTTCTCGATTCGACGGGTACAACGACGAATCCTTTGCGGGGCAACGGGGCGGTTCGGCGAACAACCGGTGAACGGCGATGCGCCCCAGAGAGTCGCCTGAGAACGTCGGTGCCTCCGATTAGGCTCGAATCGTGCTGGCGACCGGTGTGGGCTCTTTGCCCGGCGACGACATCGACGCGTCGGTTGCCCTCGTTTTCGACGAGCTACCCGACTTCCCGCATCTGCCTGAGCTGCCGGCGCGCGGAGCTGGCGCGGACATGATCGGCCGCGCCGCCACCACCCTGGTCGACCTGCCCGTCGACCTGCAGCCGTCGGGCTGGCGGCTGGTGCCGCGACCGGGCGGTGACCTTCGCGGGGCGACCGAGCTACTCGAGCGCGATCTCGACGCGCTCGTGCCGGTCGCGGCGTCGTACGACGGGCCGTTGAAGGTGCAGCTCGCCGGCCCTTGGACGATGGCGGCCTCCTTGCAGACCGACCGCGGGCCGGTTCTGGCCGATCGCGGCGCCGTTCGCGACCTCGTCGACTCGCTGGCCGAAGGGGCGCGGCTGCACCTCGACGCGGTCCGGCGGAGGGTGCAGCCGCGCCCCTTCG
>Ga0207705_10001907_pt1 | contig 16298 bp, 14 predicted proteins | sample KBSC13metaG_FD_184314 | JGI IMG/M metagenome (GOLD analysis project Ga0207705, IMG submission 184314) | Corn rhizosphere microbial communities from Kellogg Biological Station, Michigan, USA - KBS C1-3 metaG (SPAdes) (version 2) | ecosystem: Host-associated > Plants > Roots > Rhizosphere > Soil ...
GTATTCGCCGTGTCGCCGCCGGACGTGGTGAACGGCAATACAGCGAGCGACTTGTCAGTCGTCGCTGCAGTTGCGTGACGGAAGTGCTGGATGACGAGCACGGATACACCTGCGATAACGAGCGCAGCGGCGATTGGAATCGCCCTGTTCCGTCGTCTCCGGGGAGCGGCTGGTGGCGTCGCACTCTCACGCGATGTGTTGACAGATTCGACAGATGCAAGCAACTCACTCGCGGATTGCGGTCTGTTCTCGGGATTCTTGTCGAGACAGCGCATCACGAGCGCGGCAAGCGCTTCGGGCACTTCAGGACGCCGTTCAGAGAGTGATGGCGGCTCCTCGGTAACGTGTGCAGTGATCAATGCCTGCATCGTCTTCCGTTCCGCAAATGGATGCGCTCCCGCGAGTAATTCCCATGCGACGACACCCCAGGCGTAGATGTCGGCGCGTTGATCGGTATCTGGATCGCCGAGTGCCTGCTCGGGCGCCATGTAGGCCGGTGTTCCGAGCGATACGCCAGCCATTGTGATTCCAGTTGTGGAACTGGCATCCAGCGTTCGCGACGCGACGATCGCTTTCGCGATTCCGAAATCCGTGACGACCGCTGCGCCGCCGGAGAGCAGGATGTTCTCCGGCTTGATGTCGCGGTGCACCACGTGCTCCGCGTGCGCGTACGCGAGGGCGCGTGCTACGTCGCGGAGGATGCTCACTGCTTCTGGTACGCCGAGCGCGGATCCACTGGCCAACCGCGCGCGGAGCGACTCGCCGCGGACGAACGGCATCGTGTAGTACGGGAGAGTCCCTGATGTACCCGCTGCGAGCACCGGAACGATATTCGCCTGCTGGAGACGTGCAGCGAGCTTTACTTCGCGCGCGAACCGCTCCGCGCTCAGCCCTTGAGCGTTCTCCGGGGCAATGACTTTCACCACAACGTCGCGACCGAGCGTGAGGTCGCGCGCGACGAACACGCGCGACATGCCGCCGCCACCGAGCTCGCGCTCGACGGCGTAGCACTCACCAAGTGTGGCCTGAAGTTGTTCGCGGAGATCGGTCAACGTTTGCTCACTTCGGTAATTGTGCCGAGTCCGCATTCGTCGGCGCGGCGTCCGGCTACTGCTGTGCTGCGAGCGTTCGCCGATCCATGGTCGACGAGTCACAAAAGTACAGGGCGGCCTGCCTTGCAGGCGCGCGAAAGAGCGGGCCTTCACCTTCTAGCAAACATTTGTATCGACAGCGGGCTTCCGGGCCCCGGACCGATCGACGTAAACGTACGGGTCTCCAGGGTGACTGTCTAATCGCCTTCGCCGGGACCCGGTCTTGGTGTGTCCCGGCACGCCTGAACACGATGGTTTGGAAATCGACCAGTCAGCCGTTGGGCTGTCTCTTTCGGTCGATGCAGAAAGAGATCGATACTTGTCTAAAAGAGAAGTATCGATTACTTATACCTTCACAGCACAGGCAGTCTTACTGAGATTCCACCTACCGGACCGAGCCCACCATGCCCGAATCACTCGACTCACGCCCCGAGCGATACCTTCGCTTCAGCCACCGGAGCCTGGTGGCCCTCTTCATCATTACCCTGGTCGTCGGTGGCCTTTGCCTCGCGATGGCGCTTCGGCCCGGCGACACGCCGCGGTGGATGACGTCGTTGGTCGCTCTCCTGCCTGTCGCCATCGCGATAGGGGTCGTCACGCTCCAGAGGACGACGCTGCGTGGCGATCGCTGGGATCCCAAATCGCCGGAAGTCCAGGCGGTGCTGCAGGATGAATGGCGCCGAGCGAGCATGGACCGGGCGATCCGTGTGGCGTTCTTCGTTATTCTCATCGCGCAGATCCCGATCGGATTGCTGGTCGCGCCACTCCCATCTCTGCGCGCCGTGATGGCGATGGCTACGACGACGCTCACGCTCGGCATGGCGACGTTCCTCGCGCTGTTTCTCTTCTTCAGCCGGCAGGGTCAGGATGAGCAGTGACCGATTGCGAAACACGCTCAAGGTTCAGCGAGCGATGCGCGATCTCACCCAAGCCGAACTTGCATCGCTCGCGGGCGTGACGCGCAGATCGGTGAACGCGATCGAAACGGGACACATGGTACCGTCCGTGCTTCTCGCCCTCAAGCTTGCGCACGCACTCGGAACTTCGATTGACACGATCTTCAGTCTCGACGACGACAGCGCCCCCGCCGGATTCTAGTTCTTCGCCAGTTCTATCCACGTCGGCGCGTGATCGCTCGGCTTTTCCCATCCGCGCACCTCACGGTCGACACCAGCACCGGTCAGACGTGCGGCTGCTGACGGATTGAGCAACAGATGATCGATGCGCAGTCCCGCGTTTCGGCCCCAGGCATTCCGGAAGTAGTCCCAGAAAGTGTAGATCTTTTCATCCGGATGCAGCGTGCGCAGCGCGTCGGTCCAACCCTGTGCGACGAGCCGATGAAATGCGTCGCGCACCTCAGGGAGAAATAGCGCGTCAGTCTGCCAGCGTGCAGGGTTGTACACGTCGAGATCGGTGGGGATCACGTTGTAATCGCCCGCGAGTACGACGGGCCCATCGGCCGTGGTGAGCAAATCTTTCGCGTGCAGGCTCAGCCGCTCGAACCAGCTGAGCTTGTACTCGAGCTTTGGGCCAGGAGCGGGATTGCCATTCGGCAGATACAGGCATCCGACCACCACTCCATCGACGATCGCTTCGATGTAGCGGCTGTGCAGATCTTCAGGATCGCCCGGCAGGCCGCGTCGCCTTTCCACCGGCTCCGTTCCGCGCGTGAGAATCGCCACACCGTTCCAGCTCTTCTGCCCGTGCCAGATGGCACCGTATCCCGCGTCTCTGATAGCCGCTATGGGGAATTTTTCTTCGGGTGCTTTCAGTTCCTGGAGACAGGCGACGTCGGGCTCGGTCTCTCCGAGCCAGCGCAGCAGTGAAGGCAGGTGGCCGTTCACGCCGTTCACGTTGAAAGTCGCGATTTTCATGTGGATGGTATTACCGGGTTACTCGAGTATCTCTAATGGATCTCGATCAGATATGCCAGCACCGACGCGTCGCTCGAGATCCTGAGCGTAGCGGCCCCCTCTTCCACAACAAGAAGAGCGTCAAGCGCCATGAGCGCGGCTGTCTGTGCGTTCATTTCGATCTGCAGCGAACCCTCTGCGCAAATCAGCAGCGCCAATGGTGCCTGCAGTGGGACCTCGACGCTCCCTGCGATGCGCAGTCGTCGCATGGAATGTGTCGAGCGCTCGCGACGGGTCATCACGTTGAGATCGGTGACAGTGGCGCCCAGCAGAGTTGCAGCGGCCGCGACATCGCCGGGAAATGAAAGCGGTTCGGAATCACGCGTGAGCTCGAGCGGCGAACTGCCGGCAATGGAGAGGCACAGGCCATCGCCACGCAGCACGGCGAGCGTACGATCGGTTTGCGGAAAGATGGAGAACGGCCCATCGCCATCGATGCGTGCCATGCTGACGCGCCAGTCGAAGTCGTCAAGCGTGGCGCCTGTCGGACTGATGGCTACTTCTGCGGTTTCGCCTCGGCCGTTCCGCCACGGCATGCGACGGTATTCATTGGATTTCAGTATGCGCATCGCACTCAATCATTAACAGTATGAACGCCGTGAGACTGTGCCGTGGCCACCGGAAAGTTACGTCGACGACGCACAGGCTGCCGCCAACAGACGGCGGGTGCCGAGAGTCCTGCTTCCGTTCGTAACTTTGCGAGTCGACGTTGACGAACGGTTGTACAGCCATTTATCTTCGCGCCGATGCCCGACTCGTTGTCAACCCTCCCGCGGATCCCCACTCGTCTGGCTGCGTCTTCAGACGAGCGGGAGTGGGTGGCGCGTATCCGCGGGGGCGATGCGGGGGCGTTCAAGGCAATGTACGACAGACATAGCGATGCGATGTTCGCCTTCGCGTTCGCATGCCTCAAATCCCGTGATGAAGCGCAGGATGTCGTGCATGACATCTTCCTCAACATTCTGAAGAACTCTGCAACCTTCAGCGTCAGCGGGGAGCTGAAGACTTACCTGCTGCGCGCGGTTTACAATCGTGTCGCGACGTTGCGGCGGCATCTTCGCGTCGAGCTCGTGTCGCACGAGTCGATCGTTCGGGATGCCGGTTCCCCGATGGAATGGGCCTACCGGGGGAATACCGACGACCCGCTGATGCAGCACGAGCTGGGCGAGGCCCTCTCGCGTGCCGTCCTTACTCTGCCACCACGAGCGCAACAGGCGTACCGCCTGGTTCGCGAGCAGGAATTGCCGTACGTGGAAGCGGCCGAGGTAATGGGGATCTCGACGCACACTGTGGAGATCCATCTGATCCGTGCGCTCAAGGCGCTGCGTGAGCAACTGGCCTCGTGGCGCAAGTAGCCCGAAGATAATTACAAAGCTGCCTTAGAGGTTTTGGGCGTCTGGCGCGTCTGGCTGTCTGATGACGCCAATTCGACGCCTGATTTCCGATCCGCGACCTGATGCGCTGCTCCGGTATGTATCCGGGACAAGTCCGCTCGCCGAAGCCGAGTCGATTCGTATCTGGGCGGCCGGAGACCCCGATCGGGCCGCGTCGATAGAAGAATTGCGAGCTGCGTGGAATCAAAACGCCATACCGCCGCAATGGGACAAGGGCGAAGTTTGGGACCGTCTCGCGCGCCACATTCCCGGCGCGGAGACCACGGCACAGAAGACCACCGATCAAGCAGTGGTGCTTCGGCGGCCACCGCTGACGCGCTATCCGGCACGTTCACGCTGGTCATCTTCGTACCTCGCGATCGCCGCCGTAGTAATAGCTCTGGCAGGCGGCGGCGTTTATGTCAGGATGCATGAGCCTGCGCAGAGCGTAATCCCGGCGCGCGCGCCGATGCGCGAGATCGCGACGACACGTGGACAGCAGGCGACGCTCGATCTCGCAGATGGAACCCGGGTAACGCTTGCGGCTGATAGCAAGCTCCGCATTCCATCGAGCTTCGACAGGGTTGGCACCGACGGAGTACGCCGGCGCGACGTAGAGCTGACGGGCCGCGCTTTCTTTGACGTGGTGCACGATACCACCCGGCCGTTCGTCGTTCATACGACAACTGCCGTCACGAAGGACGTCGGCACTTCGTTCGTGATAAGCGCATATCCCGAGGCGCACACGACCGAAGTAGTAGTCGTCAGCGGTTCTGTCGGTCTGTGGGACCGCCCTGGAGCGAGCGTGGCCGACACCAGCAGGCGCCGCCGTCCCCTCATGGTCCTGACGCGCGGCGATCTGGCGACGCTGGATACCAATGGCACTGCGATGCGAGCCCGCAACGTCTCGCTTGCAACTTACACCTCATGGATGCACGGCGAACTCGTGTTCGATCACGTGCCGGTTCGAGTCGCAATCCATGAGCTGGAACGCTGGTACGACATCGACGTCCGTGTCGCCGATCCGGCATTACGCGCCCGACGAATCACAGCGACGATTCGCGGCGAGACCGCCGAGGCTGCGATGCAGCATCTCGCACTCACGCTCGGCGCCCACGTTCGTCAGGACGGACGCGTCGTCACGTTCTATCCGCGTGATAGTAGTGCGCGCAGTAATGGGCCCAGTAATGCGCGCTGACCAGACGATGGATCGGTCTGTGGCCTCTGTTTCTTCCTGGACGTATCTCATTCACCGGAGTAGAGCATGAATTGCAGGAATGTCTGGATGCCGCTCGCTATCGCCATATCGCTCACGGCGGCTTCAGCGTTGGGTGGACAGGGAACTGACGGGACGACAACAGGGCCTCATTTCTTCTACGCGGCGAGTGCGAATAGTACGCCAGTTGCGCTGGACGTCAGCAGAGCGGCAATCCTGCACAAGCGGCTCGCTTTGAACCTGGATAACGCGACGTTGAAGGACGCGATCGGAACGATCGCGAGCGAGGCCGGAATCGCAGTGTGGTACAGTGATGACATACTGAAACACGGTACAAAATCCGATACTCGCATCAACCTCAAGGCGAAGGACATCACCCTCGTGGCGGCGCTCACGAGCGTTCTTGTCGAATCGGGGATCGATGTCGTGTTCGGCCGAGATGGGAATGCGACGCTCGTAGCGCAGCCGGTAGTGGTTGCGTTGCCGGACGGCGAGCTGAGTGGCAGAGTCATCGATGCAGCGACGAAGAGACCGCTGGCGAAGGTGTCTGTCAGCGTTGGTTCAGGAGTGAGCAGGGCGACAACTAACGATGCTGGCGAGTACAGACTCACCGGTCTGGACGAGGGCAAGAGTCTGACGCTGCACTTCCGCCGGCTGGGTTATCAGCCGACGACGGTGAATGTCACCGTTGGCGCAAGCGGAACCGACACACCAGTGCCGGACGTCGCGATGGTCGCAACCGCGAGTGGACTCGATCGCGTCGTTGTGACTGGCACCGTGATCCCGACAGAAGTGCGCGCGCTTCCGTCTCCCATCACAATCGTTACCGCCAAGCAGCTGCAGGAACAGAACATCACGTCGATCGATCAGGTATTCAACTACATGGTGCCCGGCGGTGTCGCGCGTGATGACACGCCCGGAATCGGCGGCTATGCCAACTTCTCTGTGCGTGGCACGACCGACCTCGGCGGAGGAACGTCGACGTTCAAGGTGCTGGTCGATGGCGTGGAGCTGGACGATCCGTCGCGCATCAGAAACATCGACCCGGCCAGTGTCGATCACATCGAGATAATCAGCGGTCCGCAAGCGAGCACGATCTACGGATCCGGTGCGTCCAGCGGTGTGATGCAGATATTCACCAAGCACGGCACCGCGGACTCGGCCAAGCCGGAAGTGACCGGGAAGGTGCAACTCGGCACGATAGCCCACAAGTACAATCCGGACGCGAGCCCTCTGAGAAAGGACGTCGGACTCGGCGTGAGCGGCGGCAACGCGACCGCTGGATACACGGTCGACGGTTCGTGGGAGGGTGAAGGGGACTTCGAGAAATATCGTCACGGCGAGCAGCGGAACTTCCATGGAGGAATGCACTTCGACCAGGGAATCCTGAGCGGCAATCTGAGCATTCGCGACTCTCGCATGGCATATCACCAGGGGCTCAGCATCCTCGATCCGGTTGCCGTTGCACAGCATCGCCCCATCAGCATGGGCGACCCGGGGAACAGATACGAATATCAGATCTCCACGCTTGCCGGAACAATCACCGCAGAACCGATCGCGGGATGGCGCAACACGCTGACGATGGGATCCGACGACAACACGTTCGCGACGTTCACCCGAAGCGCGAAGGTCGGTGATCCGGAAGCGGTGGATCAGTCGAACTCCACGGCGCGCTCGGTGCACTTCTCTTCGAGCTACGACGCGGCAATGAACGATGCATTGCAATATTCCCTCGTTGCCGGTGGCGACCGCGTCGATTACACGCAGGCGCAGTTGTCGAGCTCGTCGCGCAGTACCAGTCACATCAACGGCATATTCGGACAGGCACAGGTCGGGTGGCTCAAGACGCTTTACCTCACCGGTGGCATGCATGGCGATCAGAGCCCCGGTGAAAACGGTACGTACTGGTCTCCCCGCGTCGGGCTGTCATTCGTGCACAGCCTCAATTCGATGACCGTCAAGGCGCGCGCCGGATTCGGATCGACGGTTGTGCTGGCCGATCCCCGCAACCGGCTCGGTTTCATAACCGCCTCCGAAGTGAGGGTCCCCAACCTGGGCCTTCTGCCGACGTTGCAGCGCGGCCTCGACATGGGCGGCGAGCTGTATTTCGGCAACAAGGGATCTGTCGGCATCACCTACTACAACCAGGCAGCCATCAATCAGGTTGGCGGCATAACGCTTCCGGATACGGGGCCTGCAGGACAGGCCATGACGAAGTCCGTGAACCTCGGACGCATCCGAAATACCGGATGGGAATTCACAGGGACGTTGACGGCGATACAGTCACTCTCGCTTCGTGGTCAGTTCGGATCGGCCCGCAGCGTGGCGGAAGACATCTCTCCTCTGTACGTAGGAACGGTGAAGACGGGTGACGTCCTGCCAGGCATCCCAAAGTGGACCGCCGGACTGGTGGGGACCTACACGCCGTTCAGCGGCACCATCATCAACTTTGCGGCAACACACATGGCTACCTGGCGCGACCTCGACATGTACGCATTCATGAACGCGATATTCTCCGGCCAGTTCCGCGGAGACCAGCGACCGTACTACGTCAACTACCCTGCGTGGACGAAATTCAACATAGGTCTTACAAAGGACATCACGTCGTCGGTGTCGGGCTTCGTCCAGATGGATAACGCCGCCAACAACTACGCGTACGAGCGGATCAATGTCATTCAGCAGGCCGGACGCACGACGTCCGTCGGCTTACGCTACCGCACACCGTGATGCGGGCAACAAGATTTCTGACGGCGCTGTGCGTCACCCTGATCGCCGGCGCTGCGCAGGCGCAGCAGGCGTTCAACATCCCGCACCTTCCAGTCGAGCGGCACACGTTGCCGAACGGTCTCACGGTTCTGCTATCGCGTGATACCGCTGTACGCGTCGTAACAGTCGATGTGTGGTATCACGTCGGGTCTCGCAACGAAACACCAGGTCGCACCGGCTTCGCACATCTATTCGAGCACGTGATGTTCCAGGGGACCAAGCATATCCCCAACGGCCAGCACGCGAGGATCGTCGAGGAAGCCGGCGGCGACATGAACGGCAGCACCGCCAGCGATCGCACGAACTACTTCGAGACACTTCCGTCCAATCGACTCGAGACTGCTCTGTGGCTCGAATCGGACAGGATGGGCTTCCTGCTGGATTCGCTGGATCAGTCGAAGCTCGATGCACAACGCGGCGTAGTGAAGAACGAACGCCGGCAGCGCGTGGATAATCAGGTGTACGGTTCCGCCTCGGAAGTGATGAGCGCGGCGCTCTTTCCAGCATCCAATCCGTATTCATGGCCGACGATCGGATCCATGCGCGATCTGGATGCAGCAACGCTCGGCGACGTCAAGCAGTTCTTTCGCGCCAATTATTCGCCAGCCAACGCCACGCTCGCGATCGTAGGCAATTTCGATCCCGCGAGGGCACTGTCGCTCGTAACGAAATACTTTGGACCGATACCGGCTGGGCACAAGGTCGTTCAGCCCATCGTCGCACCGGTAACGCTGCCGAGTGAAAAGCGGATCGTGCTGGAGGACGGCAAGGCCACACTACCGCGCCTGATGATCGCGTGGCCGACCGTCTCCAACCACAGCCCGGACAACGAAGCACTGTCAGCGCTGGCCGAGGTGTTGAGGCACGATCGTACCAGTCGTCTCACCAAGTTGCTGGTGTACGACCGACAGCTTGCGACGCAGGTATTAGCGTGGCAGAGCGGTTTTGACGGAGCGGGCGAATTTACCATTACCGTGCAGCCGCGTCCTGGTGCGTCTCTTACGGTGATCGAACATCTCATCGACTCCACACTCACGTCGCTCGCGAGCGATGCACCGCCGACCGCGCCTGAGATCGCACGCTACAAGAGTCAGGAGACACTGTCGCTCGTGCTGGAGCTGGAGAGCGCAATGCGGAAGGCCGAGACACTCCTGCAGGGTCAGGTCTTTGACGACGACCCGCTCGCGTATGTCAAGGAGACGGAACGATCTCTCGACGTGAAACCCTCTGATGTTACGCGCGTATTGCGGAAGTATCTCACCCGCGGCCGCGTGGTACTCAGCATGGTGCCGGCAGGCCAGCTCGGGCTGGCGGCCGACACGACGAAAGCGTACGTCATAGCCGCTCCAGCCGGCGGCGCGACGGCCACTGCATCGGCGACAGCAACTGCGACGGCGGCGAGCGACACACCGGCCGACAGCATACGTGAAACGCCGGAGACGTTCGATCGCACCGTAGCGCCGGCGCCGAACGGCGACGCATCGCTGGCGTTCCCGGCAATTCAGATGCGGACGCTGTCGAATGGAATTCGTGTAGCCGTTCTCGAAGATCATCGGACGCCAGTCGTTCAGGCCGATGCGGTGCTCGACATACCGGGGACGGCAGATCCCGCGGGAAAGACGGGGCTTTCCGGTGTCGTAATGCAGCTGCTGGGTGAGGCGACCAGGTCACGCACCGCCGCGCAGATCGCGGACGCGAGATCGGCGCTCGGCAACTACGTATCGGCCACCAGTTTTCTTGTGACGACCCAGAATGCGGACAGCGCGCTGGCGTTGATGGGAGACGAGCTGCGCAACCCTGCATTTCCCGAAGCAGCTCTCAAGCGCATCGAAGCCAACGAGATCGCACAGCTTGCACGTCAGAATGACGACGCGCAATATCTCTCCGATCGCGTCCTACTGAACGTCCTGTACGGTGCAGGCCACGCGTACGCGCGCAGCACGACAGCGGCCGAGATCAGTTCGATGACGCGCGATGATGTGGAACACTTTTATCAGACATACTACCGTCCGCCCAATATCCAGTTCGTTGTTGCGGGAGACATCACCCCCGACGCGGCGGTCGCCAAGCTGCAACACTATTTTGGCGATTGGAAAGCCGGTACTCGCGCCCGTGTCACACCACCGCCTCCGCACGGTGTCAGCGCTACCGCGATCTACATCTATGACCGACCCGGTTCGGCGCAGAGTGTCATACTCGTTGGCGCTCCAGGTCCGCGCAGAGATGCGCCGGATCACTACGCCACGGAGCTCATGAATACCGCACTGGGCGGCGCTTTCAATAGTCGTCTGAACCTGGACCTGCGCGAGCGGCGTCACTTCACCTATGGCGCCACATCGGAATTCGAATTTCGACGTCCGCCCGAATCCGGTGTGTTCCGCGCCGGCGCCGCTGTTGAAGCTCAAAAAACCGATAGTGCTGTTCTGGCGTTCATGCATGACATCGGCGATGTCGGTGGTGCGAGGCCGATAACCTCGACCGAGCTCGAGTTCGCCAAGTCAGCGTCGGTCAAGCGTCTGCCGCTGCAGTTCGAGACTACGCTTGCGCGCGAAGGCGCGGTGAATACGCTCCTGAGCGACGATCTGAATCTTCAGTATTACCAGAACCTGGTCCCGAATCTCGAGCGGGTAACAAGTGCAGATGCGGCGCGCGCAGGGAAGGCGCACCTCGACACCGGTCACATGGCGATTGTCGTTGTCGGCGATCGCAAGCTCATCGAGCCAGGTCTGCGCGCGCTCAATATTGCGCCAGTCGTGATCGTGCCGCCTCTTCCATCCGCGCAGAAGAAGGCGCAGTAGCAATCGGAACAATTCGATCCGCCGCCTTCCACGAACGCGGCGGGTCGTGCGACTCAGCGGTTCTTCAGCATCCCGCTAAGGCACCGTGTCGCGCGCGGCCACGATCCTTGCCGTTACCGCCATGTTCTCGTTTCCCCATGTGCATAGCGGAACGAGCGCGTCGGCCAGGCTGCGACCGAGCGGGGTCAGCGCATAGTCCACGCGCGGCGGCACCTCATGGTAGTCGGTCCGCACCAGCACGTGATCGGCCTCCAGATCCTTCAATTGCTGGATCAGCACTTTGTCGCTGACGCCCTGAGTCAAGCGCTTGAGCTCCCCGTAGCGCTTGGGGCCGTCGCGCAGGAAAAACAGGACCAGTGGTTTCCACTTGCCCGAGATGATGTGGAGCGTGGCGTCGAGCCCACAGGAAAAGCCGGTGCCGCAGGTCTGAGAAAGCGTCGTCATTCCTTGATACTTACCAAAAGGTGCATACTTGATCTAAGGTTAGTAACAGTTCATACTGCCGTCAAGTAAGTAGTTGCCCGCTTCCGTAGATCTCCAGGGAATATGTGCGACATGTCCAGACTGAATGGAAAGACCGCAGTGATCACCGGTGGCGCTACCGGCAGCGAACTCGCCGTCGACGGCGGACTGGCGCAAATCTGACGCGCCACGCCCGGCCGGTTGCTCCATACGAGATGGAGCCCGCATGGCGTGGTCAACCAAAGGAAGATTCATGAGCTACGCAATCATTGGCTTCGGCGAAGTCGGCCAGGCTCTGGCCAGAGCATTCGCACGAAAGGGAATTGAAGTATCCGTTGCAACCACGCACGACCCGGCAAGCTTTGCATCCGCTGCGGCCGCGATCGGACCCACGATCGTTCCCAAGACACTGGCGGAAGCCATCAAGGCGGACATCATCTTTCTGGCGGTCGGTTACGGATCGCACCGGGATGTCGCGAAGGCGCTGCCAAGCTGGAAGGGAAAGACCATCGTCGATGTGACCAACGCCTACGGCGTCCCCGCTGAGGAGTTGGGAGGACAGCCTTCCGGCAGGCTCGTCGCGCAGGCCTTCACCGGGGCAAGACTGGTCAAGGGCTTCAACCATCTGCCCGCTGGCATCCTCGAGCAGGATCCGGCAGTCCATGGTGGCAGGAGAGTCGTATTCCTCTCGAGCGACGATGACGGCGCAGCGGCGGAGATTGCCGCTCTTGCAGAAAATCTCGGTTTCGCGCCGATCAAACTCGGTGGTCTTTCGGAAGGTGGGCTGCTCGTGCAGGCGCGCGGAAATACCTGGGGTCAACTGATCTTCAAGGACCTGGTCAAGTTCAACTGACGAGAGCCCACCAAATCTCAAACGCACTGCTTATTCACGTGCCCGAAAAGACTCGATCATTCAGCGGGCCATGCGCCGAGCATCAGGCGCACCGCGATCAGTTGACCGACGTGATAGGCAGTGTGGTCGATCGCGACGAGGATGGTGCGCAGGTATGTCTGTCCATCGCCCCATGGAATCTTCGCGCTGAGATCGAGTGCGGGACGCATGGCGATGGCCTTGAGCTCCTCCCGGTCGCGTTGCACAGCCGCGACGCTTTCGTTCCACGCGGCGGCAGTTGGTGGCGCCGGATCGGATGGCCAGTAATCGTCGGGCCACTTTGGCGCGGTGTACGATGCGTTCTGCATGAACGCGATGAGATCGGCCTGCGCCAGTCGAATGTGTTCCACCAGCTCCCACGCGGAGTGCGGGTAGTGATGAGGCCGGCGCCCGCGGAGCTCGGCGGTGAGACCCGCGACCGCATCATCGAACGTCGCGTGCGCTTCGCGCCAGTCGACCGATGAAGCGACAATACCGCGCCAAGGCTCGGCTGCTTTCTCTTCCTTCATGTGATCCTCCATGCAGTTGTGGCGCAGGTTTTACGCCGTGAATTACCGTAGACCATTGACGGGAAAGTGACATACATGTATTATCTATCTCATGAAGCAATCAGCCAGCCCCGGTGCTACTTCGCAGGCCAAAGGCGAGGATCATGGACGTTACATGGTCATGTTGCTCGAAGCTGCGCAGAGCATCCAGGCGCGCCTCGAGGAGGTCCTGGCTGAAGTCGGGCTGACGTCCGCCAAGTACCAGGCGATCGACGCACTGGCCAGGGCAGGCGAGCCCCTCACGCTGAGTGAGCTCGCGGGTAGCTTGCACTGCGTTCGCTCCAACATCACACAACTGGTCGATCGGCTCGAGGCAGACGGATTGGTGAAGCGCGTCGACGATCCCGCCGACCGCCGCGCGGTACGGGCCGTAGTAACTCCGCTCGGAATGGACCGCCGCGCTGAGGGCACGCAGGCAGTCGCGCGGCTGCAGGACGAGGTCGCGGCGCGTGTCGCTCCTGGCGAGCGGGCGATGCTGGATCGGGTGCTCACAGCACTGAAGTAATGGCGGTTTTATTTATCACAAAGATACATATATGTATAATCGAGTAGTAGTAAAGTCCATGTCATGAACTGGTAGTAAAGCGAGGGCCTGTACTCGCCATCCCCGGCAGCGCCAACAGGAGCGACGAGATGATTGTGTCGCGGCGCTGCGTTATTGAATCGCAATTACAACCGGCCGTTGGCCGGAGGAGCAGCTCAGATGTACCGCAACATCGCAGTTTCCACCGAATCATTCGATGCGCCATCCGCATCTGGCCCGACGTTCCGGCGCGCGGCTCGAGCGCTGGCGTTGACAGTCGCGTTCGCCGCGCTTCCCACGCTCACGACGCAAGTCGGGGCGCAGACAACCGTCGCGATCCGACCGACGGTCGGTGTGTTCGTACCGACCGGAGACCAGCGCAATCTCCTCAAGGACGCGATACTCGTCGGCATCCAGGGATCCTATAACCTCACGCAGAACTTCGGGTTGACCGGCACTTTCGGCTGGTCGCCGAACAAGGATCAGCTGCTCAATGACGAGAAGGTCGATCTCTTCCAGTATGATCTCGGGATCGAGGGTCGGCTCAACAACCTCACGCCGACGGCGAGCATCTCTACCCGGCCGTATGCAACGCTCGGTGCTGGTGCACGTACCTATCACTTCCGCGACATCGATGCGAATTCCCAGACGAACTTCCTGGGTTTCGGTGCAGTTGGTGTGGACCTCGCGCAGGCGAACGGGCCGATCGGGCTACGTATAGAGGCGCGCGACAACGTCACGGCCTTCAAGGGTCTGCAGGCTGAGCTCGCCGACCGCAAGGCGCGCAACGATCTGCAGTTCACGGCTGGACTGACGATCGGATTCTGAAATGACCATCGATACACCCGATACAATTTCTGCTGCGGCTGGGCGTGCAGCTGGTACCCTTCTCTCACCGGTCCGACTCGGACCGGTGACGCTGCCCAATCGCATAGTGATGGCTCCGATGACGAGGAGTCGGGCGGACGCCGTTGGTAACCCCACGGCGATGATGGCAGACTATTACCGCCAGCGCGCGAGCGCCGGGCTGATCATAACGGAGGGAGTAGTCATCGCTCCGCAGGGGAAGGGTTACCCGAACACGCCCGGCATCTTCACGGGAGAGCAGCTTGCCGGATGGAGGCGAGTCGTGGAAGCAGTGCACGGCGCTGGTGGCCGGATCTTCGCTCAGCTCTGGCATGTGGGCCGGGTTTCGCATCCACTGCTGCAACCCGAGGGCGCGCTGCCAGTCGCGCCGTCGGCGCTCGCCGCTTCTGGCGAGCTGTACACGAGCGAGGGGATGAAGTCCTACGTTGCGCCCCGCGCGCTGGGCACCGGAGAAATCCCCGGGATCGTGGACCAGTTTCGCCAAGCGGCTGTGCATGCACGACAGGCCGGCTTCGATGGAGTGGAACTGCACGCGGCCAATGGATATCTGATCGACCAGTTCCTGCGCGACGGCAGCAACCAGCGCACCGACCGATACGGCGGATCAGTGGAGAATCGCGCGCGCTTTCTTCTCGAAGTGGTGGATGCGGTGAGCGGCGTTTACGGCACCGATCGAGTTGGTGTGCGGCTATCGCCGCTCTTTTCGATGCTGGGCATGCACGACAGCGCACCAGATACTACGTTCCACCACACCGCTGCTGCGTTGAGCGAATTCAATCTTGCCTATCTGCACGTGGTGGAGCAGCGAAGCGGTGCGTTCGACTGGCGGGGACTTCGGTCCGCGTTCCGCGGGAGTTACATGGCCAACGGCGGCTACGATCGCGACAGCGCCGAAGCGGCCATCCGCTCCGCGCAGGCCGATCTCGTATCGTTTGGCACACCGTACATCGCAAACCCGGATCTCACGGAACGATTCCGACGGAGAGCGTCGCTGAGTGTCGGTAATCGCGCCACGTACTACAGCGGTGGCGCGCCGGGTTACACCGACTACGCGACACTCGAAATGGACGCCATCGCAGGCGTTGCGGTCAGCGCTTGCGTGTAGGTGAATGTACGGGCTGGACCTTGCGCAGTGAGTTTGCCTGTGGCGCCCGGCGCAAGACCAGACCCGGTGTCTTCTCTTTGTGTTACGTCCCTGCCGGGCGCGCCATCTTCGAGAGCGTATCGATCAACGGCGCGGGCCAGAGCGGAAGCGTTGTGTGTTCCATCGAGTTCGACCGCCGCGCGGCATGATTGTACTGTGACAAAAAACCGACCGGATTGCAGAGTGTGCCGATCAGTGCGTCACGCCCTGCCTCACGCTCGACAGTCGATGCCATGAGCCAGCCGACTGTGTACCACGCGCCCTGTACTCCGAAATAGGAGTTGCCGCGACGTTGAACGGAGTCCGCGGTCGCGATCCGGCCAGCGATCACATCCGTAATGAATCCAGATAAGTCGGCAATGTCTGCTGGTGCATGCGCGACATCGCGATCCCAGCGCGCACGAATTGAATCCGCATCGGTTGCATGAGGATGTACGTCGGGGCCGCCAGCAGCGGCGAGCATTGCGCGGCCTTCGCCGAACGCCGTCAGGTACTCGAGCAGCATCCGCTCCGCGGGCGTCGTGTGCGTCGAATCGGCACTCGGTGCGTTGCGACATGCTGCATTCGTGCCAATGTGGTGCAGCTCGTGAGCGAGTGTGTTATTGAGCTGGGCCGTGGTTTCGTCGGTCTTAACATAGATGAAGATCGACGGCACCGAGTCCCGTCCTGTGAACACGAAGCTGTTGGTGTGAGGCTTGATCTCGA
>Ga0207705_10001908_pt1 | contig 16298 bp, 13 predicted proteins | sample KBSC13metaG_FD_184314 | JGI IMG/M metagenome (GOLD analysis project Ga0207705, IMG submission 184314) | Corn rhizosphere microbial communities from Kellogg Biological Station, Michigan, USA - KBS C1-3 metaG (SPAdes) (version 2) | ecosystem: Host-associated > Plants > Roots > Rhizosphere > Soil ...
GGTCGAAGCGGAACGGTTTTGGGAAGGATTGCGCGAACAAACCGATCCGTTCTTCGCCTCCATTCCACCCAATGCGGCGTTATGGCGCCTCGCATTGCCGTCGATTACCGAGCCCTTGCAACTGCCCGGCGCACAATTGATGGAATGGGGCGGCGCTCAGCGCTGGTGGATCACCGACACCGACGCGCAAACCGTTCGCATCAGCGCGAAGCAGGCGGGCGGGCATGCGACGATCTTTCGCGCGGGCCGCGCTTTCGATCGCAGCGTCGGCGTGTTCACGCCGTTGGCGGCCCCGCTGATGAAGATTCATCGAGGGCTCAAGAACGCTTTCGATCCCGCGCGCGTGTTCAATCGCGCTCGCCTCTATCCGGATTTGTGATGCACCAGGCTTTTCCGTCCCGAAGGAGCATCCAGCCTTCGCGAACCCAGCGACCGAACGAGCGATAAAAGCGCAGCGATGCAGACCCAACTCGCAGACTTCATCCGCAACACCGCCGACGGCGAAGAAGCCGAGGCGATCTTGCGCAAGTGCGTGCATTGCGGCTTCTGTACAGCCACCTGCCCCACGTATCAATTGCTCGGCGATGAACTCGACGGCCCGCGCGGACGCATCTATCTCATCAAACAGATGGTCGAAGGCGCCGCCGTCACGCGCAGCACACAGTTGCATCTGGACCGCTGTCTGACTTGCCGCAGTTGCGAGACGACTTGCCCATCGGGGGTGCAGTATGGGCGGCTCGTCGAAATCGGACGGCAGCATGTCGAAGCCACCGTACCGCGGCCGCTTCGCCAGCAACTGTTGAGGCGATTGCTCGCGAGCGTACTGCCCAACAGCGCCGTCTTTACGCCGGCCATGCGGCTGGGACAACTCGTACGGCCATTCCTGCCGCGCCGGCTACGCGACAAGGTTCCCGCGCGCCAGCGGCTGCTCGAATGGCCGACGCAAGGCGAGCCCGTCGGCGTCCATCGCGCTGCGACCGGCGCGGCGGCTGCAGGGGCAAGCGCAGATCAGGAAGCACCCGAGCCGACGCAACGCATGTTGCTACTCGCCGGCTGCGTGCAGCCGGCCATGCTGCCGAACATCAACATTGCTACGGCGCGCGTACTGCATGCACTCGGCATCGAGACCGTGATCGAGCCGGAGGCCGGTTGTTGCGGCGCGGTCCGCCTGCATCTTGGCTATCGAGACGAAGCGCTCGACGACGCGAGACGCAATATCGACGCATGGTGGCCGCATGTCGAGGCGGGCATCGACACGATCGTCATGAATGCGTCGGGCTGCGGCGCGACGGTAAAGGAATACGGACATTTGCTGCGCAACGATCCGGCCTATGCGGAGAAAGCGCGTCGGATCACGGAATTGACGCGCGACATCGCGGAAGTGCTCGGTGGCTTCGAAGCGAAACTGGCGGGGCTCGCGCGCCGGCGCGGCGTACACACGGTCGCGTTCCATCCGCCCTGCACGTTGCAGCATGGCCAGCAGATTCGCGGCACGGTGGAGCATTTGCTGGCTTCGCTCGGCGTCGAGACGCGGCTGCCGAACGATAGCCACCTGTGCTGCGGTTCGGCCGGCACCTATTCGGTCACGCAGCCGGCGCTCTCCTATACGCTGCGCGATCGCAAGGTGAAAAGCCTGGAGACCCTCGAGCCGCAGATGATCGTCTCGGCCAACGTCGGTTGTATCGCGCATTTGCAAAGCGGGACTTCGTTGCCCGTTGGACATTGGGTCGAGCTCGTCGAGCATTTGATTTACGGGTGAGCGGTAGACGAGCGGTGCGAACGTGCCGGCATCGGCATGGCGATCCGTATAATCGTGACGCTAACGTTCGCCCCATTTCGCGACAAACTCTATGGCTTCCCTCGCTCATTCCCTCGCGGCAGTCAAAGCACGCATAGCCGAAGCTGCCCGAGCCGCCCAACGCTCGCCCGACTCGATCCGCCTGCTGGCCGTCTCGAAGACGTTCCCCGCCGACGACGTGCGCGCCGCGTTCGCCGCGGGCCAGCGCGCCTTCGGCGAAAACTACGTGCAAGAAGCGCTTGCGAAGCTCGAAGCGCTCGCCGATCTGCGCGCGCAGATCGAATGGCATTTCATCGGCCCGCTGCAATCGAATAAGACACGGCCAGTGGCCGAGCATTTCGATTGGGTCCACTCAGTCGATCGGCTCAAGATCGCCCAGCGCCTGTCCGAGCAGCGGCCCGACGCCATGCCGCCGTTGAACGTCTGCTTGCAGGTGAACGTGAGCGGTGAAGCGTCGAAAAGCGGTATTGCGCCCGAAGCAGCGTCTGAGCTCGCCCGCGAGATCGCCGCGCTGCCCAAGCTGCGGTTGCGCGGCCTCATGGCCATCCCCGAGCCCGCGGCCGATCGGGCGGCGCAGCGCGAACCGCATCGCACACTGCGCGAACTCTACGAAACGCTGCGCGCGCAAGGGATCGAGCTCGATACGCTATCGATGGGCATGTCGAGCGATCTCGAAGCCGCTATCGTCGAAGGCGCAACGATCGTGCGCATCGGCACGGCCATCTTCGGCAAGCGCGATTACGGACAGTGAGCCGCGGTCTATAATCGGCCGCTGCTTCCTTCCCTTTTCCTCGGTCATCCCTCATGAAGATCGCATTCATCGGCGGCGGCAATATGGCCGCGGCATTGATCGGCGGCCTGATCAAGCGCGGCGTCGCGCCGGCAGAGCTCTTCGCCATCGACATCAACGAAGACGCCCGCGCACGCACGCATGCGCAGTTCGGCATTGCAACGGGCGCGCAGACCGACGAGGCACTGCGCGACTACGACGCCATCGTGCTCGCAGTAAAGCCGCAAGTACTCAAAAGCGTGGCGGCATCCCTTGCGCCGCATCTGTCGACTCAGTTGGTCGTCAGTATCGCGGCCGGCATTCGCGGCTCCGACCTGTCGCGCTGGCTCGGCGGCTATGCACGCATCGTACGCGCCATGCCCAATACGCCGGCGCTGATCGGCCAAGGCGTCACGGGGCTCGTGGCGCTGACCGGCGTCGATGAGGCGGGTCGTGCGCTCGCCTCCGACATCCTCGGCGCCGTCGGCACCACCGTCTGGTTCGACAACGAAGCGAAGATCGACGCCGTCACCGCGATCTCAGGCAGCGGCCCTGCCTACGTGTTTTATTTCATCGAGGCGATGCAGGAAGCGGCGAGCCGCCTGGGACTCAGCCAGGAGGAAGCCCGAGCGCTCGCGCTCGGCACGTTCGCCGGCGCAGCCCAACTGGCCGTTCAATCGGAGGAGACCGCTGCCGTCCTGCGCGAGCGCGTGACGTCCAAGGGCGGCACGACCGCCGCGGCGCTCGCCGCGTTCGACGCACAAGGGATCAAGCAAGGCATCGTGAAAGGCGTGCTGGCCGCCGATGCACGCGCGAAAGAAATGGGTGAGGAACTCGGGCGCCAATAACGGGCGTCCCCGCGACGAAGCCGGCCAACCGCCGGCATTCCCGCATTCCCCGAATTTTCGGAATTTCCCGCCGCATCACGTCAAAGCCCCGCCACCGCATAGTGCGCGGCGATCCCGGCAAACAGCGCGCCGCCGAGCCAGTTGTTATGGCGAAATGCCGCGAAACACGCCATCCGCTCGCGGTAGCGAATCAGCGTGTAGTGATAGAGCGCGCATCCGAGCGCAGCGGCCCAGCCGACCCAATAGAGCCAATCGAAACGCAGCGCCACGCCGAGTCCGGCATAGATACCAAGCGTGGCCGCGTAACAAAACATGACCGCCGCGACGTCGAAACGACCGAATGTCAACGCGGACGTGCGGATGCCGATCTTGATGTCGTCGTCGCGGTCGACCATAGCGTACTCGGTGTCGTACGCCACCGACCAACAGACGTTCGCCGCGAGCATAATCCACGCGATCGTCGGCACATGGTTCTGCACGGCCGCGAACGCCATGGGAATGCCGAAGCCGAACGCAATGCCCAGATAAGCCTGAGGAATCGCAAAAAACCGCTTCGTAAACGGATAGCTGCCGGCTACGAACAACGCCACCACCGACAGTTCCTTCGTCAAGCCATTGAGCGGCAGGATCAGCAGAAATGAAACGATGGATAGGCCCGCTGCAATCGCCAGCGCCTCCCACGCCCGAATCTTGCCCGACGTAATCGGTCGCGACTCGGTGCGCTTGACGTAGCGGTCGAAGTCGCGATCGGCGTAATCGTTGATTGCGCAGCCCGCCGAGCGCATGAGCACCGTACCGACGATGAAGATCGCGAGCAGCGACGGCGATGGCCGGCCGTTCGACGCAATCCATAGCGCATTGAGCGTAGGCCATAGCAGCAGCAGGCTGCCGATCGGCTTGTCCATGCGGATCAAGCGCAGATAGAGCGGAAGTCGGGCAAACAAAGGCGCATCCATGGGCAAAGCGGCCGAAGGCGAAAGGCGAAAGTCAAAAGACCAGCGGGGAAACGACAAACGACGAGACGACTATCCGCCGTATTGTAGAGCCGATACGCCGAGGGCCTCCCATTCGGGAGGCCCTCGTCATGCGGCCATAGCGAACCTAGCTGCTAGGTGAACCGACCCCACGCTCAGTACGCTAGTCGCTTCAAGCGAGCATCGAGCGCAGCATCCACGCGGTTTTCTCGTGCGTCTGCAGACGCTGCGTCAGTAGATCGGCCGTCGGCTGATCGTTGGCGGTATCGGCGGCCAAGAATACTTCCCTGGCCGTGCGCGCAACGGCCTCTTGGCCCTGCACGAGCTGGCGAATCATTTCTTCGGCGGCGGGCACACCATCGGCCTCGGGGATCGACGACAGTCTGGCGAAATCCTTATAGCTGCCCGGCGCGTGCACGCCCAAGGCACGAATGCGCTCGGCGATCGCATCGACGGCCAGCGCAAGCTCGTTGTATTGGCCTTCGAACATCAAATGCAGCGTGTTGAACAGCGGCCCCGTCACATTCCAATGGAAGTTGTGAGTCTTCAGGTAGAGCGTGTAGGTATCGGCAAGCAACCGCGAGAGACCGTCTGCGATCTTCTTGCGGTCCTTGTCGCTGATGCCGATGTCGATGCCGATGCCGGTTTGCGCGGCGGTGCTTTTCTTTGCCATGGCGATTTTCCTTCGAAGGGTCGAGCGAAACGGCGAAACGGGCCAAGTAGTCGGCAGGCTCGCACGAGCGGATCAGCTAGCGCAGCCGACGCAATCCACTAGGGAATGAACGACCGCCAGTGTAGCCTAGGCGCATGACAGCGTGCCACTGCCGAAGCGTCCCGGCGAAGCACCGAACGCAAAAGAAGACGCCTTGGCCGAACCGCGCCGAGGCGTCGCATCGCCGCAAGCATCGTTACTCGGCGCGCGCAGCCTGGCGCCGCTCGATCGCCGCCGCGACACCTGCGCCGTAAGCGGCGTCCACGCGGCTCAAATGCTCGATCGCAAGCACCACGATATCCGCCGGCACGCCGTCGATATGGCGTGCAATGTTCTCGAACAAGCGCTGGCGCTCGCCTTCGTCGAACAGGCGAAACAGTGCGCGCGGCTGGCTGTAGTAGTCGCCGTCCTCGCGATGATCGTAGCGGTCGATCGCCCCCGCGGCGAGCGCCGGCTCGGCCGCATTGCGATCCTGCGCGAAGTCGCCGAACCGGTTCGGCTCGTAGTTCGTCGTGCCGCCGAGGTTGCCGTCGGCGCGCATCGCCCCGTCTCGGTGGAACCCATGATGGACCGGGCATTTCGGCGCATTCACGGGAATCTGGTGATGATTGACGCCGAGGCGGTAACGCTGCGCGTCGCCGTACGAAAAGAGCCGCCCTTGCAACAGGCGATCGGGTGAAAAGCCGATACCGGGCACGACGTTAGCCGGCGTGAACGCCGCCTGTTCGACATCCGCAAAATAGTTGCCCGCGTTGCGGTTCAACTCGATCACGCCGACGTCGATGAGCGGATAGTCCTTGTGCGGCCACACCTTCGTAATGTCGAACGGGTTGTAAGCCACTGTTGCGGCGTCGGCTTCGGGCATGACCTGAATGCGGAAATGCCATTTCGGAAAATCGCCGCGATCGATGCTCTCGATCAGATCGCGCTGCGCGCTCTCGCGATCGCCGGCGATCACGTGCGCGGCCTGTTCATCGGTGTAGTTTTCCACGCCTTGCGCCGACTTGAAGTGGAATTTCACCCAGAAGCGCTCGCCGCTTTCGTTCACGAACGAGAACGTGTGCGAGCCGAAACCGTGCTGCTGGCGATAGTTCTGCGGAATACCGCGATCGCTCATGAGAATCGTGACTTGATGCAGCGCTTCGGGGTGGCGCGTCCAAAAGTCCCAGGCCGCTACATTGCTGCGCAAGTTGGTGTACGGGTCGCGCTTTTGCGAGTGGATGAAATCGGGAAACTTCAGCGGATCGCGAATAAAAAACACGGGCGTATTGTTGCCCACGACGTCCCAATTGCCCTCTTCCGTGTAGAACTTGATCGAAAAGCCGCGCACGTCGCGCTCGGCGTCCGCGGCACCGCGCTCGCCGGCCACAGTGGAAAAGCGAATAAACAGCGGGGTTTCCTTACCGATCTCACTGAAAATCTTCGCCTTCGTGTACTTCGCGATGTCATGCGTGACGACGAAGCGGCCGAATGCGCCCGAACCCTTCGCGTGCACGCGACGCTCGGGAATCACCTCGCGATCGAAATGGGCGAGCTTCTCGAGCAGCCAGACGTCTTGCAGCGCGATCGGTCCGCGCGGGCCCGCGGTCAGCGAGTTCTGGTTATCGGCAACGGGCGCGCCGGCGGCGGTCGTGAGTTTACGGTCGGACATGGTGAAAGCTCCTCGTGGAATGTAGGGGTCGTGCACGGTGCGATCGGTTGCAACGGCAACCGTCCGCGATCGATCGAGCAACAGGAACCGGTGAGGGAAGCGGGCTGCGCGCCTCTAAGCGGCAAGCGCGCGGTCGGCCAGCAGGGAAAATGCGGCCGCCCGGGAGCCGCGCAGCGCAAGGATCAGTCGGCTGCGGGTCTGCGCATGCCCGGGTGAAGAAACGACTTTGGCGATCAGGTGCGACATGACTTTCTCCATCCAGGGGGCGCCCCAACGGCGCGGTCCATGGAGAGGAGAATAAAGAAAACTATCGATTTGTTAAATTTAATTGTCGCTATCTATTCGATAGGGGGAACGGCAACCCTCGGTGACCATGCCGGCTAGCCGCCTGGCTAGGAGCCGATCCTCAATTCACGACGGCCGGCATGTCGAGCTTGTTGACGCCAGGCAGATCGCAGGCGGCAATGGCCTCGCTGATTGCGTCGATGGCAGGCATGCGCGTGAAACTCTTGCGCCACGCGAGGACCACGCGACGGTCGGGCACGGGCTCGTCGAACGGCACATAGCTCAGCAGCCCCGCATCCGCGCCGCCGGCGTGTGCCCGGACTTCGGACACCGACATGCGCGGCAAGACGGTGATGCCGACGCCGCTCGCGACCATATGGCGGATCGTCTCGAGCGACGAGCCTTCGAATGTCTTCTGAATACCGTCCGCCGTCTGCGAAAACCGCATGAGCTCGGGGCAGACGCCCAGTACGTGATCGCGAAAGCAATGGCCCGTGCCGAGCAGCAGCATGGTCTCCTGCTTCAGATCGCTGGCGTCGATCTTCTTGCGCGATTCCCATGCGTGTCCGGCCGGCAGTGCGACGACGAACGGCTCATCGTAGAGCGGACGCACCATGAGCCCCGTTTCGGGAAACGGCAACGCCATGATCGCCACATCGATCTCGCCTTGCTTGAGCAGTTCGATGAGCTTGAGCGTGTAGTTCTCCTGCAGCATCAGCGGCATCTGCGGGACGCGCTTGATCATCTGCTTGACGAGCGTGGGCAGCAAATACGGCCCGATCGTATAAATGACGCCCAAGCGCAGCGGCCCGACGAGCGGGTCCTTGCCCTGCTTGGCGATTTCCTTGATGGAAAGCGTCTGTTCGAGCACGCGCTGCGCTTGCGTGACGATCTGTTCGCCGATCGGCGTCACGCTCACTTCACTGGTGCCGCGCTCGAAGATCTGCACGTTGAGCTCGTCCTCCAGCTTCTTGATAGCCACGGAGAGCGTCGGCTGGCTGACGAAGCACGCCTCGGCGGCACGGCCAAAATGCCGCTCGCGCGCAACCGCCACGATGTATTTCAGTTCAGTGAGCGTCATAGGGGGACCAATCAGCACGTTCAGATCGATAGGTTTTATCTTATACACCCGAGACGCGAATTCGCCAACTGGGGGGCGCGCTCGGCCGCACGGGCCTAGTTCGGCGCGTCAGCCCCAGCGCGGCGAACCGAATGCGCCGTGCCCGGCATTCGGCGCTTTCGAGCGCGCGCCTGTATCACGCCTTGAGAAAATGTTCGCGCCCGCCAAGCCAGCGCGCGAGGTGCTGCAAGACGACATCCGGATATTCTTCGATGAGGCGCGCCGCCGCTTCGCGGGCCGGTTCGATGAGCCAAGCGTCGTTCTCGAGGCTCGCGAATCGCAGCATGGCCGCGCCCGACTGGCGCGCACCGAGGAATTCGCCGGGGCCGCGGATGTCCAAATCGCGTCGTGCGATCTCGAAGCCGTCGGTCGTCTCGCGCATCGTTTTCAATCGCTCGCGCGCCGTTAGAGAAAGCGGATTGCTGTAAAGCAGAACGCAGACCGATGCCGCGCTGCCGCGCCCCACCCGCCCACGCAACTGGTGCAGTTGCGCGAGGCCGAATCGCTCGGCGTGCTCGATCACCATCAGCGATGCATTGGGCACGTCGACCCCGACCTCGATCACGGTCGTAGCGACGAGCAGTTGCACCTCGTTGCGCGAAAAAGCGTCCATCACGGCCGCCTTATCGGCGGGCGGCAGCCGTCCATGCACGAGCCCGACGCGCAGCTCGGGTAGCGCGGCGACCAGCGTCTCATAGGTGTCGATCGCCGTCTGCAATTGCAGCGTCTCGCTCTCCTCGATGAGGGGGCAGACCCAATACACCTGCCGCCCCGTCAATGCGGCGCCGCGCACGCGGGCGATGACTTCTTCCCGGCGCGCGTCCGAAATCAGCTTGGTGACGACCGGCGTGCGTCCCGGAGGCAACTCGTCGATCGTCGAGACGTCGAGATCGGCGTAATAGGTCATCGCGAGCGTGCGCGGAATCGGCGTCGCCGACATCATCAACTGGTGGGGCTGGAATGCCGTGGCGCCGTCGGCCGCGCGATCGGCCTTGGCCCGTAGCGCAAGCCGTTGCGCCACGCCGAAGCGATGTTGTTCGTCGACGATGACAAGACCGAGCCGCGCGAACTCGACGGTGTCCTGAATGATCGCGTGGGTGCCGATCACGAGCTGTGCCGAGCCTGAGGCCGCTGCCTCGACGGCTGCGCGTTTTTCTTTCGTCTTTAGGCTACCCGCGAGCCAGGCAACGGTGACGCCGAGCGGCTCGAGCCAGCTGCGCAGCTTGCGCGCATGCTGTTCGGCGAGAATTTCGGTAGGCGCCATCATCGCGGCCTGGTAGCCGCAGTCGATCGCCTGCGCCGCGGCCAGCGCGGCGACGACGGTCTTGCCGCTGCCGACATCGCCCTGCAACAGCCTTTGCATCGGATGCGGCGCGTCCAGATCGGCGGAAATCTCCGCGACGACGCGCGTCTGCGCTCGCGTGAGCTGGAACGGCAGCGCAGCCAAGAGCCGCGCGACGAGCGTCGCTTGGCCTTCAGCGCGCGGCATCGGCGGCGCTGCGCGGGCACGCCGCTCCTCGTGCGCGCGCTTGAGCGAAAGCTGCTGCGCCAGCAGCTCGTCGAACTTGATGCGCGTCCACGCGGGGTGCGTGCCGTCTACCAGCGCCGTTTCGTCGGCGTCGGCGCTCGGGTGATGCAGCACCCGCACGGCCTGGGCGAGCGGCGGCAGGGCCAGCGGCCCGCAGTATTGCTCGGCGATGCGCTCGGGCAAGATCTCGGGCAGCGGCGTTCGTGCGAGCGCGTTGTCGATCGCCTTGCGCAGATAGGCCTGCGAGACGCCGGCCGTGCTCGGATAAACGGGCGTCAGCGCTTGTGGCAGCGGCGTGTCTTGGTCGACCGGACGCACTGTGGGATGCACCATCTCGAGCCCGAAGAAGCCGCCGCGGACGTCGCCCCGCACGCGCAGGCGCACGCCGTTCGCCATCTGCTTGACCTGGGACCCGTAGAAGTTCAGGAACCGTAGCGAGAGCTGGCCACCTTCGTCGTCGCGCAGCTTGACGACGAGTTGCCGGCGCGGCCGATACGCGATCTCGTTGTCGACGACGATGCCCTCCGTTTGCGCTGTTTCGCCGGGCAGCAACTCGCCGATCGGCGTGAGCGTCGTCTCGTCTTCATAACGCATCGGCAGATGCAAGACCAGATCGATGTCGCGCATAAGACCGAGCTTGGCGAGCTTGTCGGCCGTTTTCACGGCCTTGGCAGCGGTGCCGGGCGCGGCTTCGCGCGGCGTCCCGGTGGCCGCGGGCGGCGCCGTTTCGTCGGCAGAGCCCGGCGGACGGCGTTTGGGCAACGGCATGATTCTCCTGGCAAGTACAATAACGGTTTCTCTTACACGAACGGCACGCGGGGCCGCATCGGCATCGCGCTTCGCGATCATAGCGGCTCGTGAGCCGTCCGACGCACTACCGCCGCCGGTCAACGCAGCATGTTCACGCTTTCCGATTTCGATTTCAATCTGCCGCCCGAGCTCATCGCGCAAACGGCGCTGCCCGAACGCAGCGCGAGCCGCCTGCTCGAAGTGGATACGACGGCCGCGCCTGCGCGCCTCGTCGATCGGCGCTTCGCCGAGTTGCCCGAGTGCGTCGCCCCAGGCGATTTGCTGGTGTTCAACGATACCAAAGTGCTGAAGGCCCGCTTCTTCGGCCAAAAGGCGAGCGGCGGCAAGATCGAAGTGCTCGTCGAGCGTCTCACGGGAGCGCGCACCGCGCTCGCGCAGATCCGCGCCAGCAAGCGCCCCGCGTCGGGCACGAGCCTTACGCTGGCCGACGCATTCGATGTCACCGTCGGCGAGCGGGTCGAGCCGTTCTATACACTGCATTTTCCCGACGACTGCCTCACGCTGATCGAGCGCTACGGCCGGTTGCCGCTGCCGCCCTATATCGAACACGATGCCGATGCGACTGACGAGACGCGCTATCAAACCGTCTTCGCGCAACATCCGGGCGCCGTGGCCGCGCCAACGGCCGGGCTGCATTTCGACGAGGCGCTGCTCGCGCGGCTCGAGGCCCGTGGCATCGAACGCGCGGCGCTGACCCTGCACGTCGGCGCGGGCACCTTTCAGCCGGTGCGCGTCGAAAATATCGCCGAGCACAAGATGCACAGCGAGTGGTATCAGTTGCCGCAAACGCTCGTCGACAAGATCGCCGCCACGCGGGCGCGAGGCGGCCGAGTGATCGCCGTCGGCACGACCTCGATGCGGGCGCTCGAAGCCGCGGCGCGCGACGCGCATGCCGCGGGCCGGCCGCTCGCGGCAGCGTGCGCCGAAACCGACATCTTCATCACGCCCGGCTACGCTTTTCGCGTCGTCGACCGGCTCGTGACGAACTTTCATTTGCCGAAGTCGACGCTGCTCATGCTCGTGAGCGCGTTCGCCGGGGTGGAGACGATCCGTGAGGCTTATCGCCATGCGATCGAGGAACGCTATCGATTTTTCAGCTATGGCGACGCGATGTTGCTGACGCGGGCTACGCCCTAACGCGGCCACCCCGCCAACGACTCGCTTCGAAAGCTATACTTCGCGCGCCGCGGCTTCCGTGCCGCAGCATCTTCCCCTGCGCCGGACGTGCGATCGGCAGCGGCGCTGTGCGCCCTGCTCCGATCTCATGCAGCGCTTTTTCCGGTCGCACTAGGAGCCCGCTATGACCGAAGGTCATACCCACGATAACGCGTCACCCGCTGCACCGGGCTTAAACGGCCTCGAGTTCAAGCTGCTCAAGACCGACGGCCACGCGCGGCGCGGCCGCTTGACGCTGAACCACGGCATCGTAGAAACGCCGATCTTCATGCCCGTCGGCACGTACGGGACCGTCAAGGCGATCCAGCCGCGCGAGCTCGAAGAGATCCATGCGCAGATCGTTCTCGGCAACACGTTTCACCTTTGGCTGCGCCCGGGGCTCGACGCGATCGCCGCGCACGGCGGACTGCACGGTTTCATGGGCTGGCACCGACCGATCCTGACCGATTCAGGCGGCTTTCAGGTGTTCTCGCTCGGCGATTTGCGCAAGATTACCGAAGACGGCGTCACGTTCGCCTCCCCCATCAACGGCGACAAGCTTTTTCTGTCGCCCGAGGTGTCGATGCAGATTCAAAAGGTGCTGAACTCCGACATCGTCATGCAATTCGACGAATGCACGCCCTATGCGACCGACGACGTGCCGACGACGCACGAGGACGCCGCCGCATCGATGCGCATGTCGCTGCGCTGGGCCAAACGCTCGATCGACGAGTTCGGCCGGCTCGGCAATCCGAATGCGCTGTTCGGGATCGTCCAGGGCGGCATGTACGAGGACCTGCGCGACGAATCGCTCGCCGGCCTATCGGAACTCGGTTTTCATGGGCTCGCCGTGGGTGGGCTGTCCGTGGGCGAGCCCAAAGAGGCGATGCTGCGTGTGCTCGACCACGTCGGCCCCAAGTTGCCGGCCGACAAGCCGCATTATCTGATGGGCGTGGGCACGCCCGAGGATCTGGTGGCGGGCGTGGCCGCGGGCATCGACATGTTCGACTGCGTCATGCCTACCCGGAACGCGCGCAACGGCTGGCTCTTCACCCGCTTCGGCGACGTGAAGATCCGCAATGCGACGCACAGGAATTCGCTGCGCCCGCTCGACGAAAGCTGCGGCTGCTATACCTGCCGCCATTTCACGCGCGGGTATTTGCATCATTTGCATCGAGTCGGCGAAATCCTCGGGGCGCAGCTCAATACGATCCACAACCTGCATTACTACCTCGAGCTGATGGGCGAAATGCGCGACGCCATCGATGCGGGCACGTTCGAGGCATTTCGTCAGCGTTTTCGAGACGAACGCGCCCGCGGCACCGCGTAGCGGCGGCCATCGGTTCGCGGGCGCCGACCGCGCTGGCATTGGCGCGCGAGGGCGGCCGCTACCGCTTGACTCGATGCTCGGACGGCGCGGGGCGCGCCGGTGGTAAAATACGCGGCTATTTTTAGATCGTCTTAGATCATTCCGATCGCTATTACGGAGAAAACCAACGTGTCGCTGATTTCCAACGCATTCGGGCAAGGCGCAACCGGCGGGGCCGAATCGAGCCTGATGAGCTTTTTGCCGCTCATCCTCATGTTCGCGGTGCTGTATTTCATCATGATTCGCCCGCAAATGAAGCGTCAAAAGGACCATCGCAACATGCTCGCTGCGATGGCCAAGGGCGATGAAGTCGTGACCAACGGCGGCATCGTCGGCAAGGTAACGAAGGTCGGCGAAGCCTACGTCGGCGTCGAGATCTCCGAAGGAACCGAGATCACCGTGCAAAAGTCGGCGGTCACGACGATTCTCCCCAAAGGCACGATCAAGTCGCTCTGACGCGGCTCGCCGCCCCGCCCGGCCCAATGCGGCGGCGCGCGCCTAGCGCGTCGCGCGCTGCCTGCGGTCCGATATGCGAGCGGCGCGCAACGCCCACACGCCAACCCATCGTTCGGCTTCCCCATGAATCGCTACCCCCTTTGGAAATATGTCGTGATGGCCGTGGCGCTTGCCATTGGCCTTCTGTACACATTGCCCAACTTCTACGGCGAAGCGCCGGCCGTTCAGGTACTGAGCGGCAAGGCCACGGTCAAGCTCGACTCGTCGACGCTCGCCGAAGTCGAATCGGCCCTCGCCGCGAACCAAGTCAAGCCTGACGACATCACGTACGATACCGGCGCGGCCAACGCCAATATTCGCGTCCGCTTAAAGGACACCGATACGCAGTTGCGCGTGAAGGATTTGCTGCAAAAGGCGCTGAATCCCGATCCCAACGATCCCCAGTTCGTCGTCGCACTGAACCTGCAAAGCGCATCGCCGCGCTGGCTCACGGCGCTGCACGCGCTGCCCATGTATCTGGGGCTGGACTTGCGCGGCGGCGTCCACTTTCTGATGCAGATCGACATGGCGGGCGCGCTGAACAAGCGGCTCGATTCCGACGCATCCGATGCGCGCACGCTCTTGCGCGAGAACAACATTCGCGAAGGGGGCGTCAACCGCGTCGGGCAGTCGATCACAATCGATTTCGCCGACCAAACGACGGCCGACTCAGCGCGTCTGCAGCTCACGCGTGGCGTGACCGAACTGCAATGGACCACGCAGGCAGCAGCCGGCGGGGGCGTGCAGGTGATCGGCCGGTTCGCGCCGGCGCAGCAGCGCGCGGTCGAGGAAGCAGCCGTCAAGCAGAACATCACGACACTGCACAACCGCGTCAACGAGCTTGGCGTGTCCGAGCCCGTGATCCAGCAGCAAGGCGCCGACCGCATCGTCGTCGAACTGCCCGGCGTGCAAGACACGGCGAAGGCGAAGGAAATCATTGGCCGCACGGCCACGCTCGAAGCCCGCCTGGCCGATCCGGTCAATACGCATCCGGCTCCCGGCGAAGCCGTGCCGGCCGGTGACGAACTCTTCACCGAAGGCAATCAAACGCCCGTGCTGCTGCGCAAGCAAGTGATCTTCACGGGCGACAGCATCATCGATGCGTCGGCCGGCTTCGACGAGCACCAGCGTCCGTCCGTCAATATCCGCTTGAACTCGTCGGCGGGCCGTGCCGTCGCGAGCGTCTCGCGCGACAACATCGGCAAGCCGATGGCGATGGTGCTGTTCGAAAAGGGCAAGGGGCAGGTGCTGACAGTCGCGACGATTCAATCGGAGCTCGGCGATCGCTTCCAGATCACCGGCCAGCCCACGCCGCAAGCCGCGGCGGATCTGGCGCTGCTCCTGCGCGCAGGCTCGCTCGCCGCGCCGATGGACATCATCGAGGAGCGCACCATCGGCCCGAGCCTCGGCGCGGACAACATCAAGAAAGGCTTCGATTCGGTCATCTACGGCTTCGCCGCGATCACCGTCTTCATGATCGCCTACTACCTGCTGTTCGGTCTTGTCTCCGTCATCGGCCTCTCGGTCAATCTGCTGCTGCTGATCGCCGTGCTTTCGATGCTGCAAGCTACGTTGACGTTGCCCGGCATCGCCGCTATCGCGCTCGCGCTCGGTATGGCGATCGACTCCAACGTGCTGATCAACGAGCGCGTACGCGAAGAGTTGCGCCACGGCGCTCCGCCGCAATTGGCCATTCAGAACGGCTATGCGCATGCGTGGGCCACGATTCTCGATTCGAACGTCACGACGCTGATTGCCGGCCTCGCGCTGCTCGCCTTCGGTTCCGGCCCTGTGCGCGGCTTCGCGATCGTCCACTGCATCGGCATCTTGACGTCGATGTTCTCGGCCGTGTTCTTCTCGCGCGGGATCGTCAACGCGTGGTACGGCGGCAAGAAAAAGCTCAAGACGCTGGCGATCGGCCAAGTATGGCGGCCGGCCGCAGCGGAGGCGCTCGCCTATCCGCACGTGACGAGCGAGGCCGATGCCGATACCGACACGATGCGCGCGACCAAGGCCGTGACCTCGCAGCACAAGGGCAAGGGCGGACGCAGCGGCGCCAAGCCGGTCCTACGCAACCGCGCGCGTGAGAATAGCTCGCCGCGCAAACCGGGCTCGTCCCGCTAACCCGTTCGCGAGGACCCGGAGGCTACAACATGGAATTTTTCCGCATCCGCAAGGACATTCCGTTCATGCAGCGCGCGTTGATTTTCAACGCGATCTCGTTTTTGACTTTTTTCGCGGCGGTGTTTTTTCTGCTGCATCGCGGGCTGCACCTGTCGGTGGAGTTCACGGGCGGTACCGTCGTCGAAGTGCAGTATCCGCAAGCGGTGCAGCTCGATCCCGTGCGCACGACGCTCGGCAACCTCGGCTACGGCGATGCGCAGGTGCAGACGTTCGGCACCTCGCGCGACGTGCTGATCCGCCTCCCGCTGAAGCACGGTTTGACGTCGTCGCAGCAGAGCGATCAGGTCATGGCGGCGCTCAAGGCGCAGAACTCGGCGGCTCAGTTGCAGCGCGTCGAGTTCGTCGGGCCGCAGGTGGGCAAGGAGCTCGCGACGGACGGCCTGCTCGCGCTCGCGTGCGTCGTGGCAGGTATCGTTATCTATCTGTCGTTCCGCTTCGAATGGAAGTACGCCGTCGCCGGCATCATCGCGAACCTGCACGACGTCGTGATCATTCTCGGCTTCTTCGCATTCTTCCAATGGGAGTTCTCGCTCTCGGTGCTCGCGGCCGTGCTGGCGGTGCTGGGCTACTCCGTGAACGAATCGGTCGTTATCTTCGACC
>Ga0207705_10001909_pt1 | contig 16291 bp, 14 predicted proteins | sample KBSC13metaG_FD_184314 | JGI IMG/M metagenome (GOLD analysis project Ga0207705, IMG submission 184314) | Corn rhizosphere microbial communities from Kellogg Biological Station, Michigan, USA - KBS C1-3 metaG (SPAdes) (version 2) | ecosystem: Host-associated > Plants > Roots > Rhizosphere > Soil ...
ATCCGCGCGAACCGCGTCGCCGCTTGCTTGGCGCCGTTGACGGCGAAGACGTAACTTCGCTGGCGCCCCGGGGTGAGGGCGTGGAACGCCTCGGCGAGTTCGGGATCGGCGTCGAGGGCTTGGACCAGCTCGTCGGGCAGCTCGATTTCGATCTCTTGCCTTGGCTGGCGCAGGCCTTGGTCGGCATAGCCGATTGCCTCCTGCAGATAGGCGCGGATGACGGGTTCCAGCTCGGCCGCCTGCTCGTTGGCGGTGAAGCGGATGATGCTGGGGCGGCGGGCGTTCGGGCCGTTGGGGACCAGCACGCCCTCGGGATCCTTCATCAGGCCCGGCTCGAAGAAATGGAGGCGGAAATCGCCGATCAGCGTGGCGATCATCGCGATGTTGCGCTCCCCGCGCATATAGCAGGGATGGCCCCACTTCGCGACTTCGGTGAGGCCCGCCTCAAGACACAGCGCGCGCAGGCGCTCGATGCCGGGGAGCCACTTGCGGGTCGTGCAAGCCGGCGTGGCGAAGCGCTCGCACCGTCCGCAGCCCTTGGTGAAGAAGTCCGCCGGATCGGTGATCATCGCGCGCTCAGGCATTTGCGGAGCGAGCCAGCACAACGTGGGTGGCGAGATCGGTCGCGGCGCGCTCGGTAACCTCGTAGCCGAGGGCCGGGAGGTCGAGCCCGGCGAACACCGCCTCGCCCCGGCCGAGCAGGACCGGCGAGACCGCGAAGTGCACTTCGTCGATCAGCCGCGCGGCGAGGTATTGCCGCAGCGTCGCCACGCCGCCGCCGATCTTCACGTCGCGCGTCCCCGCGGCGGCGCGGGCCTCGTCGAGCACGGCCTCGATGCCGTCGGTCACGAAGTGGAACGTGGTTCCGCCGCCCATCTCGATCGGGTCGCGCGGGTGGTGGGTGAGGATGAACGTCGGCGCGTGATACGGCGGGTCGTCGCCCCACCAGCCTTTCCAGCCGTCGTCGGCCCAAGCGCCGCGGCTGGGGGCGAACATGTTGCGGCCGAGGATGAAGGCGCCGAACCCTTCCATCGAGCGCCGCGCGTAATCGTCATCGACGCCTTGGGTGCCGCCCGCGTTGCCGAACATCGCCTGGAAGGTCCGGGTCGGGAACGCCCACTGATGCAACCCGCGCCCGCCCTGGCCCATCGGGTTCTCGAGGCTCTGCTCAGGCCCCGCGCCGTAGCCGTCAAGTGACACGGCGAAACCGGCGGCCCTTACTTTTGGCAATGTTGACCCTTCGCTTGGAGGTTGTGTGTGTAGGAAGGTGCTGACTATCGGGTAATTTGGAAATGCCCATAAGATGTAGGATTATCGCCTGACTTCGATCGGGGCTCGAAGTCGCATTCCGCCTTTAGGATTTGGACCTTGTCATGAAGTCTGGCCGATTCAAGCCATCGCATGAGAATATCAAAAGAGCTGAGCGCAAGCTCGTACATCTTGAAGGCAGTATCAACGCGTTCTTAGACAGCTGCAAATACGCGGTTAGGGCTGAGAAGCAGTCTGACACGGTCTTCCTGATCGCCCGCCGCGACAAATGCGTTCCCGCTGATCTGGCGTTTGATGCGCTTGAAATTGTTCAGCGCCTAAGAGCAGCGCTTGACAAGGCAATCGTGGCACTCGTCGAAGCCAATGGCCGAGGATGCTCCGGGGTAGGGTTTCCATTCGGAGGTCTCGATAGAAACACCGGGCGTCCAAATCCGTTTCCCGATCCCCGCTGGGACAAGCAGGGTGGGCTAAAGCGAAAGCTTTCTGGCGAACAATGGTTATTCGTCGAATCGCAGAAACCCTATCCAGGAGGCAACGACGTGCTCTGGGCAATCAACGAAGTTGCCAATGTCGACAAGCATAGAAACGACCTTGTCGAGGTTAGGTGTGTGCTTGGATACGAATTGGGACTAACATTCGGTGACGGAGGTGGCGCTTACCTCAGCAATTTACAATTGCGGTCCGCGCCTGCGGACGGGAACCATCTCCTCCAGGATCCTGACCTTGAGCATGTCATGCTGGCGGTTAAAGTGGCGCCGTCTCAGAAACTTAAAATCGATCAAAGGATTTCGACGGGGCTCGTGTTTGGCCCAGTAGAACCGGTTGCAGGGCGGAACGTGCTTGGCACGCTTGACGAGCAAATTCGGCTGACAAAGGAGATATTGGCCGGATTCGAATTGCTTACTTAGATGAGCTTACACCTAAACCGGCACCCCGCCCGCCGTCGTGGTCCGGTACATCTCGCGGCGGTAGCCGTCGTAGTCGTTCGGGCCGAGGTGCATGGTGCCGCGGTTGTCCCACAGCGCGACCATGCCGGGCTCCCAGCGCAGGCGGCAGGTGAAGGCGTGCTGGGTGGCGTGCTGGACGAGGAACTCGATGATCGGCCGCGCCTCGAAGGTGGTCATGCCCTCGATCCCGCAGGCGTAAGTGTCGCAGATGTAGAGCGATTCCTCGCCGGTCTCCGGGTGGGTGCGGACGAGCGGGTGGAAGCTGCCCCGCTGGCCCTGCTCGAACTGCTCCCTGTCGGCGAAGGTGATGGCCTTCCCCATCAGCTTTTCCTGCGTCCGAACGTTGTTCGAGGCGCTCATCCACACGCGCAAGGGGCGCAGCATGTCCTGGTAGGTCTTGCTAAGGTGGCGGAAGGCGAGGGCGCAGTTGGCCCAGCTGGTGTCGCCGCCGAACGGCGGGATGTCGACCGCGCGCAAGGTGGTGATCGCCGGCGGCTCGGCGAGGAACGGGCTGTCGGTGTGCCAGCCGCCGCCGAACAGGCTCGCTGCCTTGGTGCCGGCTTCCTTGATGATCGGATGGACCTCGCGGTGGCCGGGCACGCCCTGGGTGTAAGCATCGACCGCGAACGGGCCGAGGCGGGCGCCGAATTCCTCGTGCTCGGCGTGGGTCAGGTGCTGGTCGCGCAAGTACAGCATCTTGTGGCGGTAGAGCGCCTGCTTGAACTGCTCGAACGCCTCGTCGCTGAGATCGGGCAGGCGCACGCCGACCACTTCCGCGCCCATCGCCGCCGACAGCGGGCGGACCTCGAAATGGTTCGACTTGAAGGCGTGGTTGTCGAAGTCCCCCGAGGGGGTGACGCGAACTTCCCACATAGGCTCAACTCTCTCCAGGAATGCGGTACGGCGTGCCGACTTTGCGCGGCGCGGTCTCGGTCAGGAACAATGCCGCGAAGGCGGACACCAGCGCAAGCCCGATGCAGATCCAGAACACCGCCGGCAGGCCGAACGCGTCGGCGGCGAACCCGGCGATCGGCGGGACGACGAAGCCGCCGAACAGCTCGGCAAAGCCCATCGCCATGCCGACGGCCGTGGCGGCCATCGCCGGATTGACGCTCTCGGTCGGCACCGTCGCGCAGTAAAGCGGGGCGATACCGAGCGGCAGCCAGCCGAGGCCCATCGCCAGCGACAGCGCGAACGGATCGTGCAAGCCGAGCAGGGCCAGCGGCCCCAGCGTCGCGGCGAGCGAGCCGAGGACCAGCACCGCCTTGCGCCCGATCCAGTCGGACAGCGTCGGGAAGGCGATCCCGCCGACGAACGCGCCGATCCCGCCCCAGCTCACCACGGCGCCGGCACCCACCGGGGTCAGGCCTTTGCTCTCGGTCAGGAAGCGGGTGAGGAAGGTCGTCTCGATCACCAGCCAGCCGGTGATCAGGCCGGCGATGGCGAGCGCGAGGCGCATGTTCTTGATGCGCAGCAGCGCTGCGAAATCGGCGAAGGGGTTGGCCCGTGCCGTGTGTTCGGTCGCGACGAGCGGCGGGTCGCGCTTGAGCACCAGGAGCATCAGCGCGGCGACGACGAGGCCCGGGAGGATCGACAGGAACATCGCCGTGCGCCAGCCGTGCTCGGCGCCGATCACCGTCGCCACCCGGGGCCCCAGGAACCCGGCGATGCCGAACGCGCCGACCATCTGCATGAAGCCCATGTTGAAGCCGCGCGCTCTGGGGCTGCTGGTGTCGAGGATGATCGCCTGGCTGATCGGCACGATCGGCCCTTCGCTCAAGCCCAAGGCGAAGCGGGCGGACAGCAGGAAGATGAAGGATGTCGCGAACCCGCTGAGGCCCGAAAGCAGCGAGAACACCAGCGTGCAGCCCACCAGGATCCCTTTGCGCCGCCCGCTGCGGTCGGCCAGCTGGCTGCCGAAGAACGAGCTGATCCCGATCGCCAGCGACAGCGCCGCGGCGATCAGGCCGAGCTGGCCGTTGCTGAGATGCATCTCCTTGACGATGAACGGCGTAAGGTAGGCCACCGTCTGCCGATCGAAACCGACGATGCCGTTGCCGAGCGTGAGCACCATCAGCAGCGCGAGCTCGAACCCGCGATTGCGCTGCGGCGGGGCGGCGGTGGCCATGTCTTTCCTCTCCCCTCTGCCCTCTCCCCTTCAGGGGAGAGGGAGGAGCCCCGAAGGGGCGGAGGGAGCGGGGGAGGTCACTTACAGCCCCCTCTCCCAACCTCTCCCCTGAAGGGGAGAGGGCTATATCTATAACTCTATCACCGTCTTGGCGAAGCTGTCCGGCCCCCAGGCGTGGGCATAAGCCTCTTTTGCCTGGTCGAACGTGTAGCGCGCGCCGATCAGCGGCTTGATGCCGTTGACGTCGATCGCCGCGTTGAGCGCCTTGGCCATCGCCACGGAGCCGACGAAAATGCCGCGCATCGTGCCGGCGGTCATCATCAGCGCGCGCGGATTGGGCGCGCCTTCGGGCTGCAGCACGCCGATCAGCGCGACTTCCCCTTGCGTGCGCAGCGCCATCATCGATTGCTCGGCCGTGCCGGCGCCGCCGACCTCGACCACCTTGTCGACCCCGCCGAGGTTCTGCGCGATCCACGGGCCCCACTGGGGCGTGGTCTTGTAGTTGACGGTATGTGCAGCGCCGAGGCCGCGGACGCGCTCGAGCTTTTCGTCGGACGAGGAGGTGGCGATTACCTCGCAGCCGGTGGCGCGAGCGATCTGCAGCGCCAGCATCGACACTCCGCCGGAGCCCAGCACCAGCACCCGGTCGCCGGGGCGCAACGGGCGCGGGCCTTCATGCAGCGCGTTCCAGGCGGTGACCCCGGCGCAAGGCAGGCAGGCGGCTTCGGCATGGTCGAGCGTAGCGGCCATCGGCACCACCCCAGATTCGGGCAGCACGACCAGCTCGGCGAGCACGCCCGGGCCCATCCCGTCGCCGAGGGCCATGCTGCGCTTGGGCGGGCCGTCCTCCCAGCCCATGAAGAACGCGCTCTGCACGCGGTCGCCTTCCTTGAACCGGGTCACGCCCGGCCCGACTGCGGCGACGACGCCCGCGCCGTCGCTCAGCGGAATGGCCGGCTGCTTGAGCACACCGCCGAAGTAATGCCCGCTGGCGACCGCGAAGTCGCGGTAGTTGATCGACCAGGCGAGCATCTGGATCAGCACTTCGCCCGGGCCGGGCGTCGGGTCGGGCAGCTCCTCCAGATAGAGCTTGTCGAAGCCGTTGGAACCGGCGGGGAGCATCCATGCACGCATCGTTTATCCTTCTCCACCTGCTCTCTCCCCTTCTGGGGAGAGACACGAAGGCTTGGCAACTTGTTGCCTAGCCGGAGTTGAGAGGGGGCGCTTTAACATTCCCCTCTCCCAACCCTCTCCCCTGAAGGGGAGAGGGCTTTAGCTGTGCTCGCGGCCGTCGCCGCCCCAGGTCCGCAGGCCCGGCTGGGTGCGATCCTCGCTTTTGAGCGCTTCCTGCACCGCGGGGCGATCGGAAATGCTTTCGCGCCAGCGGACGAGGTTGGGGAAGCGCTCGTCGACCGCGAGGTTGGGGAACATCCGGTTCGCCATCATCCCGCAGTGCGAATAGAAATTGATGTCCGCCAGGGTGTAGGCATCGCCCGCCAGATAGGCGGTTTCGCCGAGCTGCTTTTCGACCTTGCCCAGCGCGTAATCGATCTTCTCGGTCGCGTTGTCGAGGTCCTTCTGCTCGAAGCCGGAGCGCGCGGTCATCCACTTCTTACGCTGGTCGGGCAGCGGGACGTGGCTCATCAGCTCCTCGAACTTGCCGTCCTCGATGCTCCCGGCGATGACGCGGATGAGGCGGTGCCAGCCGTGCATCGAGACGTAGTTCATCACTTGCTCGTCGACGAACTTGTTCCAGTAGCGCATCCGCGCCGCGCCGACCGGCGTCGTGGGCCGCAGCGGGCCGCTGGCGGGCTGCGCGTCGGGGAAGACGTCCTCGAGGTATTCGTTGATCACCGTGGTGTGGGTGATGATCGTGCCGTCGTGATCGAGAACGGGCACCTGGCCTTCGGGATTGATCGCCACGAACCAGTCGGAATGCTGCTCGAACTTGTGCAGGTCGACGTAGACGCTTTCGTAGGCGAGCCCCTTCTCCTTGAGCGGGATCATCGACTTGAGCGAGTTCGCCATCGGTTCGGCGTGGTAGTACTTGAGGGCCATAATCTTCCTGTCCTTTACCGAACCGCCAGGGTCCCGAGCACGCCGCCGTCGACCGCCCAGCTCTGGCCGGTCACGTGGCTGGCTTCGTCCGACAGCAGGAAGGCGGCGACGTTGGCGGTTTCCTGCGAGCTGCCGAGGCGGTTCTGCGGCACGTTGGCGGCGAGGTGGGTCAGCTGCTCGGGCGGGATGTCTTCCATCAGCGGGGTGTCGATGAAGCCCGGCACGAGGCAGTTCGCGCGCACCCCGACCGGCGCGCCTTCGAGCGCCGCGGCGCGCGCCAGGCCGAGGACCGCGTGCTTGCTCATCACGTAGGCGACGTTCATCGCCATGCCGCGTTCGGACGCGAGCGAGCCGGTGATCACGATCGAGCCCTTGCCGCGCGCCTTCATCGCCGGGAACACCTGCCGCACCGAGCGGAAGTGGGCGAGCATGTTGACTGCCATCAGCGCCTCGAAATTCTCGTCGCTATACGCTTCGAGCGGCGCAAAAGTGCCGCCCATGCCGGCGTTGCAGAACAGCCCGTCGATCGGAGCGAACGCCGCCGCGCGATCGAGCGCGGCCGTCAGCGCCGCTGAGTCGCCGACATCGGCCGGCTCGACGTTGACCGCCTGGCCGAGCGCCTCGCGCATCGCCTCGAGCTTGTCGCGGCTCCGGGCTATGACCGTCACCTTGCCGCCGAGCGCGACGACCTTCTCGGCCGTCGCGCGGCCGATGCCGGTAGAAGCTCCGGTGACGACGACGTGCTGGCCGGTGAAGTCCACTTAGGCGTCTCCTCTGACAAACGCGGCCCAGGCGGGCGCGGCGGGATGATCGGTTGTCTCCGGCGACCAGATGGCTTCAAGATGCTGGCGCGCCGTGGGTTCGTCCATTCCGCGCTCGCGGTTCCAGCGGTAGCAGAACGCCGAGACGCGCCAGTTCATGATGCAGTGGACGTGCACGGGCGCCTCGTCCGCGTCGAGCGCGGCGGCGAAGGCGCGGTAATGCTCTTCGGCCGGAGCATCGAACGGCACCGGGATGTGGGTGTAGCGCAGGCGAGCGCCGGCCATCGCGGCTTTGTCGTTCGGCAGCGCTTCGGGGTGGTCGGGCATCGCGAGGTTGATGACGTGCCGCACGCCGATCGCCGCGAGCCGCTCGGGATCGCCTTCCTGCAAGCGGCCGGATGTGGTCATGCGATCCGACAAGCGCAGGAAGTTGCGGATGTCGGCCGGGTCGCGCGTCATCGTCCACCTCTCCGTTCGTGGTGAGCCGGTCGAACCACGAATGTCGCGTTAGGTTTGCCCTTCGACGGGCTCTGGACGAACGGAGGGGGTGTCAAGTAAGCCCCAGCACCCGCGCGGCGTTGTCCTTCATGATCCCCGGCATCACTTCCTCGCGGAAGCCAACCTCTTGCGCCGCTGCGATCCACTTGTCGGGGTGGATCAGCGGGAAGTCCGAACCGAACAGCATCTTATGCTTGAGCTGGGTGTTGGCGTACTGAATCACCTGCTTGGGGAAGTACTTCGGACTCCAGCCGGAAAGGTCGATGAACACGTTATCCTTGTGCAGCGCCATGCTGAGGCTCTGGTCGACCCACGGCCAGCTCGGGTGGGCGAGGATGATCTTCATGTCGGGGAAATCGACCGCGACATCGTCGATCAGCATCGGCTCGCCGTACTTGAGGCGCATGCCCCCGCCGCCGCGCATGCCGGTGCCCATGCCGGAGTGGCCGGTGTGGAAGATCGTCGGGAGCTTGTACTCGTTGATCACCTCGTAGATCGGATAGGCCATGCGGTCGGCCGGGTGCGCGTTCTGGGCGATGCCGTGGAACTTGAAGCCCTTGACGCCATAATTCTCGACAAGGTCGCGCGCCTCGCGGGCGCCGTATTTGCCCTTGTGCGGGTCGATGCTGGCGAACGGGATGCAGATGTCGTCGTTCTTGTTGGCGATCTCGGCGACTTCGTAATTGCTGACCCGCTTGGCGCCCATGCCGGTTTCGGCATCGACTGTGAACAGCACCAGGGCGATGTTCATGTCGCGGTAGAGCTGGATCGTCTCGGGCATCTTCGGCCGTTCGCGCGGCGCCTTGAAGTAAGCGCTGGCGGCGTCGAAGAACTGGCCCATCACCGGGTCTTCCGGATCGTGACAGCTCACCTCGGCGTGGACATGCACGTCGATGGCGCGGATCTTGGCGAGGTCGATCAAGCAACTTTCTCCGGGGCGGCTTCGGCCGCCTGTTCGGCCTTGGCCATGCGCTCTACCAGACGGGTGAAGATGGTCACCCCCTTGTCGTGAGCGGTCGGCATGATCCGCGCGTCGGGCATCCGGGCGATGACTTTCTGCTGGGCTTCGATCATCACCTTGTCCTCGTTGAACGCCTGCCCCGCGAGCGCCATCATGCCGTCGCGCATCGCCTCGTCGCCTTGCGAGCGGTGCGGGCCCCACGAGAAGAAGTAGCGCGAGGCCATCGGGCCGCTCGGCGTAACGGCCTGACTGGTGAAGTTGAGACCAGCAATGGTATCGCCCGGGTCGGGCCGCCCATGATCGAGCGAGCGCGCGGTGCCCTTAGGATAATTGCCGCTCCACATCAGCAGCACGCCGGGGATCAAGAAATCGTAGGTCTGCCAGCTGTCGATCGGCACCTCGCTCTTGCGATTGCTGGCGCCGAAGGTGCCGACGATCCAGCGTTCGAAACGGACACCGCGCTCGAGCGGCGTGATCTTCGGCAGGCTCTCGGCGAATTGCGGACCGGTCCCGAAGCTGTTGGCGTGGACATAGGTCAGGTGGCTGAAATCGAGCAGGTTGTCGTTGATCAGCCGCGCCTCGGCCTCGTAGTCGAGCTGGCCATGGCCGAGGATGTAATCGGGATCGCTCAGGCCCACCGCCGGCGGGATCAGCGCTTCGTCGGCCAGTGCCGGATCACCCATCCAGACCCAGATCCAGGTGTGGCGGTCGGCGACGGGATAAGACTTCACCCGAGCGGTCTTCGGCACCAGCTCCTGGCCGGGAATCTCCGCCACCGCGCCGTCGGGATCGTAAAGCAGACCGTGGTACATGCACCGCAGCCGCTCGCCTTCGCAGCGTCCGAGCGAGAGCGGCGCGAGGCGGTGGACGCATCGGTCCTCGAGGGCGACCAGCTGACCGCCCTCGGTGCGATAGATCACGATGGGTTGGTCGAGGATGGAGACGGGGAAGGGCTTCCCCGTCTCCAGATCGTGGTTCCAGCCCGCGACGTACCACGCGTTGCGGACGTAGGGGCTCAGCATCGGCTCGTCAGAGCTTCATCAGCACCGACTTGGTCTCGAAGTAAGCTTCCAGCCCGAGCCTGCCCTGTTCGTGGCCGATGCCGCTTTCCTTGTAGCCGCCGAACGGCAGCGCCGGGTCGATCATCGCGTGGCAGTTGACCCACACGGTACCGGCCTTGAGCTGGCTGGCGATGCGCACGGCGGCGCTGGCGTCCTTGGTCCACACGCCGGCGGCGAGGCCGTAGGGCGTGTCGTTGGCTTCCTTGACCACTTCGTCGAGGTCCTCGAAGCGCTGCGCCACCACCACCGGTCCGAAGATCTCTTCGCGAACCACGCTCATCTGCGGGTTCACGTCGGTGAGGATCGTCGGGCTGACGTAGTAGCCGCCGTCGTTCGCCGGGACGTCGCCGCCCATCAGCACGCTGGCGCCGTCGCGCTTGCCGGCTTCGATGTAGCCGAGCACGCGCTCATGCTGTTCCTTGCTGACCAGCGGGCCCATGTGGGCCGCGGGATCGAGCGAGGGGCGCGGGGCCCAGAAATCGGCGGTCGCCGCCATGCCTTCGACGACTTTGTCGAACACGCTCTTGTGCGCATAGAGCCGGCTGCCGGCGACGCAGACCTGGCCCGAGTTGAAGAAGATCGCGCCGGCGACGCCGGGGGCGGTCTCGGCCACGTCGACGTCGGGCATCACCACGACCGGGCTCTTGCCGCCGAGCTCCAGCGTCACGTGCTTGAGCGTGTCGGTGGCGTTGCGGTTGATCAGCTTGCCGATCTCGGTCGATCCGGTGAACGCCACCTTGTCGACGTCCGGGCTCTTGACCATCCGGTCGCCGGCGGTGTGGCCGTAGCCGGTGATGATGTTGATCACGCCTGCGGGCACGCCCGCTTCCTGGATCAGGTCGGCCAGGCGCAGCGCCGTGAGGCTGGTCTGCTCGGCCGGCTTGAGCACGCTGGTGCAGCCCGAGGCGAGCACCGGGGCGAGCTTCAGGCAGGCCATCAGCAGCGGGAAGTTCCACGGCACGATCTGCGCGCAGACGCCGACCGGCTCCTTCAGCGTGTAGGCGAACATCGTCCCGCCGGGCATCGAGTACGGCGACTGGGTTTCGCCGCCGGCTTTGCCGGCCCAGCCGGCCATGTAGCGGAAGTGCGCCGCCGCGCCGGGCACGTCGACCGCGTTGGCCATGCCCTTGGGCTTGCCCACGTCGATCGCTTCGAGTTCGGCCAACTCGTCGGCGTGCGCCTCGATCAAGTCGGCGATCTTGTGCATGATCTTTTCGCGCGCGACCGGCGGCAGGTTGCGCCAGCGGCCGTCGTCGAACGCGGTGCGGGCGGCGGCGATCGCGCGATCGACGTCCTTGTCGGTTGCCTCGACGAATTTGGAGATCACTTTGCCCGACGAGGGATCCTCGACGTCGATCGTCTCCCCGCCCGAGCTGTCGACCCACTCGCCGTTGATGAACAGCTGCGGCTTGCGCGCGAGGGCTTTCTTGACCGCGTCCGAATATTCGCGCTGCGTGCGGTCGATGGTGGTCATTTCATTCATGTCATCAGGCTCCTTTTCCCGAAGCGAATCCCCGTTTGGTCAAGCTCTAGCAGATCGCGCCCTCAGCGGCATCAATCGTCGGCCCATCCTAACGAGCGTTACAGTCGACTCGGCGCGAAGTCGAATCATGCTTTCTTGCCTTGCTGTTCGAGCGCCTTGTCCTCGTTGGCGCGCTTGATCACGTACTGGCGCACCGCCTCGGCATCGTCGGGCGTCAGCACCGCCTTCCACGAGACCATGCCGCCCGAATGGAGCGCCCCGCCGATGACGATCTGCTGGAACGCGTCCTTGCTGCCTAGCGCGCCCGAGCGCCTCAGGTCCGGATTGAGCGCGCCGGCGATCGCTGCGTCGCCGTGGCAGACCGAGCAGTAACGTCCATAGACGTCCGCGCCGTGGGCCGCCTGCTGCGGCGTGCCGGCGAAGGCGGGCGGATCGAGCACCATCTTGTTGAGTGGCGGCGCCGGCGGCAGCTTCGCGGTGCCGCCGATCTTGAACACCAGCACGCGGCTGATATTGCGGGGGAAGCCGGACTTGGCCGAGAGCAGGCCCGGCGCGATGTCCCAAACCCCACCCCAGCCGGCGACGACGGCGACATACTGCTGCCCGTCGATTGCGTACGTCATCGGCGCGGCAATGATGCCGGTCTGCGTCGGGAAGCTCCAAAGCTGCTTGCCGGTATCGGCGCTGTAGGCGGCGAGCTTTTCGGTCGCCGTGCCCTGGAACACCAGGTTGCCGGCGGTCGCCAGCGTGCCGCCGTTCCACGGGCCCTTGTAGCTGACCGTCCACGCGGCCTTCTTCTTGACCGGATCCCACGCGACCAGCGCGCCGGTGGTCGCCGCCAGCGTCTGCTGGCGCACAGCTTCGATCGCGGGCAGCGCGACCGCGGCCGAATCCTGCGCGGTCTGGAAGCCCATCGTGGATGGCTGCCAGCCCTTCTTGGCCATGTAAGGGAAGCCGGCGTTGTTGGCCGGAAGGTACACGAGGCCCGTCGTCGGCGAGTAGCTTTGCGGATGCCACGAGTGCGCGCCGCCGGCGCCCGGGAGCGAGACCCACAGCTTGCCGGTCTGCTCGTAGCGCGCCTCGGGGTTGATCGTCGGCCGTCCAGTCACCGGGTCGATGCCCTTGGTCCAGGTCTGGGTGGTCCACGGGGTGCCGGAGAGGAACTTGCCGGTCTTCGCGTCGAGAATGTAGAAATAGCCGTTCTTCGGCGCGTGCATCACGACATGCTGCTGCTTGCCGTCGATCGTCAGGTCGGCCAGCGTGATCGGCGCGTCGCTATCGTAGTCCCAGCGATCCTCCGGCGTTTCCTGGTAGTGCCAGGCGTACGTCCCGGTGTCGGCGTTCACCGCGACGATCGAGCTGGTGTAGAGGTTGTCGTCCCCCGCCTTGGCCCCTTGCAGACGGCCGTTGGCGGCGGGGTTCCACGGCTCAGCGTTGCCGGTGCCGAAGATGACGAGGTTGTTGGCCGGATCGTAGTTGATCGCGTCCCACACGGTGCCGCCGCCGCCCAATTCCCAATACTTTCCGCCCCAGGTCTGGGCGGCCTTCTTCATCGCGTCGTTCTCGAAGCCCTTGGCGGGGTCGCCCGGGACGGTGTGGAAGCGCCACAGCTCGTTGCCGGTCGCCCAGTCGAACGCGGCGATGAAGCCGCGCGCACGGTATTCCGCCCCGCCCGAGCCGATGAACACCTTGCCGTGCGCCACGCGCGGCGCGCCGGTGATGGTGTAATTCTTGTGGTCCGGCACGATGTCCTTGCGCCAGGCGACCGAGCCATCCTTCTGGTTGAGCGCCACGAGATAGCCGTCGAGCGTCGCCAGATAGACCTTGTCGCCATATAGCGCGACGCCGCGGTTGACCGCGTCGCAGCACGCGACCGGCAGAGTCTCGCGCGGGACTTTGGGATCGTAAGTCCACTTGAGCTGTCCGGTCTTCGCGTCATAGGCGTTGACCTTGCTCCACGCGGTCGAGACGTAGAGTACCCCGTCGTGCATCAACGGGGTCGCTTCCTGGCCGCGCGCGGTGTCGAGGTCGGCCGACCAGGCGAGGCCGAGCTGGCCGACGGTCTTGTCGCTGACCTGGGTGAGGGGGCTGAAGCGCTGCTCGGCATAGTCGCGGCCATACGTCAGCCACTCGTTGCCGTCGGCGGCCGCGATCATCGCGTCGGTGACGCCCGTGGTCGGCGCGGCGGAGGCTTGGGCGCCGCCGCTGCCGCTTGCCCCTCCGGTGCCGACTTGCCGACACCCGGCCAAAGCCAGCGCGGCGCAGGCCGCAACGATCCAACGGTTACGCAGCATCCCCTGTCCCTCCCCAGGACTAACCCCAGCGGTTGATTTCCGGCCCCGGCGCGAAAGCATGCGCGGAATTGTCGGCCGTGGCCCGGCCGAGCGCCTCCTGCACGCTCGGCCGCGCCTCGACGCGATCCATCCACGCGCGGCAGCGATCCTGCCCGGCGAAAGCGGTGGCCTCCAGCTCGCGCATCGGCCGCAGCCAGGCGTAAGTTTCCAGGTCGGCGATCGAGAACGGCCCCATCAGCCATTCGCGCCCGTCGACCAGTTGCGCTTCGACCCGCGCGACGAACTGCGCGACCTTGGTCTTCGAATCCTCGACCTTGGCCGCATCGACGGCACCATCGCGCAGTTCCTGCCAGCGCTGGCGCAAGTCCTCGCTGGCGATCGCGCCGGCGAGCTTGTGGAACTCGTCCTGGCTCATCGCCGCCAAGCGCTTCTGCGACCACGCGAGGTTGCCGAGATAAGCGACCGCCGGCGAAAGCCGCTCGGTCGCCTGGCGGCACCACATCAGCATCTGCCATCGAGCATAGGGATCGCTCGGCTGCAGGCCGCAGCCACCCGCCGCTTCGTCGAAATACTGCGCGAGGAAGACCGCCTCGCTCATCGCTTCGCCGTCCGCGACCAGCACCGGCCCTTCGCCTTCGACGGCGAAATCGAGCGCGACGCTGTCGCTCACGCCGGGCAGCGCGTGGCGCTCGCCGGCCAGCAGATCGATCGGCTTGCAATCGATGTCCAGCCCGCTTTCGTAGAGCGCCGCCAGCACGCTCAGCGACGGCCCGTTCGGCTCGCCATGATAGAGGATCGTCACGCGGTGATCTCCCCCATGATGGCGTTGAAGCGGTCGGTGAAGCGGCCGCTGCCCATCGCCCAGGTCTGCTGGACCGCCGGGCGGCGATAGACCGCCTTGAGCCAGCGCCAGATGTTCGGCGTAGCCTCGGGGCTGCACAAGTCGCCGTTGCCGACGGGGAGCATGTAAGTCGAATTGAAGATGTTGATATCGGCCAGGCTGTACTGGTTGCTGGCGACGTATTCGCGCTTGCCCAGCTCTTCCTCGAGCAGCTTCACGCCCTGGGCGATCCGGCGGCGGCTTTCGGCCAGCTCGCTCTCGCCGAACTCGGCGAACATCGCCTTGCGCCACGCCGCGCGCCGTTCGGGCAGCGGGATGCGCGCGATCATCGCCTCGCGCTCTGCCTCGGACTTGTGCGCCAGCGAGGGGCCGACGAACGTGCACCAGCCGATCATTGAAAAGCTCGGGCCGAGCCACTGGTCCATGAACTTCATCCACCAGCGCACCCGCCAGCGGTCCCGCGGGTCGGGCGGCATCAGGTCGGGGCCCGGGAACGCGTCGTTGACGTATTCCATGATCGCGGTGCTCTCGGTCAGCACCCTGTCGCCGTGGGTCATCGCCGGGATCGTCCCTTGCGGGTTGACCGCGAGGTATTCCGGCTGGTGCTGATCGAACTTCAGCATATCGATGTAATGGCTATCGTAGGCGACGCCCTTTTCCGCCAGCGCGAGCATCGGCTTGCCCGAATTGGCGTTCGGCTCCCAGTGATAGAGCGTGATGTCGGCCATGAACTCTCCCGCGGCGCGTTCCAAATAGACTGATGGAGCGGCCGATTTTGTAAGCATTGCCTACAATCGCCCGCCGAGTCCGGTCAAGCATCGCCGCGCAGCCACCGACCGGCGAATTGTGCATTGCAGCGGCGGGTTCATTTGTCCTATAAATGCGCCCGTCAGTCGAGCGCGAGCCCGCGTTATGACCCTGGCTAAAGATCCATTCTTTGCCAACGACAGGACCATCAACATGACTACCAAGCTGCCTTCGCGGGCCGACCATGTCGGCTCGTTTCTGCGCCCGAAATCGGTGATCGACGCGCGCACCCAGCGTGCCGCCAATGCCATTTCCTACGAAGAACTGCGCGCGATCGAGGACCAGGCGATCGCCGACCTCGTCAAATGGGAAGAAAGCCTCGGCCTCAAGGCCATCACCGACGGCGAGTACCGCCGGGTGTTCTTCCATACCGACTTCCTGCTCCAGCTCGCCGGCGTCGAGGAGACCGGCGGGATCAAGAAGGCGTTCAAGAACGACAAGGGCGTCGACGTGCATTTCGCCCCGCCCAAGATCGTCATCAGCGGCAAGGTCGAGCACGTGAAGCCGATCCAGCGGCGCGACTACGAATTCCTCGCGAAGCACACCACGCAGACGCCGAAGGTGGCGATCCCCAGCCCGACGATGCTGCACTTCCGCGCCGGCCGGGCGGGCATCCCCGAGGATGTCTATCCGACGATGGACGAGTTCTACGCCGACGTTGCCGCGGCCTACCGCGCCGAAGTCGCCGATCTCGCCGATGCCGGCTGCCGCTACATTCAGTTCGACGACACCAACCTCGCCTACTTGTGCGACACCGGCCACCGGCAGGACGCGGCCAGCCGCGGGATGGACCCGGACAGCATCACGCACGAATACGCCAGGCTGATCAACGCCAGCTTCGCCGGCGCCCCGGCCGACATGGTCCGCGCGATGCATCTGTGCCGCGGCAACTTCCGCTCGAGCTGGGCGGCCGAAGGCGGCTACGATCCGGTCGCCGAGGTGATGTTCAACGAATGCGACATCGACGCGTTCTTCCTCGAATACGACGATGCCCGCTCGGGCGATTTCGCCCCGCTGCGCTTCCTGCCCAAGGGCAAGACCGTGGTGCTCGGCCTGGTCTCGACCAAGCTCGGCGAGCTCGAGAGCAAGGACGACATCAAGCGCCGCATCGACGAGGCGGCGAAGTACGCCGACCTCGACCAGCTCGCGCTCAGCCCGCAGTGCGGCTTCGCCAGCACCGTCC
>Ga0207705_10001911_pt1 | contig 16282 bp, 14 predicted proteins | sample KBSC13metaG_FD_184314 | JGI IMG/M metagenome (GOLD analysis project Ga0207705, IMG submission 184314) | Corn rhizosphere microbial communities from Kellogg Biological Station, Michigan, USA - KBS C1-3 metaG (SPAdes) (version 2) | ecosystem: Host-associated > Plants > Roots > Rhizosphere > Soil ...
GGAAGTTGCGAAAGGATGACCGCCATGACGATCGAGCTGACGGCTGGCCGGCTGCGGCTGAAGCTAAGCCCCGAGATCGGCGGGTCGATCGCCGGCTTTCAATGGCATGACGGCGGCAATTCATGGCCGATCCTTCGCCATTGCCCCGATCCGCTCGAACGGGTGCTCGACGCGGCGAGCTTCCCGCTCGTCCCCTACGTCAACCGCATCCGCGACGGCCGCTTCACCTTCCGCGGCCGGGAGGTGCATCTGCAGCCGAACATGGCGGGCGACCCCAGCCCGCTGCACGGCCAGGGCTGGCTGAACCCGTGGACCGCCGAGGAGGCTGGAGAATCGTCGGCGACCTTGGTTTTCCACCACGAAGCGGGGGAATGGCCGTGGGCCTATGAAGCCAGGCAGGTCTTCAATCTCGATGAAGGCGGCCTGTCGCTCGACATCAGCTGTCGCAACATCTCGCATGAGCCAATGCCATGCGGCCTGGGCCTGCATCCCTATTTCCCGTGCAGTACCAGCACCACGCTCGACACCGGCGTGGAGGTCGTCTGGACCATCGACGACAAGGTCCTCCCGGTCGACCGGGTCCCCGCGACCGGCCGCTATGACCTTCGCCATCGACAGGTTTGCGGTCAGGATCTCGATAACGGGTTCGGCGGCTGGGACGGCCGCGCGACCATCGCCGACCCGTCCTACCCGTTCACGGTCCAGCTCTCGTCGCCCGACGCGCGCTTCTTCCAGCTCTATTCGCCGGTCACCGGCGGCATCTTCGTCGCGGAGCCCGTGACCCACGCCAATGCGGCCCTTAACCAGCCAGAAGAGCAATGGCCCGAACTCGGCATGCACGTCCTCGACGCCGGCAAGGCCATGAATCTGTCGATGCGGCTGGCGGTCATTCCGCAAAGCGCCTCCTCCGGTTGAAGCTTTCAAAAGGCCTGACTATAGCCCGCGCTCCTGAGCCGCTGCGGAGACGTGGGTGAGTGGCTGAAACCAGCGGTTTGCTAAACCGCCGTACGGGGTATTCCCGTACCGAGGGTTCGAATCCCTCCGTCTCCGCCATTTCTGCTATGCCCGGCGCCAATGAACCTCCGTCACATCGAAATCTTCCACGCCGTCTACGTCAACGGCTCGGTCAGCGCCGCGGCGCGGGCGCTGAACGTGTCGCAGCCGTCGGTGTCGAAGATGCTTCGCCACGCCGAATCCTTGCTCGGCTTCACGCTGTTCCAGCGAACGAGCGCCGGGCTCGTGCCGACCGAAGACGCGCACGTGCTGTTCGCCGACGTCAGCGAGATCCAGGACCGCGTCCACGCCCTGCGAGAGGCGGGCCGGAACATGAAGCGGGCGGCCGGGGGCACGTTGCGGATCTCGGCGCTGCCCTCGCTGGCTCTCGACGCCCTGCCCACCGCCGTGGCGCGCTTCATGCGGACTCATGAGAACGTGAAGTTCGACCTGCAGACAATCCACCACGACGATCTTCTGCGGAAGCTCTACGAGCGGGAGACAGACGTCGCGGTCGCCTATCAGGTGCCGCCGGCGACCCCGATCGGCAATCGCTGGCTCGGCGAGGGCGAACTGGTCCTGCTCTATCGCGAGGAGGAAATGCCCGACGCTCCGCCGTCGGTCGATCTGAAGGTGCTTAATGGCCGCCGCTTCATCAGCCTTGCGGCAAGCGGCCCCATCGGCGGGGTATTTAGCCAGGAACTGCAGCGGCTGGAGCTCGAACTCGACGTCGACGAGGTGGTGTCGGCCCGCACTTTTTACATCGCTTGCGCGCTCGTGCGGCAGGGAGTCGGCATGGCCGTCGTCGACAGCTTTACCGCTCAGGCCTCGCTGACGCCGGGCTTGTCGATGCGGCCCTTGAAACCCCGGCTGACCTTCGACGTCCAGGCGATGTACCTCATCAATCGCCCACCTAACGCGCTCGCGGCCGAATTCCTGAAGACCCTCGCCGCGGTGATCGACGCTCTATAACGGCAAGCTATGCCGAGCGCGCCACTCGTTATGAACGGCGGCGCGATAACCCCGATACGCTCGCCGTTCATGATTCCGGGCCCGTTTCTTCTCTATCTCGGCAGCCGCACCGAGCCCGCCGACGTCAAGACGTCGCGCGGCCTCGCCGAATTTCGTCGAGACGACTGCCTCGGCGAATTTCGCCATGACGCCAGCACGCTGACGCTCGGCCTGCCGCGGATGACGATGGTCGAAGCCGCGGCAGCCGGTGCGCGCACGTTGGTACTGGGTATCGCCAGCGCCGGCGGCAAACTGGGCGAGGAGTTGATCGGCGACGCCGCGGCCGCCCTCGACGCGGGCATGAATGTTGCGGCGGGCATGCACGAGCGCCTGCGCAACGAGCCGCGGCTGGCTTCGCTGGCCGCCGAGCGCGGGCTGCAGCTGTTTGACGTCCGCGATGTCCCGCCGGGCCTGGTGGTCGGCAACGGCTATCCTCGCGCCGGGCGGCGGCTGCTAACCGTCGGGACGGACTGCTCGGTGGGCAAAATGTACAGCACGCTGGCACTGACCCGGGCGCTCAACGCGCGCGGCGTTCGCGCGGACTTCCGTGCCACGGGGCAGACCGGCATTCTGATCGCGGGCGATGGCGTTCCGGTCGACGCGGTGGTCGCCGATTTCATTTCGGGCGCGATCGAGCGGCTGGCGCCGGCACGCGAAGACGGCGGCTGGGACCTGATCGAGGGGCAGGGCTCGCTGTTTCACCCATCGTTTGCCGGAGTGTCGCTGGGACTTCTGCATGGCGCGCAGGCCGAGGCGCTGGTCTTGTGCGACGAGCCCCAACGCCCGCACATGCGCGGCATTCCTGGCCGCGCTCTGCCGGGCCTGAAGGAAACACTCGAACGCAATCTGGAAGCTGCGCGCCTTACCAGCCCCGGCGTGCGTGCCGTCGGCATCTGCCTGAACACGTCGCGCCTGGATCCCGCCACAGCTAAGGCGGTCTGCCGCCAGAGTGAGGATCTGCTCGGCTTGCCGTGCAGCGATCCGATGGCCTTCGGAGTCGAGCCGATCATCGACGAATTGCTATGCGTCGAACGCTCAGCGCCCGCCACGACCGCTTCCCGCTAAGTCGCCCCTTCCGCATTTCGCGGGGGGTCAAGACGGCGGCGGATGTGGTGACGGTGTCCATCTCGCAGGACGGCATCACCGGTCACGGCGAGGGCGTGCCTTATCCGCGTTATAGCGAGAGCCTGGACAGCGTTCTCGCCCAAGTGGAGGAAGGACGCGCGGTCGTTGAGAGCGGCTGCAGTCGCATCGACTTGCTGACGTCGATCCCACCGGGAGCTGCGCGCAACGCGATTGATTGCGCATTATGGGACCTGGAGGCCCGGCGGTCGGGACAAACTGTCGCCGAACTGATCGGAACGCCGGAGCCGCAGCCTCTGGTTAGCGCGCTGACTATCGGCATCGACGATCCGCAAGCCATGGCGGCGGCCGCCGCCAAGGTTGCCGCTGCGCCGCTGTTGAAGATCAAGGTCGATGCCGCCAATCCCGCGGCAGCGATCCGCGCGGTGCGCGCGGCGGCGCCGGAGGCCGCGCTGATCGTCGATCCCAACGAAAGCTGGGACCAGGCGCTGGTCGAGCAAATGCAGGAACTGCTGGCAGACGCGCGGGTCAGCCTGCTCGAACAGCCCGTCCCCGCCGATCGCGACGACTGGCTGGAGCATTTCACGCCCGCAGTGCCGATCTGCGCGGACGAAGCCGTCCACATCGCCGCCGACCTCCCGCGCGTCGCGCGCCTCTATCAGGCCGTGAACGTCAAGCTCGACAAGGCTGGAGGGCTCACCGGCGCGCTGCAGCTCGCCGATGCCGCCAGGGCACTCGGTCTGAGCTTGATGACGGGCTGCATGATCAGCTCGTCGCTCTCGATAGCGCCCGCGCTCCATGTCGCGGCCAAATCGGACTTCGTTGACCTCGACGGACCGCTCTGGCTCAAGGACGATTACGACGGCGGCGTGAGCGACGATCAAGGTCGCATCGTGCCGCCGGCGAGGGGGTTCTGGGGATCGGCTTGAAGACCTGGCTATTGATTCCGCTGTGGAAGCGGGTGCTCGGCGGGCTGATCCTGGGATTGGTCTTCGCCCTCATCTGGCCGTCCGGTGCGCCGGCGGTCGCGTTTGTCGGAGATCTATTCGTCCGCGCGATCCGCATGCTGGTCGCGCCGATCGTGCTGGTGACGATCGCCGCGGGGATTACCTCGCTTGGCGACCCGAGGCGGCTCGGCGGCATCGGCATCCGCACGATCGCCATGTTCGCTTTCACCACGGCAATCGCCGTCTCGGTCGGCATGGCGATCGCGGCATTGATCCGGCCGGGCGTCGGCGCGCCTCTGGGAACCGCAGCGCCGCATGCGCTCGGCCCCCCGGTGATGCCTTATGATCAGCTGATCGGCATCATTCCGCTCAACATTTTCGACGCGTTGGCCAAGGGCGACATGCTCGCGCTGATCTTCGTCGCGATCCTGTTCGGCGTCGGGACATTGCTGACCGGGAATGCCGGCAAGCCCTTTGCCAATTTGCTGCAATCCGCTTCCGCCGTGCTCTTCCGCGTCGTTGGTATCGTGATGGAGGCCACGCCCTTCGGCGTTTTCGCGCTGACCGCCAACGCGGTGGCGGCCAACGGGGCGGCCGTATTCGTTCACGTCGGCTGGCTTGCGCTGGCGGTTCTTGCGGGTTCGCTCTTCCAAATCGTCGTGGTGCACAGCCTGATCCTGCGCTTTCTCGCGCGGCTCCCGGTGCTGCCGTTCTTCCGCGGCATCATCGATGCGCTGGTCGTGGCCTTCTCCACGGCTTCCAGTTCGGCAACGCTGCCGGTGGCGATGCGGGTTGCCGAACGCAATCTCGGCGTTAGCCGACCCGTCTATTCGACCACGCTCCCGCTCGGGGCGAGCATCGGCAAGGACGGCACCGCGATGTACGTCGGCCTGCTCAGCATGTTCAGCCTGCAGGCGTTCGGCGTTCCGTTGACCCCGACGGTTTATGCGCTCGTCCTGCTGACTGGCGCGCTGGCGGCATTCGGCACGGCGCCAGTTCCATCCGCCTCGCTGTTCATGCTTGCGGCCGTGCTGTCGGCGGTCGGGGTTACGCCCGAGCAGACTGCTTTGGTGGTCGGCTTCGTGCTGCCATTCGACCGCCTGCTCGACATGACGCGCACGGTGCCCAGCGCCAGCGCGAACCTGACGGTCGCCACGACGGTGGCGCGATGGGAGAACGAACTGGACGAGGCCCGGTATAGCGCGGCGGACGAAGCCTAGGAGATCATGATGCGTGCTGCACTTCCCCTTGCCGTCTTGTGGCTTGCGCTGGCGCCGCCGGCCCGGGCGGCGGAATCGCTGCAACAGCGGGTCGAGGCGCGGCTGGCCGAAGCCGCGACCGGCACGCGGTTCGGCCTGGTGGTCGCGGTGGAGGACGGTCGTGAGCTGATTGCCATTGCGCCCGATGCGCGGTTCATTCCGGCGTCGAATACGAAGATGTTCACCACCGCCGCCGCATTTGCGACGCTGCCGGGCATCGATCAGCCTGACGCGACGGGCGGCGCGGCCGTGCGGCTGGAAAAAGGCCGGGGCCGATCTCCCGACGTGATCCTGACCGGCAATGGCGACGCGCGTTTGTCGAGCGCCGCCGATTGCACCGTCGACTGTCTTTCGATGCTCGCCGACGCGGTCGCGGCCAAGGCGAGCCGCGTGAACGATGTGGTCGGCGACGATACGCTCTTCCCCGACCAGCGCTGGAGCCCGGGGATGAGCTGGAACAACATTTCATCCTCCGACGGCACGGGCATCTCGGCCTTGACGATCGACGACAACCGCATCGCGCTTCGCGTCGTGCCCGCTACGGCCGGCGCCGCTCCGGGGATCGAGCTGGACACGCCTTATTATACGGTGATCAACCAGGCCGTGACGGTCGCGGGGGGCAAGACGGACCTGAACGTCGACCGGCTGCCCTTCGATCGTACGTTGCGGTTGATCGGGACAATCGCGGCGGACGCGGCGCCGGAGGTGATCGGGCTCGGCATCGATGACCCTGCGCACTATGCCGCGTGGCGGTTGAAAGCGCTGCTCGAAGCTCGCGGTGTGAAGGTTGGCGGCGGGGTCCGCGCCGTTCACCGGGCCGTGGCCTTCACGGACGACCCCGAAAAGCGGGGCGATTTGCCGCCGATGCGGCCGGCGCCGCCCGTGGTACTGGCGCGCCTGACGCCGCCGCCCATCACGCAGGATCTGACGACGATCAACAAGGTCAGCCAGAACCTGCACGCCGAGCTGACGCTGCGGCGGGTGGGGCTGGTGCGCGGCACCGGCTCGATCGAGGACGGCCAGCGCGCCGTGCAGACCATGCTGGCGAGCGCCGGTGTCCCCCGCACCGGCTTCGACTTTTCCGACGGGTCGGGGATGTCGAGCTATAACCGCGTTGCGCCTCGCTCGGCGGTCAGGTTCCTCCGCTGGATTGCGGCGCAGCCGTGGGGCGCGGCGTGGCGGGCGACGTTGCCGATTGCCGGCTACGACGGAACGCTCAAGAACCGCTTCAAGGGATCGACGCTGCAAGGGCGGCTGTTCGCCAAGACCGGTACGCTCAATGCGACGCGGGCCCTGTCAGGCTACATGATCGCCAAAAGCGGCCGGACCCTGACATTTTCGATGTTCGCCAATGACGAGCCGTCGGGCACCAGCGCCCGCGAGGCAATGGATGCCGCGCTCGAGATGGTCGCCAACGAAAACTGATGCGCTGAAATCGGTAGATATCGGAAGTTATAGGCAGCCCAAAAGAAACTATGGCGCGCCACGGCGTGACTGTTACTTAATGCGACTTTGGGGCTGGGGCTCAGGGGGATTTTTGCCATGCGGACGTTTTCGTCGCTGAAGAAGCTTTTGTGGTGTGGTTCGGCAGTCGCCGCAATGGCTGTCTCCGGAACGGCGCCGGCTCAGACGGCGCAGCCCGCGCCGATCCCGACGCCGAGCGATGTCGCGGCGGCTCCCGACACCAATGCCAAGGCGCCGACTCCGCCGAGCGAAAATGAACAGATCGTCGTGACCGGCACCCGCGTCGTTCGCGACGGGTACCAGGCGCCGACGCCGCTGACCGTCGTTACCCGCGAAGACATTCAGAACACGGCGCCGACCAACAATATCGCCGACCTCGTCAATCAGCTGCCTGCGCTGGCCGGCTCCACGCGACCGTCGAACTCCCGGCTTGAGCTCAGCAGCGGCATCGGCGGCGTCAACACCCTCAACCTGCGCAACCTTGGCACCGTGCGGACGCTGGTCCTGCTCGACGGCCGCCGGTCGGTGGGCTCGACCGTCCAGGGTCTCGTCGACGTCAACACCATTCCGCAGCTTCTCGTCGATCGAGTCGAGATCGTCACCGGCGGTGCGTCGGCGGCCTACGGCTCGGACGCGGTCGCCGGCGTCGTCAACTTCGTCCTCAACAAAAAGCTGACAGGCATCCGCGTCGAATCCGACATCGGCATCACCGACAAGGGCGATGGCCTCAACTATTCGACCAGCGTGGCGGCGGGCCTGTCGTTCGCCGGCGGCCGCGGGCATCTGCTGCTCGCCGGGGAGTTTGCGCACAAGGACGGCATCTTCGAGGTCGATCGCGACTGGAATCAGACCGGCTTCGTTCGCATCCAGGATCCGGCCTTTGTCGCCGCGACCAGCACGACTCCGCAATTCCTCATCCGCCGCCAGGTCGGGGCCGCCAACTCGACGCCGGGCGGGCTGATCACCGGTTCCGCCGGCGGCGTCGCCAACCGTCTGCGCGGCATCTATTTCGGCCAGGGCGGTTCGATCAATCAGTATCAATATGGCGCGTTGACCTTCCCGTCGGCGACCGGTTCGTCGGCGCCATCGCTGACCCAGGGTGGCGACTGGCGGGTCAACGATTCCGGCCGCAGGATCGGTCTCGATCCTCGCGACGAGCGCCGCGGCGGCTTTGCCCGCGCCAGCTTCGAGGTCGCCGACAATGTGAATGTCTGGGCGGAAGGCTCGTACAACTGGCAGAACGTGCGTTTCAACGCCGGTCCGAACCTGATGACCGGCCTGACGCTCAACGCTACGGGTTGCGGCACGGCGGCCAGCGCCGCGACGGCGCCCGCGACATGCAACGCCTTCCTGTACAATGCGCTCGGCCCGACGCGCCTCGCGGGCATCACCAGCGTGACGCTGGCCACGACGGCGGCGGACCTGCCGTATCGCGTCACCGACAACACGCGCAAAGTCATGCGGCTCGCAGCGGGCATGGACGGGACCTTCAACCTGTTCGGCAAGCCGGCGCACTGGGACTTCTATGGCCAGTACGGCCGCGCCAAGTTGCACGAGCAGTTGCGGAACATCCAGCAAACGGTGCATCGCGCGAACGCGCTGAATGCGGTATTCACGAGCGGCGGCACGTCGATCCAGTGCGCTATCAACGTGGATGCCAGCACAACGAACGACGATCCCAGTTGCGTTCCGCTGAACCTGCTCGGCATCGGCGTCACCAGCCCGGCAGCAGCTAGTTATTTGCTTGGTGATCCCTATCGCAACGAGACCCTCGAGCAGACGGTGTTCGGGGCCAATCTGTCGCTGACGCCGTTTCGCACCTGGGCCGGCGATGTCAGCGTCGCGGTCGGGGCCGAATATCGCAAGGAAGAGGTCCACGGCTTCGTGCCGACCGAATTCCAGCCGACCGTCGCCAATGGTGTGACGACCACGCGCTGGTCGGTCGGCAACTATTTGCCCACCAACGGTAGCTACAATGTCAAGGAAGCTTATCTCGAAACCGTCGTCCCGCTTGGCTTCGGGATCGAGTTCAACGGCGCCGTTCGCGCGACCGATTATTCGACCTCGGGCTACGTCACGACGTGGAAGCTCGGCGCCACCTGGCAGCCGATCGACGACATCCGCTTCCGCGTCACGCGTTCGCACGACATCCGGGCGCCCAACCTCAACGAACTCTATCAGGGCGGGACCCAGAACACCGACACCGTACGCAACCCATTCTTCCCGAACGCAGGTCCAGGCACTGCGACCTACGTCAACAATCTCCCTTATCTCGGCACGGTGACGGGAAATACCAATCTGCGCCCGGAGAAGGCGGATCAGTGGAACGTCGGCGCGGTCGTTTCGCCGCGGTTCCTGCCGGGCTTTACGGCGTCTGTCGATTATTACCGCATCAACCTGAAGGGCGCGATCGACGTTCTCACCGCGCAGCAGATCATCGATCAATGCTTCGAAGGCAATCAGCAGACCTGCGCCGCGATCGTGCCCGATCCGAGCACGCCGGGCAGGGTGTTGATCAGCCGCTCGCCGTTCAACTACGTCAGCATCCTGTCGCGGGGTGTCGACTTCGACGCGGCTTATCGGCGCAAGATCGGCCCGGGAGCGTTCACGCTGCGCGGCGTTGCGACCCGTAACATCGACAACATCGTGAACACTGGCCTGCCGGGAGCGGTGATCGTCAACCGGGCCGGCGACACCGTTCTGCCGAAGTGGTTCTTCCGCGCCAGCGCCAATTATGACACCCCGTCTTACTCGGTGACCGTGGTTGGCCGCGGTGTCAGCTCGAGCGTCTATGACAAGGCGGCGATCGAGTGCCAGACGAACTGTCCGCTCTCGACCCCGTCGCATCCGACCTATGACGACCTCCACATTTCGGGATCGTTCTACGTCGACCTCAACCTGACCAAGAAGTTCAACGTCATGGGCCGCGGCGACGGCGAGTTCTTCGTCAACGTGACCAATGTGTTCGACCGCTGGCCGATCCTGCTTCCGGAAACCGGCCTGGCCGCGAACACCACCTACAGCGACCTGCTGGGCCGGGCCTATCGCGCCGGCATCCGGCTCAAGTTCCGCTAATCGTATTCAGCCAGCGGCCGCCTAACCGATCGTTTCGACGGTTAGCCGGTCGTTGGTGAACACGCACACTTCGGCGGCAATCTGCATCGCTCGGCGGGCGAGCACTTCCGGGTCCTGCTCGTAGTCGGCAAGGGCCTTCGCGGCAGACAAAGCGTAATTGCCGCCCGAGCCGATGGCCGCGATTCCGCCTTCGGGCTCCAGCACGTCGCCGTTGCCGGTCAGGATCAGCATCACATCCTTGTCGGCGACAATCATCAGCGCTTCGAGATTGCGGAGATATTTGTCAGTCCGCCAGTCCTTGGCGAGCTCGACCGACGCCCGCATCAGTTGCCCGTTATACTGCTCGAGCTTGCGCTCCAGCCGCTCGAACAGGGTGAAGGCATCGGCAGTGGCGCCGGCAAATCCGCCGATGACCTCGCCCTTGTCGCCGATGCGCCGCACCTTCTTGGCGTTGGGCTTCATCACCGTGTTGCCCATCGACACCTGACCGTCGCCGGCGATGACGGTCTTGCCGTCCTTTTTCACGCCCAGGATCGTGGTTCCATGCCAGCTTTCCAAACTCGTCTCCTTTGACTTCGGAGGTGGGAAGCTTGGCCTATGGGTGCAAGCGGTCCTCGAAGCGGCGGTCGGGAATCAGCCACAGCAGGGCGATGCCGACATAGAGCGCGATCGAGATCAACGGCGAGATGAAGGCCAACGGCACGGCCGCCACATAACCGATGAAACTCACCCACTCCTTCATCGCGCCCCCCACGGCCCGCTTGACGGTCGAGCTGTCCCCTTCGGCGGCAACCAGGGCGCGCTCGAGAAGGACGTAACAGATGGACGCGGCGACCAGCACGAGACCGAAGGAGGCGACCGGCCACGCGGTGGGGCCCGCCTCGTCGATCCACCGGATCATCAGCGGAAACAGGGTCAGGCAAAACAGCAGCGAATGGTTGGCCCACAGCACGGCACCCGTTACCTTTCGCGCCGACTGCATCATGTGATGATGGTTGTTCCAGTAAATGGCCACGTAGATGAAGGCGAGCAGGTAGGCACCGAGCAAAGGCATGACCCGCATCAGCGCGTGAAGCGTCGGAGATTCTGGAAATTTGAGTTCCAGCACCATGATGGTGAGGACGATGGCGACGACGCCGTCAGTCAGCGCATTCAGTCGGTCCGGCTTCATCCTGTCCCCCGCTAGTCTCGCGGCAGGTTGGCCGCAGCCGGTGTATTGTTGTCAACCGCCGCCTGGCGGCGAACCCATTTGATCAGCTCGTCGAGCTGGATCGCCTGCTCGGTCGCGATCAACGCGTCGGCGGGAGGAAGTCGGCCTTCGTTGGCGGCTTGAGCAGCGCTTCCGGCGGTTGTGGGAACGCCGGGCATCGACGCTGTTCCGCCAGCACGGAGATCGGCTGCGGCTTGGGATGCGAGGCGCAGGCGCTCAGCATGAGCGCGAGCAGCGGCAACACGGGTTTCATAATCGTCGTGGGTCCTTTCGGTGATCGCGCGCTGTTCGGCGATGACGCGGTCGGCGTTCGCGCGATCCGCGGCCCGCGCCGAGTCAGCCGCAGCGCGCGCATTGGCAATGGTGGCGGCAAGGCTGGCCTGCTCCTGGCGGTAGAGGACCTCGAGTTCAGCGCTGCGAGCGCGCCAATGACGCGTCTGGACCCACTGCATCGCCAGCAACGCCGCGAGGCCCATGGAGGCCGCGATGCCGGCGATCCCGTGCCAGGTGAGGAGGCGGAGGATCATTGACCGCCGGCCTCGATCGTCGCGCCATCGCGCCCGGCACCGACCTTGAACCGGCCGACCGGTCCGCCCGCAAGCAGGCCAATGATCACCGCGATCATGGCGAGGATGAAGCCGCCGAGGGCCCAGCCGAAGATGATGACGATGGTGTGCTCCTCGCGGGCGTTCCAGCCGCCCCACATCAGGAGCGCGATCATCACGCCGGCCGCGGCGCCGCAGAACATGCCGCCGGCAGATGCGAGCAAGCCGTAAATGGTTCGCTGACCCTCGGCGAAGGTGGTGGGTTGGGGGAGTCGCATAAAGTGTAACCTCATGAGTGAAACGGGGGGTCTTCTACTTCGTCCACTTTGTGACTTTCGCGGGTCAGCCTTCACCGATCCGGTTCGCAAGCCAGCCGTACAGGAATGCCTCATTGGCTGGCCGTCGCTCGGCCAGGCGAAGGTAACGTTCACCCTGCAGCGCCTCGAGCGCGCGCAGCAGCACGGTCTCGCCGATTCCCTTGGCACGGACGGCGAGGAAGCGGTCGAGCGCGCCAAGCGTTGCCGCGCCGATCCGGCCGTCCGGCGTCAGGTCGGGATAGTCCCGGCCGCTGCGGTTGAGGGCGGTCAGCGCCCGCTGGAGGAAGGTCACAGCGACCGCCGGGCCCATGTTGACGCCGGTGTCGAACAATTCGCTCGCAATCCGCGCACTGTGTTTGGCGACCTCATCGAAGCGTGGGCGTAACCAGTAGAGCCGCCGGTAAATCGACACGGCGGTGTCGCGCGGCAGTTGCTTCATGGTCCCCGCGTAACCATGAGCGCGTGCGACCGCCTCCGTGATGCCAAAGCAGGTTGGTCCGCCCCGATCAGCAGGATGATCGACGAAGCCGCCTTCCCGTTCCAACACGCCTTCGATCAACCGATCGACCGCTACGACATTGACCATTCTCGTCTCCTTCGAGTCGGCACCAACTAACCAAATGGGATTGCTGTAGGAAAGAGTGGCGAACTGCTTGCGCGGATGACGGCGGCGCCTGAAGCCGCTAGGCTGGGGGCATGAAGAGCCACATTCTCGCCGCCGCCCTGCTGCTGATGAGCAGCGCGCCTGCCTTCGCCAGCTTGTCGCCCGCCGAGCAAAAGATGGTGCAGACCGTCGATGCCGAGCAGCCGCGGACGATCGGCATGCTGGAGAAGTGGGTCAACCAGAATAGTGGCTCGCTGAACCTGCCGGGCGTGGCGGCGGTCGGCACGATGTTGCGGTCGGAACTGGAGCCGCTCGGCTTCAAGGTCGAGTGGGTGGACATGAAGGCGGCGGAGCGGTCCGGCCACATCATCGCGCGGCACGCGGGCAAGAAGGGAACCAAGCGCCTGCTGTTGATTGGGCACCTCGACACGGTGTTCGAACCGGACTCTCCGTTCCAGCGCTGGACGCGCGAAGGCGACGTGGGGCGTGGGCCCGGCGCCGGCGACGACAAGGGCGGCATGGCGGTCATGATCGCCGCGCTGCGCGCGATGCAGGCGGCGGGAACGCTGAAAGGCGCCAACATCACCATCGTGCTGACCGGCGACGAGGAAGATGCCGGAACGCCGATCTCGACCGCCCGCCGTGACCTGATCGCCGAAGGCAAGCGCGCCGATGCGGCGCTCGACTTCGAGGGATTGGCGGTGGTCGACGGCAAGGACATGGGCTCGATCGCGCGGCGCAGTTCGAGCAATTGGACGGTGAAGGTCACCGGCAACAGCGCGCATTCGAGCGGCGTCGGGCGGCCGGGCACGGGCTATGGCGCGATCTACGATCTGGCGCGGATCATCGACCAGTTTCGCCGGGAGCTGCCGGAAGACAAATTGACCTTCAACGTCGGGCTGGTCGGCGGCGGGCAGTCGGCGGACCTGGACGCCGGCGAGATCCGGCTGACGGCGACGGGCAAGACCAACATCATCGCTTCGACCGCGGTGGCGCGCGGCGACTTGCGGGCCATCAGCCAGGAGCAGATCGACCGCGTACAGGCCAAGATGCGGGCGATCGTCGGCCAGTCGCTGGAGGGCGCCAAGGCCGAGCTCAGCTTCGATCAGAAACTCTATCCGCCGATGCCGCCGACCGAAGGCAGCCGGGCGCTGCTCGGCCAGCTCAATGGGGTCAATCGCGACCTCGGGCTGGATCAGATGGCGGAGCTGGACCCGCTGCGGCGGGGCGCGGGCGATATCAGCTTCGTCGCCGCGGATGTGGACGGACTGATCGGATTGGGACCCGACGGATCGGGCAGCCACACGCCGACCGAGACCGTCGACATCCCGTCGATCGCCAAGCAGGCCAAGCGCGCCGCGATCCTGATTAGCCGCCTGTCGCGCGAGCGGCGCTGAGCGAAAGTTTCGGTTTCGTAATGGCTTAGCGCCGCCCGATTGACAGGAATTCCGTTTGGGAGCCTCATCCTCTTTGCCGCGCCCGAGGCGCGAGCCTTGGAGGGGAAAATCGATGGCGACAACTGTCGAAAGGCATCGCTCGGCGACGCCCGTGCACCTGTGGATCGTCGGCCTGCTGGCCACCTTGTGGAATGCATTCGGCTGCTACGACTATGTCATGACCCGGATGCGCAACACGGACTATCTGAAGTCGATGATGCCCGACATGGATCCCAATGCCATGCTGGCCTACGTCGACGGCCTGCCGATCTGGGCCGCGGCCGGCTGGGGCCTTGGCGTGTGGATGGGATTGGCCGGGTCGTTGCTGCTGCTGGCGCGCAGCCGTCATGCGGTCTGGACGCTGGGATTATCAGCCGTCGGCGCAGTTGTTGGCCTCGGCTATCAGATGATGAACCCGATGGCCGGGCTGACCGGCTTCATGGCCACCGGCATGCCGATCATCATCATCGTGGTTGCGATAGGGCTATGGGCCTACGCGCGGGCAATGGCGCGGAAGGGCGTGCTCGCCTAGCCAAACTGTTGCCCAATTGCTGCACCGGGCCGGTTCCGTGCGAACCGGCCCGCGTCTTCACTTGCAAGGCTGTCAATAATCGATTCCCATGGGCCGAGACGCCCGGATTGTGCGCGGGCATCGTGGGGAGAGACACATGAACCGCCGTCAGATTTCGCGCGCCTTCGCCTGCGCATCCACGCTTGCCCTCGCCGCGGTTTCGGGCGGCGCCGCAAGCGCGCAGCAGATCGACCGCATCGTCGTGTTCGGCGATTCCTATGCGGATACCGGCAATTTCTTCCGGATCGCGGGCATCAACCCGGCGACGACCGGCGTATACACAACCGGCCGCTTCTCGGGCGGCACCAACTATATCGATACGCTGTCCGGGCTGCTCGGCGTACCGGTGTACAATTTCGCGATCGGTGGCGCGCGGACCAACAATCTCAACCAGACCGCGGGCGTCCCCGGTTTCACCACCGAGGTTCAGCTGTTCCTGGCCGGCGGCGGCACGCTTGGCTTTCCGACGGTGAACACCGCGCTCGACCAGAGCGACCTGGTGGCGGTGTCGATCGGCGGTAACGACTCGCGTGCTTATCAGATCGGTGGCGGCACCCTGGCCGGTGCGCCCGCCGCGGCGGCGACCGCGGTGACGAGCTTCCAGACCAACTTCGACCAGGTGATGACGCGCGGCACGCCGACGATCAGCTTCCTTGCGGGCGATACGGGGCGGCTGCCGGAAATCGCCGCCAACCCCACGGGCGCGGCCGTTCGGACCGCTTATTCGAACGCCTTCAACGGCGGCGTTCAGAATGTCCTGGCGGGCTACGCGACGCGGGGGTCGATCGTCCATTATCTGGACCTGACCAAGATCCTCGACAACGTCATTGCGAACCCGCAGGCCTATGGCATCACGAACGGCATCGCCTGCCCGTTCTTCCCCGCCAACACGACCTGCGCGGCCAATGCCACCGGCTACTTGGTCTATGGTGACGGACTGCACCTGACGTCGCAGGGCTTCGCGATCGTCGGGCAATATGTGGACCGACAGCTCGCAGCGCCGCTGACGCTGGCAGCGCCGACGACGCTTGGCCTCCAGGTCTCGCGCCAGTTCGGGCGCACGCTGTCGACGCGGACTGACAATTATCGCGGCACCGACGCGGCGACGGGCCTCGCGGTCTATGCGGTCGGCGACATGCTGCAGAACGACGCGCCGGGGACAAGCTATAATAGCGCCTTCGAAGTGCGCAGCGGCGGTGGCACCGTTGGCGCCGAATATGGCTTCGGCAGCGGGCTCGTCGGCATCGCCGGAAACTACAGCCGGCCCAAGCTGCGCTTCAACAACGATGCCTCGCGCATCCGCGGCCGCAGCTGGCAGGTCGGCGCCTACGGCAGCTTCGACATGGGCGGCCTGTTCGGCCAGGGCTACCTCGGCTACGGCCGCGACCGGAACCGCATCGAGCGGACCGGCGTGGTGTCGTCGATGACCGCCGATCCGCACGGGACCCATTGGACCGCGGGCGCCAAGGGCGGCTATTTGATCCCGATGCGCGGGTTCAGTGTCGGCCCGATCGTCGCGGTCGATTATGCCCGCGCCAAGGTCGACGGATACACCGAAGCCGGCGACGCCGCGCTGACGCTGAACGTCGGCTCGCAGACCGCGAAGGCGCTGGTCGGGCAAGCGGGCCTCGAGATTCGCACCGAGCTCAAGGGCTTCCACCCCTACATCGACCTTACGGCCGAGCATGAGTTCAGCCGCCGGGGGCCGAGCATCGTCTTCTCGCAGACCAGCGCGCCGGTCATCGTCAATAGCTGGGACCTCCGCAA
>Ga0207705_10001914_pt1 | contig 16270 bp, 8 predicted proteins | sample KBSC13metaG_FD_184314 | JGI IMG/M metagenome (GOLD analysis project Ga0207705, IMG submission 184314) | Corn rhizosphere microbial communities from Kellogg Biological Station, Michigan, USA - KBS C1-3 metaG (SPAdes) (version 2) | ecosystem: Host-associated > Plants > Roots > Rhizosphere > Soil ...
TCTGCTATCGATCATCGTCTACTTCGCCATCGCGGCGGCGGCGGCAGCATTGATGCGGATCGAATTGCTGACTCCTCAAGGCGATCTCGTCTCCGCCGAAACGTACAACAAGCTCTTCACGCTCCATGGCGTGCTCATGGTCTGGTTCTTCCTCATTCCGTCGATTCCGGCGGTGCTGGGAAACTTCGTCATTCCCATGATGATCGGCGCGCGCGACGTGGCGTTTCCCAAGCTGAACCTCCTGAGTTGGTATCTCTTCAACATCGGGGGGCTGTGCGCGCTCTACGCGGTCGTGTGGGGTGGCGTGGACACGGGCTGGACCTTCTACACGCCCTACAGCACGACCTACGCGAACGGGCATGTGGTCACGATGATCATGGGGGTCTTCATCGCCGGGTTCGGCTCGATCCTCACCGGACTCAATTTCATCATCACCATCCACAAGATGCGGGCGCCGGGCATGACTTGGTTCCGGCTGCCGCTCTTCATCTGGAGTCTTTACTCCACGAGCCTGATCCTCGTGCTCGCCACGCCGGTCCTGGCCATCACGCTGCTCGCGATCTCCGTGGAGCGGCTCTGGGGCGTCGGCATTTTCGATCCCACGCTCGGCGGCGATCCGGTGCTCTTCCAGCACATGTTCTGGTTCTACTCCCACCCGGCGGTCTACATCATGATTCTGCCGGGCATGGGGGTGATCAGCGAGCTGATCACGTGTTTTTCCCGGAAGAAGATCTTCGGCTACCACTTCGTCGCCTTTTCCAGCCTGGCCATCGCGGTGATCGGGTTCCTGGTCTGGGGACATCACATGTTCGTGAGCAGCCAGTCGGTCTATGCCGGGATGGTCTTCTCGATCCTGAGCTTCATCGTCGCCGTGCCCTCCGCGATCAAGGTCTTCAACTGGACGGCCACGCTCTACAAGGGCTCCGTGGCTTTCGACACGCCGATGCTCTACGCGCTGGGGTTCATCGGGCTGTTCACCATTGGCGGATTGACCGGGCTCTTCCTCGCGGCGATCGCGGTCGATATCCACCTGCACGACACCTACTTCGTCATCGCCCATTTTCACTACATCATGGTCGGCGGCATGGTGCTCTCCTTCATGGGCGGGCTGCACTACTGGTGGCCAAAGATCACGGGCCGGCTCTATCCCGAAGCGATGGGACGCCTGGCAGCGATCGTCACCTTCATCGGATTCAACCTGACGTTCTTCCCGCAATTCCTTCTCGGCTATCTCGGCCAGCCGCGGCGTTACCATGCCTATCCGGAAGAGTTCCAAATCTTCCACGTGCTCTCCACCGCCGGGGCCAGCATCCTCGGGGTCGGCTATCTGATGCCTCTGATCTATTTCCTGTGGTCGCTCAAGTACGGCAAGAAGGCGCCGGCCAATCCGTGGCAGGCGACCGGACTGGAATGGCAGACGCCGTCGCCGCCGCCGCGCGACAACTTCGATGAAATACCGGTCGTGACCGAAGACTCGTACGAATATCTCCCCGAGGCCGAAGCGCCGCCCCAACCCGAACCGCAACATGTCTGACACCGCGACCGGCCACGCCCACGCCCATCAGTTCGAATCGCTGGAACAACAGCGGGAAGCCGACGTGCTCGGCATGTGGACGTTCCTGGCGACGGAAGTGCTCTTCTTCGGCGGGCTGATCATGTGCTACACGTTCGCGCGTTACCACTTTCCGCAGGCCTTCGAGGCTGCGAGCCATCGGCTCTACGTCGGCTACGGGGGGCCGAACACGGCCATCCTGCTGTGCAGCAGTTTCACGATGGCCCTGGCCGTGCGCGCGGCACAACTGGGCCGGCAGAAGGCGCTCGTCCGGTTTCTCATCGCCACGATCGTTTTCGGGTTGGGGTTCCTGGTGGTCAAAGGCTTCGAGTATCACACCGATTACGTGGAGGAACTCGTGCCGCGCTTTCACTTCCATTGGGACGGCGACCAAGCCGGGCACGCCGAGATCTTCTTCTGGCTGTATTTCGTGCTCACTGGGTTGCACGCCGTGCACGTCACCATCGGCGTGATCATTCTATCCGTCGTAGCCGTCATGGCCTCGCGTGGAAAGCTCGCCGGCGAGAAACACATCACGGCGGAGATCACGGGGCTCTACTGGCACTTCGTCGATATCGTCTGGGTCTTCCTCTTCCCGCTCCTCTACCTCATTGGACACCGCTGATATGTCATCGCCCGCCCACACTGTTGTTTCCGTAAAGAGTTACACGATCATCTTCGTCTTGTTGATGGTGCTGCTGGCAGCAACGGTCGGCGCCGCGTTCATCGATCTCGGCCGGTTGAATCTCGCCGCCGCGATGGCGATTGCGGTGATCAAGGCCGTGTTGATCATCATGTTCTTCATGCACGTGAAATACGCGTCACGGTTGACGTGGGTGTTCGCGGCTGCCGGGTTTTTTTGGCTGGCGATCATGCTGATCTTCACGATGACGGATTATGCGTCGCGGGGGTGACGCAGTCACCAGGGAAGGGCGCAGCAGATAACGCCGCGCTTCGAGCGCGAGCGCCGTCCATTCTTTGTCATCCTGAGCGGAGCGGGGACAGCGCTGGCGCTTCGGACCACTCGCAAGCCCTAATGAAGGCAACCGCCAAGTGCTTTCTACAGAAGATCGTCCCCCAATGAAAAATCTCCTCGCCCTCGCTTGCGCAACTCTCCTGCTTTCCACAAGCGTCTTCGCCGCTGGCGGGCCGCCGCAATCCGTCGCCGAGCTTTGGGCTGGCTTCGACCCACGCCAGGATCCGCTGGAAATCGAGATCCTCAAGGAATGGGAGCAGGATGGGGTGGTCTGCCGGATCGTCCGCTACCAGGTCGGCGTTTTCAAAGGGACGCCGTCGCGGGTGGCGGCATTTTACGCTTTTCCGAAAGGAGGAACAAAACTGCCGGCGCTCATCGATCTGCACGGCGGCGGGCAGTCGGCCTCGCTGGACAACGTGGTGACCTACGCCAAGCGCGGATACGCCAGCATTTCGCTCAACTGGGGCGGCAACAAGATGAGTCTCGGCCAGGAGACCTGGAGCGGGCCGCAAACCGATTGGGGCAAACTCGACGCCACACATCCGCCCCAGCACAACAAGGCCAATCACTTTGCGGGGGCGCTCACGCCGGACGACTACACGCTTGACGCGGTGGAATCGCCGCGAAACAGCAATTGGTTTCTCGTGCTGATGGCAGCGCGGCGCGCCATCACCTTCCTGGAAAAGCAGCCGGAAGTGGACGCCACGCGGGTCGGGGCACACGGGCATTCCATGGGCGGGAAGCTCACAACCGATCTCGCGGGCATCGACCAGCGGATCAAAGCCGCGGTGCCATCGTGCGGAGGAGCCGGCGACCTTTTGGAGAGCGAGACCGAGGTTCCCGGCGGCAGCAGGGCGCAGCACCCACCCATGGAACTCGCCTGCATTTCCGACAATGCCTACATCCCGCTCATCACCTGCCCGGTGCTCTGGCTGTCTCCTACAAACGACTTCAACGCTCCGATCGACAACATGGCCTGGACGTGGCGCAACTTGCCCGACGACCGGGTGAGATTCAGCATCTCCCCGCACCTGAACCACCGTCACACCGACGAGCACGCCCTCACCGAATACCTTTGGTTTGAGGAGCACTTGAAAAGCGCGGCCTTCAAAATGCCGCAGACGCCGAGGATGGTCCTGGACCTCAAGACATCGGACGGCGTCCCACGCGTCACCGTCACTCCGGACGAATCCCAGCCCGTGCAACGGGTGGACATCTATTACTCCCTCGACCCACATGCGCTGACCCGCTTCTGGCGCGACGCGAAAAGCGTGCAGGAAGGCAAACAATGGACGGCGCAGTGTCCGGTGATGACGCCCACTCAACCGATCTTTACCTTCGCCAACGTCGTGTATGAGACTCCCGCATCCTATCGGCACGTCCCGCAGGCCGCAGGACGGGGAAACAGCGATACTTTTGCCATCAGTTCCAGGCTGCAGTCAGCCGCGCCCGCGCGCTTGCAGGCCTCCGGGGTGAAGGCGACGGACAAACCGGAACGGCTCATCGATGACGGGGCGCGCGGCTGGCACGACTGGTATCTCCTGAACTGGAACCATGCGCCCCTCTGGACAGCCACCACGCGCAAGCTCAAGGACGCCAAATGGCGCGGCCCGGACGGCGCCACGCTGCACTTTGAAATCCAGTGCCAGACGGACAACCATCTCGTGCTCACATTCAACTGCAACGCGTGGGGCGCGATCGCTCCCGGAAAACCTGCCGTCGATTACGCCGTCGTGAAGGACTTAAAAGCTTCTCCCGACTGGCAGGACGTCTCCGTCAGCCTGAACGAACTGCTCGCCACCGATCCCAAAATCACGGCGCCCCTCGCCAACTGGCAATCCGTCACGGAGTTCAGCATCAGTCCTCAGGGCGACGTGGCGAAGACGGGAGGGAAAGTGAAAGTGGCCGGCCAGGCCTGGCAGGGGCCTAAGGAAATTCGGAACCTGCGCTGGGAAGGCGGGAGTTATGCGGCACAGATCACTGCCGGCGCCCCGCTAAGTCCGGAGGAACTTCAAAAGAACTTCAACGACGCGATCAAGAAATCGCTGGAGCAGGAGAAGCTGGATCGGAAATGACCGGTTAGAACTCGGCGTTCCCGGGCGTGCGGGCGAATGGGACGACGTCGCGAATATTGGTGACGCCCGTGAGAAACATCAGCAGCCGCTCAAAGCCCAGGCCAAATCCAGCATGCGGGACCGTGCCGAAGCGCCGGAGATCCAGGTACCACCAGTAATCTTCGTCGCGCAGTCCGTGGGCTTTCAGGTTCGCCTGGAGCACGTCGAGCCGCTCCTCGCGTTGCGAGCCGCCGATGATTTCACCGATCCTGGGCACGAGAAGGTCCAGGGCAGCCACGGTGTCTCCATCGTCGTTCGCCCGCATGTAGAATGGCTTCGCCTTGCGCGGGTAATCGTAAACCGTGACGGGGGCCTTGAAGTGTTCCTCGGTCAAATAGCGCTCGTGCTCGGATTGGAGCGGCAATCCGTCGGATACGGGAAACTCGAACGTCTTCCCGGAGGCTAGCAGGATTCTAGTCGCTTCGGCGTAGGAGAGCCGCTGGAACGGGCGCTCCACCACGAGGGTCAGGCGGGAGACCAGCTCCTTGTCGACGAATTTGCCGAAGAACTCCAGGTCCTCCTGACAATGGTCGAGGACATGGCGCACCATCGCTTTGACGAACTCTTCCGCCAGGTCCATGTCGCCGGGCAAGTCGCAGAAGGCCATCTCCGGCTCGATCATCCAAAACTCCGCGGCGTGCCGTGTGGTATTGGAATTCTCCGCGCGGAAGGTCGGACCGAAGGTGTAGACCTTCGACAGCGCGCAGGCGAACGTCTCCGCCTCGAGCTGGCCACTGACGGTGAGATAGGCCGGCTTGCCGAAAAATTCCGCCTTGGGCGTCTTTCCATCGCCCTCGCCCTGCGTCGTGACGCGAAACATCTCCCCCGCCCCTTCGCAATCGCTGCTCGTGATGATGGGCGTCTGAACGTAGACAAAATTCTTCTTCTGGAAGAATTCGTGCACCGCAAACGCCACGCGGCTACGGGTGCGAAAGACGGCGCCAAAGAGATTCGAGCGCGGGCGCAGGTGCGCAATGGAGCGCAAAAACTCCATTGTGTGGCCCTTCTTTTGCAGGGGATACGTCGCGTCCGCCGACCCGACGATTTCCGCCCGCTTCGCCCGGATCTCCCATTTCTGTCCCGCGGCGGGCGAGGCCACGATCTCTCCCTCCACCCGGACCGAAGCACCAGTAGTGACATGCGCGATCTCCTCCCAGCCCGGCACCTCCCGATCCACGATCACCTGAATGCTGCGCAGGCACGATCCATCATTGACCTCGACGAAGGCAAAGTCCTTGGCGTCCCGCCGGGACCGAACCCAACCGGCGATCACCACGTCACCCTGTACAGTCCCTGAAAGAGCGTGAATGATTTGCGTGAGCATCGCAGGCAAGCTGGAATCGGGGGCAGAGGGGTTCAAGGAAAAACGGGCAATACGGTTGGTCTTGCGAAGCGTTCGAAGGTGGAGCGCCACCCGTTTTCAAATCGTTGTCCGCTGCGTAGATCTTACATTGGGAACCGATACACGTGGCCGGTCGGCTCCCCCAACCCGTCATTCTGAGCGAAGCGAAGAATGACGGGTTGAGGGAGCCCGCCAGATTGAACGAGCGTACCGTGACCAAAATATCGCCGATTAGACTTTTCTTGCTGCGGCCCGTCTGCTTTTCGATTCCTTGGCGGCAACTGCGCCGGACTACGTTCGGCGATTTCCGCGGGCTAAATCCCCAACCGTTCCATCACAGCCTTCCGGTCTTCCTGGCCAAACGCCAGCCACACACCCAGCAACAATTCCACCGCCCCGGCAACGCGGGCGGCTGAAGGGTGCTCCACGAATTCATCGACCACCTTGCGGCAAGGGCCGGGGCCTACCTCCCAGAGCAGGCAATGACGCCTTGGGTGAAGCACGCTGAGGAGTCCATCGCCGATGAGCAACATTCCAAAGAGATCGAGCATTTGTTTCATACCAATGATTCGAGTTTCGAGGAGACGAGGGTTGCCCGAGATTCATGAAATGAATTTCATGACGGGCGACACGCCCCCTTCTTTCATGCTCGGCGGCAGCGCATTTTCCGGAGGCTCGTGCGCCGGGACGGTATCCCGCCCCGTGAGCTTGCGGATGACGACGTAGAAGACCGGGGTGTAGAAGAGACCAAAGAAGGTGACGCCGAGCATGCCGAAGAAGACCGCCGTGCCCATGGCCTGGCGCATTTCCGCACCCGCGCCCGTGGCTCCCAGCAGCGGCAACACGCCAAAAATGAAGGTGAGGCTGGTCATGAGGATGGGACGCAAGCGCAGGCGCGCCGCTTCGATGGCGGCCTCGGTCGCGGTCATGCCGGGGTTGTGCTCCTGCTGCTGCTTGGCGAATTCCACGATGAGGACGGCGTTCTTCACGCTCATGCCTGCAAGCACGACGAAGCCGATCTGCGTGAATATATTGTCGTCCATGCCGCGCAGCCACACGCCACCGATACCGCAGAGGATGCACATCGGCACGATGAGGATGATCGACGTGGACAAGGCAAAGCTCTCGTATTCCGCCGAGTGCACGAGCCAGACGAGCAGGACGCACAACGGAAAGATGTAGAAGGCGGTATTGCCCGCCGTTCTTTCCTGGTAGGCGAGATCCGTCCACTCGAAGGTATAATCCGGCGGCAGAAATTTCTGGGCGAGTTCCTCCATGGCGGCGATGCCCTGGCCGCTGCTGACGCCCGGCTTCGTCGTGCCATTGATCTCGGCCGAGGCGTACAGATTGTAGCGCTGGATGCGGTCAGGCCCGGTGATCTCCTCGATATCCATCACCGCGCCCAGCGGGACCATTCCGCCCGCGGAGTTACGCGTCTGGAACCGTTTGATCGCGTCGGGCGTGGTGCGGAACTGCGTGTCGGCCTGCGCGGTGACATGCCAGGTCCGGCCGAGGTAGTTGAAGTCGTTGACGTAAAAGCCGCCGAGGAAAACCTGGAGGGTGGTGAAGATATCCGTCACGGCCACGTGCTGCTGCTTGGCTTTCACGCGATTCACTTCGCCGTGAAGCTGCGGAAAATTGGCGCGGAAGGTGGAAAACAGACCGGCGAACTCGGGCCGCTTGCGCCCCTCATCGATGAGCTTCTGGATCGCCTCCTGCAACTGCTGCGGCGTGCCGCGCCCGGAGTGGTCCTCGATCTGCACCTTGAACCCGCCCGCGCTGCCGAGGCCGCGCACGGGCGGCGGCGGAAAGACGGCGATATTCGCTTCCTGAAGGCCGCTGAATTGCCCCTGGAGGCGGCCGGCGATTGCGATCGCGGACTGGTTGGGGTCGCCGACGCGTTTGTCGAATGAATTGAGCGGCACAAACATCACGCCCGCGGCGGAGGAGTTGGAACGCGTGAGGATCGACAATCCCGCGACGGTGAAAGCGCCGCGGACACCCGGGGTCTTGCGCGCCATCTCGGAGATTTGCGACATTGTCTGCTGCGTGCGGTCGATCGACGCGGCGTCAGGCATCTGCACATTGACGATCAGGTAGCCCTGGTCCTGAGGCGGAATGAATCCCGTGGGCACCTTGACGAGCCCGAAGTAGGCAAGGCCGACCAACCCGGCGTAAACGACCAGCGCCGCGGCGCTGAGACGGACCACTTTACGCAACGTCTGGATGTAATAACGATTCGACGCTTCGAACCCGCGATTGAAGAGCTTGAAGAACCAACCGAATAGCTTGTCGAGGCCGCGCGTGAACCAATCGGGGCGCGCACCGTGTTTCTTTAACAAGAGCGCCGCGAGCGCCGGGCTGAGGGTGAGCGAATTGAATGCGGAGAGCAGCGTGGAAAAGGCGATGGTCAGCGCGAATTGGCGGTAGAACTGGCCGGTCAGGCCGCTGACAAACGCCACGGGGATGAAGACCGCCGACAAGCCACACGCGATGGCGACGATCGCGGGCGTCACTTCTTCCATCGCCTTGAAGGCGGCATCGCGAGGGCTCAACCCCTGCTCGATCCAGCGCTCGACGTTTTCGATGACCACGATGGCATCGTCCACCACGATGCCGATGGCGAGCACGAGACCGAAGAGCGTGAGGATGTTCAACGAGAAGCCCGCGGCCAGCATCACGACGAACGTGCCGATGAGCGAAACCGGGATGGCGATGAGCGGCACGATGGAGGTGCGCCATTTCTGCAAGAAGACGAGCACGACCAGCGCCACGAGCGCAACGCTGATGAAGAGCGTTTGGACGACATCGCGGATGCTCTCCCGGACGAAACGCGTGGTATCGTAGGGGATGCTGTAGTCCACGCCCGCGGGGAAGCGCTTTTTCAACTCCACCATGCGCCTGGCGATGGCGTCGGCGGTCTGGATGGCATTGGTGCCGGGCAACTGGAAGACCGCCATCGCCACGGCGGGGCGTCCATTATAGGTCATCGCGGTGCTGTAATCGGCCGCGGCCAGCTCGGCCCGGCCGATGTCGCGGAAATAGGTGATGCGCCCATCGTCACCCACGTGCACCACCATCTCCTCGAACTGTTCGGGCTCGGTGAGCCGGCCTTGCACATTCATGGTGAGCTCGAACTTGCTCGCGCCATGGGGCAGCGGCGGGCCGCCCACGATGCCCGCGGCCACCTGGACATTCTGCTCGCGCACCGCATCGAGCACGTCGTTGGCGGTGATGCCGCGCGACGCCAGCTTGTCCGGATCGAGCCAGAGACGCATCGAGTAATCGCGCACCCCGAAGATATTGATATCGCCCACGCCCGGTTCGCGCGCGATGGCGTCCTTCACGTTGAGCGTGGCGTAATTGCTGAGGAATACGGTGTTGTGCGAGTTATCGGGCGACAAAAGCGCGACCACGAGTGTGATATCGGGCGACGCTTTCTTGATCGTGATGCCCTGCCGTTGGACATCCTCGGGCAATTGCGGCTGGGCGATGGCCACGCGGTTTTGCACCTGCACCTGCGCGATATCGAGATTCGTGCCGACGGCAAAGGTGACGGTGAGCAACATGCGCCCATCGTTCGTGCACTGGCTCGACATGTAGAGCATGTGCTCGACACCATTGATCTGCTCCTCGAGCGGCGTGGCCACCGTGTCCGAAACGGTCCTGGCATTGGCGCCCGGATAGACCGTGGAGATCGTCACCGTGGGCGGCGCGATTTCCGGGTACTGGTTCACCGGCAAGGCGAGCAGTGCCAGGACGCCGGCGATGACGGTAATGATCGAAATCACCGACGCGAAGACCGGGTGATCGATGAAGAACCCGGCGACCGACTTGCCGCTCCCTGCTGCCCGGACGGCCATCTTGGCGGCCGACGTGAAGATGGACGTGCCGATCATGGCCGTGCCGGCTCCGCCTGAGCGGGATGGTCGGCCAGGGGTTCGGGTTTCGCCGGCTTCGATGCGGTGTCCGCGATCGGCACATTCTCCGGCGTCACCCTGGCTCCGGGACGCGCCTTCAGGACGCCATTCACGATCACACGATCGTCCGGTTCCAAACCGCTGACGATGGCGCGCAATCCGCCGAAGAGACCGCCCGTCTTCACCGTTTTCGTCGCGACCACGTTGTCATTGCCCACGACGTAGACGATCCGCTCATTCTGCTCGGCGCCCACCGCTTCATCGGGCACGAGCAACGTCTTGTAGGGCACACCATGGGCGATGCGCATCCGGGCAAAAGTGCCCGGCGTCAGGAAGCCATCCGGATTTGGAATCACCCCGCGCATCTGGATGGTCCCGGTATTCGGGTCCACGGCGTTATCGATAAAATTGATCGTGCCCTCGTGGGGGAAGCCGGTTTCCGTCTCCAGGCCGATCGCGCACGGGATATTCGCCTGATGCACGCTCTCCTTCTTCAGTCGTTCAGCCAACTGCTGGTATTCCAGGAATGCCCGCCCGGGAACCGGGACGTAGCAGTACATCGGGTCGACCGAGACAATCGAGGTCAAGGGCGTCGCGATGCCGACTTGATTGCCCGCGGTGACGTACATCCGGCTGATGCGCCCGGCGAAGGGGGCCGTGACCTTCGTCCACTCCAGGTTCAGGCGCGCCATCTCCTCGGCCGCCTTGTCCGCCGCGAGTTGGGCTCCAGCCGCCGCCGATTGCGCCTTGCTCGTGTCATAGTCCTGCTGCGCGATCGTCTTCGTCTTCAGCAAGTCCGCGGACCGCTGCAAACTCGTCTGGGCGAGAACAACCTGGGCCTCGTCTTTTTGCACGGTCGCACGCTTGTTCTCCAGGTCGGCCTTGAACGGACGGTGATCGATGACGAAAAGGACGTCGCCCTTGTTCACGAGCGCGCCTTCCTTGAACGGGACGTCTTCGATAAAGCCGCTGACCCGCGCCGTGATGTTGGCGGTCTCCGGCGATTGGAGGCGCCCGGCGTATTCGTCCCAGTCCGAAATCTCGCGGGCGAGCGGCTTGCTCACGCTCACCGCGGGCGGCGGAGGCGCCACCGCGCGGGAATTACCCCGGTGGCAGCCGGCGAGGAAGAGAGCGGCCAAAACGAGGGGTAAGTGCACGGCTCGGAGCCGGAAAGGGGGACACAACGCCGGTTCCCCGGCGTATGTCTTCGCATAAGCACATAGCGGAGGACGCATTCGGCGACAAAGAACGCCGAGTGCGAGTAAGGAGTCAAGGGGAACAGGGTAGTGGTTCTCGCTACAAGGGGTTGCGACGACTTTGTCGGTCGTGACCACGGGTAGCTGCGAACAACGTGATCGATCTTAGCGCAAGCGCCGTTCCAACAACTTTGTCATCCTGAGCGGAGCGGGGACGGCGCTCGCGCTCGCAGCGAAACGCTATCTGACGAGTAACGCGATCACTTTGCGGGGCCCATCAAGGCACGCCAATCTCCCACCACAGCGTTTTGTGCTCGCCGGAGATTTCGAGCTGCGTCCCGCCGTCCGTTTGCACCAGCGGCACTTCATTTTTCCGCTGACCGTGCTCATCCAGCGCCCATGCCTTGGCGCCCTTGATCAAGGGCAGCATGATCTTCGCGTTGATCCCTTCCACCAGCGAAGGCCCTTTTCCCCACGTCGTGACGCTCGTCTTTTCCGCGTCCTTCCAGTGCATGTCGGTGTTTTCGTTCATGCCGGTGGCGGTGATCAGAATGTGCCGCGCGGTCCTGAAGTCATCTCCTTCGCGCACGGTGGCATCGATTGTCGCCCAGTTTTGCAGAGTAGCCCCGGGGATGATGCGGACCTGGCCGAGATCGATCACTTCTCCCGGCTTCACGGAACCGACGACTCCCACGGAACGCGGTGCGGCAATCAGCATGCGACGCCCGGCGGTGTCCCATCTCAATTCCCCGTTGTCGCTCGTGATGACTTTCGCGTCGTCCGCCGGCGGTTCATTCCACTTCTTCTCCGGGCCGATGCGCATCGCGATCGGCCGCCGGAAGGTATCGAGGGCGGGGATGCCGTAGGCGCGGGCATCGACCCACGAACCGCCGGTCCGCACGGACTCCAGCGCCGCCGCCGCCGTCGTCTCCGCGATGGCCGGCTGACTGGGAGGCTGCACGTCGCCGTGCATGAAGAGCGCCAGGGCCGCGGGGAGAGTCGCCATCTTGGTCGGATGCTGGTCGATGTCGAAGAAGCTCGTCATGTGCTTCGTGTCCCAATCATTCAAGCGGTGCGAGTAGGCGAAGACGAAGAGGCCGTCCCAATCCTGAAGCGCAGCGACGGCGCACACTTCGAGAAAGGCTTCGCTCGAATAGGAGTTGGGCGACGCGGCGTTGTATTCCGTGACGATGAAAGGCTTCCCGGCGACGCGGCGCAGGGCGAGCCCCGGCAGGGTGCCGCCATCCGGCGCACCAGCCATGGAGACGTTCTTCACCGTCCAGTCGTTCATGTCCCACTGCCGATGCGGGAAATGCGGGTGCTGCCAGTAGCTGTGCGCATCCACCACATCGAGCTTCGATTGCGCGAGCCACGGGCTGAAACCGGTCGCGGAGCCGAGGACGAGGCTGTGCGCGTGCAGTTCCTCGCGGATGAATTGCCGCATGCCGGTCCAATACTTCGTCTCGGTATCCACGAGGAACTCGTTCCAATCCCGCTGGGCCACGAGCGTGCGCTCGCCGATAGATTTCTTCGTGAAAAACGGGATTTGTCCGAGGGTCTCGCCTTCGTTGAGCGCGATGATCCCTCCCGGGCGCAGCGAAATGCCCGCGAGCCAAATATCGCCCACCGCAGTCGCCAGGTTGCTGAGCGAGAAACGCGCCTGGTCGTCGCCGGTGGAGACGGGCACGGAAAACTGGATGTCCTGCCATTCGGTGGTGAGGCTGACCTCCCGGTTGCCGAGGCCCTTCCAGGGCGCATGGGCCTGGCTGAGGCCGAGCGAAATTTTGCGCGGGGCGCTGGCCTTGGCGCGGAGGTGTATCGTGTAGGTCTTCTCCGCGGCGAACTTCAATCCCGACTGGGTCATCTGCACGTGCCAGCCTTCGCGGCCGGGTTCCGTTACGTGGATGTGGGTGATCTCGCCGATTTCGGCGTCGCCCGGGGCGTAATCGACGGAAGCCCTCGCGCCTTCGTGCTGCTCGAGATACCAGGCTTCGTGGGCCGGCTTGAGCATCTCGTCGCCGAGCGGTTCCGCACCATGGTTCCACGCCGCGGCCAATTGCGCGTAGGCCCCATACTTCCGGCCCAGCCAGGCATTCCACTGCTCGCGAAATTCGGTGGCGAAAGGATCCGGCATCGCGTCGAGTGAGCCGTTGTTCCATTCCATGATCAGGCCGTTCTCGTTGTTGATCTCGATAAAGGCGACGGCCGGTTCATCGATGTAAGCTTTGCCCGTGTAGGAATTCTTGTGGGTGAGCAGGGCGCGAGCGTAGTCGCGCTGCTGGGCGATCATCGGCGTGAAGAAATTGTCCACGCCCTTGAAATAACCGGCGCCGCCCTCCCATTTCTTGAATCCGGGATACTCGAGCCCGACGTGCAGGTTCAGGTTCGCGTAGACTCCGTGCTTCTTAAGCTGCGCGATGAAATAATCGAGCCGGTCGAGCGACTCGGGGTCGAGCGTGCGCTTGTCATTCTTGAGGATGCCCGCGGGCGCCGTGGAGGTATCCATGTGATGGAAGCGCACACAGTTGATGCCAAACTTCGCCATGCGCGCGGCCACCTTCTCCGCATCGGCGTGCGTGGGAAAATTGCCGCCGAAGGCGAGGTTCACGCCGAAGAAGCGGATGCGTTTTGGCCCTTCGTAGAGATGGCCGTCCCGCGCGGTGACGAAGCCATCATGGCCCGCCGGCTGGTCGAGCCAACTGCTGAGATTCGTGACGCTCGGCGTGGCATCGTCCCACGGCAGGACGAAGGGAAACATGTCGGCGGCGGGCGCCGCGGTAACGGCGAGCAGCGCCGTTGCAGCGGCAACGCAAGGAAGGAGAATTCGGGGATTCATGAGTGGTCGACGAAAGTATTGGTGGATTCGCGCCGGAACGCGAGCGGCGCATGGAGGAAATTCCGCGCCGACCGTGCAGCGGTAGCCGCACAGCAGTGGCCGCACAGCAGTGGCCGTGCAGCAGTGGCCGTGCAGCGGTGACCGAGAAGTTGTGGCAGCGCAGCGATGAATCGGCTTCTCCGAAGACGATGGGAAATGGTGGGCGCGAAGCACGGCCTACGCCAAAGGCGTTTGATATGTGAGCCCAGCGAGGAGGCGGAGGGGGATAAGAGTGTTCGGCGGGTGGGCGAGAAGGTTGCCAAGCTTGCGAGGCTACCCTGGGTCAACGCGCGGCACGCGCCAACTCTGAAAGAGTTTCACGCCGTGTGCGCATGGCATGCATTGTCGTTTCGCTAGAGAGTGGACAAACCATCAGCGGAGTCTCTAACAACCGGCGCGCTTACTCCTCCAAACCCGAAGGGATTGAATGTCGGCGAGACTGGCGCGTGACGCGCGGCCAGCTCTTCGCAACGGCTCCGATAATCAGCGCGCGTCGCGACGGATCTTGCGTAACGCGTCGGTGAGAAATTCAATCCCTTCAGGATTGGGAGGACGATACTGCGCGGGTTCCCAGCAGCTCTTTTGATGGCGAACGCGCCCTTGTGCCACGCGGCGAACCGAAACCATGCGCACACGGCATGAAACTCTTTCAGAGTTGGTCGCGCATGACGCGAAACCCAGGGTAGCCTCGCAAGCTCGGCAACCCTGGGCTGTTCAATTCAACGCCTTCGGCGTAATCGCTGCCGCATCATCCCTGGATCGAGTATTTAGCGATGCCGGCAGCTTCGGTACCCAAGACAGTTGCCGCAGTTACGGCAAAGGCATCGGCTTCGGCGTCTCCACCATCGCCCGGTGGAGTGTGTCCGCGGCTCCGGTCCAGAGATACACTACACGTTCTCGATCGTCGGATGCACCCACGGGGCGCGGTAGGGGCGCGTGAGGAGTTTGTTTGCCTCGTCGTCGTTGGCGATCTTGCCCGCGACGGGGTCCCAGGCGAGCGTCCGGCCGAGCTTCATCGAGAGATTGGCCAGGATGCACGAGATGGTCGAGGTGACGCCTTGCTCGATGTCGGCGACCGGCTTGGAGCGTTGGGCGATGGCGGCGAGGAAATCCTTCATGTGCCCGCGGATCGCCGGCGCGCAATGCTTCTCCAGGTCCTTTTCCGTCTTGTCCTCAGGATACTGCTCCAACTCGTAGGTCACATCGCGATGCACGGACTCGCCTTTGCCGCCCGGCGGAATGAAATCGTAGCCCATCACGCTGGCCTTGAGGGTGCCTTTGTCGCCGTAGAACGTGGCCGCCCACGGATACTTCGGATCGGGTGCGTCGCCCCACGAGCGATGCGTCCAGACGACGCGGAGGTCGTCGAAGTCGAACGTCGCGGATTGCGTATCGGAGATATTCGCCTTGCTCTCCTTGTCCTCGAAGATGCCGCCCGTGGAACTGACGCGCGTGGGCCAGCCCAGATCGAGCATCCAGCGCGTCATGTCGAGCATGTGCACGCACATGTCGCCCACGATGCCGTTGCCGTACTCCATGAAGGCCCGCCAGCGGCGCGGATGGACAAGCGGATTGTAAGGGCGCATCGGCGCGGGACCGGTCCACATTTCGTAGTCGAGGTTTTCCGGCGGCGCGCTATCTGGCGGGTTGTCCTTCGCGCGCATGTGGTAGTAGCAGCAGATCTCCACGAGACCGACCTTGCCAAGTTTGCCCTGCTTGATGATCTGCTCGCGGGCCTCGATGAGATGCGGCGTGGAACGGCGCTGCGTGCCGATCTGGACTACCCGGCCATACTTGCGCGCCGCCGCGAGCATCGCCTGGCTCTCGGTCACGTCGACACTCGTGGGTTTCTGGCAATAGACATCCGCGCCGGACTTCACGGCCTCGATCATCGGGAGCGCGTGCCAGTGATCGGGCGTACCGATGAGGACCACATCCAGATCCTTTTCCGCGAGCATCTTCCGGTAGTCGCCATAGAGGCGCGGCTTTTTCTTCGAGGCCTGCCGCCCTGAGACCAGTTCCGCGGCGTCCGCGAGCATCGTCTTGTCCACGTCGCAGAGCGAAACGACTTCGACGGGCGCAACCTGGATGAGGCGGAAGAGATCGCACTTGCCGTACCAGCCGCAACCGATGAGACCAACGCGCTTGCGCTGGTCGGCAAAATCCACGGCGAAACTGGGGAGGGAGGAAGCCGCGAGGAGTGCGGCACTGTTGCGGAGGAAGGAACGGCGGTTCATACCGATGACTTGCCAGAGCTTGGGGGAAAAGACAACGGCGCGCGTGCCCCCCCGGGCG
>Ga0207705_10001916_pt1 | contig 16250 bp, 7 predicted proteins | sample KBSC13metaG_FD_184314 | JGI IMG/M metagenome (GOLD analysis project Ga0207705, IMG submission 184314) | Corn rhizosphere microbial communities from Kellogg Biological Station, Michigan, USA - KBS C1-3 metaG (SPAdes) (version 2) | ecosystem: Host-associated > Plants > Roots > Rhizosphere > Soil ...
CCTCCATGTTCCCGGAGTCGACGTGATTCTCCACGTTTCGTTCCCGCTGTTTCAGAGTTCCTCCATGAATAGACATCCCCGGCCTTGGCCTCTTGCCGCCATTCTTGCGATCGCTTTTTTTGTTTCAACCGCCAAGCCGCTCCACGCACAGAACACGACCGCCAACGAAGGGGGCGACATCGCGTTTGGCGGCGCAGGGAGCGAGCCCGGCAAATTCCTCGTCCTGCAAGATATTGCCTTCGACCCCAAGGGTGTGCTCTACGCGCTCGACGGCATCCGGATGAACAACAAGATCAAGGCGCTCGAGGGGAATCTGCGCGTTCAAAAGTTTGATCGCACTGGAAAACTTCTTGGCGCCATCGACCTGAAATCCGCCCCGGAAATCGAGTGGAGCGAAAAGGTGCAGCCACAGCACGTCGCCGCGGATGGGGCCGGCAATGTGTATGTAACGGTCCCGGGCGCGGACGCCGTGCTGGTCTGGGATGGGAATGGAGTTTTCGTGCGCTCGATTACGATTCCGCGTGCCGCGGCGATCACGCGCTTTGGAGTCGGAGCGGGAGAGCGACTGGCGGTGGTGCCGTCATCGCACGAGGTGGTGAAGGGCAAAGGCTGGACCTGGCTGGGGGGTGACCGGATTTTGATTCTGTCACCCAAGGGCGAGATCGAGAAGACGATCGCGTTGACCAGGAGCTACGAAGACGTGGGGGATCTTGCCGCCGATCGTACCGGCAATTTCTACCTCATGGCGGAACCGAACGCGATTTACCAACTATCGCCCACCGGACAGCCGCTAAAGACCTACGGCGGCAATCCGACCACGCGCAATCCGGATGGCAGCGAAGTGCTGCACACCGTGGATGTCGATTCCGCGGGCAATGTCTACACATTCGCCTGGGGCAACCCGAGCTTGCTCACGCGCTTCGATGCGGACGGCAAGACAGTGACGCAGCGCGGCGGCCAATTCAAATGGGCCGATCCGTGGGGCCCCCATTCCGAGCGCACGCCGCTCGCCATCGATCCCGATGACCGGGTTTGGATTGCGGCCACGGGCCTCAATGACCCGGCGGGAGTGAACTATCCGAAACAGCGGGCTGTTCCCGCCATCGTGCGCGCGCGCACCGACTTCTTCGCGCCGTCCATGAATGTCCAGCAAGCTCCGGTACGGAGGCTTGGCTTCCGGCCGAGCGTGACGAGCGCCCTGCCCTTCAACGTTTCCTACGACCTGAACGCTCCCATCACGATGCAGTTCACGGTGGCGGCGGCAAATCGCAATGTTACCGCGACCACCACGCAATGGCGTGTGTTCGATGCGCTGAAAAACGAGGTGGCTCGTGGCGCCTTTGATCTCCACCTTGAAAATGGGCAATCGGCGGGTGCGGACTTTTCGTGGACGCCCACCCGCTACGGTTCCTATTTCGTGCTCATCAACTCCACGTCTCCCGACGGCAATCTCGGTGCCCTTGGCGAACATGTGGCTGTGACGCCGCGTTTTCCCGGGATGCCGGAATTGCCCACTGAATCCAAAGGTGGATGGTCGGACGCCGTGCGCCAAATGTGGACAGGCCTGCCAAATGTACGGATTCATCCCGGCCTGCACCCGCAGGACAAACCGGCCGACCAGGAGAAGAAATTCGCGGCGCTGGAGGAGAACATCTCCGCGGCGGAAAAGGCGGGGGCGACCTTTCTCGTGCAGATGGTCGACAGCCAGAAGAACTTCAAAGCCGACGATGTGCGCGCGGTCATGGATCGATTCAAGGGGCGCATCAAATACGTTGAGGTCTGCAATGAGCCGAATTTCTCGGGGACGGCAGACGACTATTTCAAGATCCACAAGGCCGCCTACGAAGCCGTCAAGGCGGTCGATCCGGCCGCGCAAGTGATGGGCCCGGCGACGGTCAACATCGACCTGAACTGGCTCCGGCGTTTGTACGCGCTGGGATTCAAAGACGTAAGCGACATCGTTTCCTTTCACGATTACGAAGGCCACGAGAGCATCGATCCCGTGCACTGGCGCTGGAAGTTCGGTGAAGTGCGCCAGATCATGGCGGAAAATGGCGACGCCACCAAGCAGGTCTGGCAGACGGAGCGGGCGATCTCAGGGGTTCGCGGCCTGAATTTCCAGGGCTTGGTGCAGGCGATACGCATGAGCCTGCACCGCGACCTGCTCGAAACGCTCGGCATCCCGAGCGAGCACAACAATCACTACTACCTCAACCAAGGCGGCTACTCTTCCGTGCCGACTTATGTGTGGAGCGCGCAGGGACCAATGCCGGGTGCGCTCGTGATGCGCACCCGCCATGCGCTGACGTCCGCACTGCATCGCACCTATGCCGGCATGCTCGATTTTGGACCCACGGGCAACACGCTGTATCTTGGCGTGCGCTACGCCGGAGCCGATGGCCAGACGGTCGCTCTGCGCAACCTCGGCGCACCGGAGGCACCCCTCGAATTCAGTGTGCGCGGCACCGACACTCTGCACGTGACGGACGCCTGGGGGAACGTGGCGCAAGTGCCGGTAAGAGATGGCCGGACGAGCTTGTCGATCGGGCAATTGCCAATCTACGTGCAACTTGCCACCGGTCAGGCCATCGAAGGGCCGAAGCTGGATTTCGGGCACAACGTCGCGCCTCGGGCCGAGTTCGTCTACTCGTCCACGAGCAAGAACTCGATCGCCTTGGTCAACAACGGGATCGTTGAAACCTACTATAACGTCGATCCGAACGGCGACACCAATGGAGCGAAAATCTGGCAGGGCAATCTGCCGACGCCTGGCCAGACGCTGGAAATGCGCTTTCCCCGTCCGCAGCCGATTCAGCAGATAATTCTCCGCACCCCGCGCCCGGACAATACCTTCACCACATTGCTCGACTACGATCTGCAAAGCTGGGACGGCGCATCGTGGAAGACGATCGCCGCACTGCATCGCCCGATGCCACCTTCCGAAGCGGCCGTGACGGCGGACGCCACGCATGCGATGTGGATGGACGACACCAACGTTTTCATCCACACCTTCGCGCCGGTCGTGACCGGGAAGCTGCGCCTCGTCGTGCGCGAGACAACGCGCGGGTTCATCTCCGACGACGACACCCGAGCCTGGAGCAACAAGATCCCACAAAAACTGATGCTGCGCGAAGTCGAGATCTACGCGCCGTCACTGCCCGTGGAGATTGAGCCCTCCCTCCGCGAGGACGCGTCGGCATCCACGGTGGTAACCACCCTTCGTAGTCACGGCAGGTTTCCCGCGAAAGCGTCACTATATGCCTTTGCACCCGCGGGATGGTCGGTTCCCGCCGTCACTTCAATCGCCCTGTCAGCGACAGGAGAGCAGTCAATTCCGTTGCCGACGACGCGCCCGGCGGTTGTGGAGAGCGGGACCAATTTCATCGACTTGGAGCTTCGCGGAGAGAATGGCGAGTTGCTCGGGTCCAACTTCCTGGCCATCCAATCGCCCACCCCCGTCGAACTCACGCCGCAAACCGCCAACGCGGCGGAATCAACCCCGGAAGGCGCGCTTGTGAAGCTCGCGGTGAAGAATATCAGCGGGAAGCCGCTTTCAGGCACCGCAATCTTGTACCTAATTGGGCCGAGTGAGAAGCCTCCGATCGAGCAGTCCTTTGGTCCTCTTGAGGCCGGAGGAAGCGGTGTGGTTTCATGGCGGATCCCTGCTCTCGACCTGGCAAAGGAACGCTGGAGCGCCACCTTCGAAATGGTTGCGAATGGCATAAAAACGACGGTGCAGAAGGAGCTTTTCGGTCAGAATTGGTCGATCGTTGGCCCTTTTCCGCGTGGTTTCGATGTTCCAGAAGGACCTGAAAAGACGTTGAAGTTCGACCCAACTGAGAGCTTTACCGACATGGTCGGGACTGTCCGCCGCTGGCAGGCTGTCCGCCCGGCGGAGACCGGCCTGGTGAACCTCGCCGATGCCATCAAGCCAAATACCGACGTCATGGCCTATGCAGTCGCGATTGTGCATTCACCAGGGGCGCAGAAGGCCCTATTCTCCGTCGGCACCGATGACGGCGGCAAGGGCTGGTTGAATGGCAAGGTCGTCTATGCCGATGATGGCACCCACGCCGCCTCACCCGGCCAGCAGCAGATCCCCGTCGAACTCCAGGCGGGCGCGAACGAAGTCTGGCTCAAGGTCACGCAGAGCACCGCCGGATGGGGATTTTACTTCGACCTGCTCGATCCACAATCCGGCAAGCCTCTCACCGATCTCGTCTATACCGCGCAGCCATAGCAGCGGTTGACTCGATATAGCTGGACGCAGGCTGTCTGGGGTTCGTCCCGCGGCGAAATGGCGGGCGGGACAATTCCCCACCCGCCATTTCACCCCCTCCGCTCAGCCACCCGTCGCCCAAACCACCGCTCCCCGCTCCCGGTCCTGTTTCTCTCGCGAGAAAAACCGAGAAAAGTGCGAGACCTGAGACGCGGCGCCTTTTCAGGCCAGCGTGACCGATCTTGCGCGTTCGGTGCTTTCGCCTCGAACGCTCCTTCCTCACTCGCTGATACCCGGCTTCCGGCGGTTCGTTACCGGCAATCTTCGTCTACGAAACATTTTCTTTTGCGCCCCACCGTCTCGACCCAATAACGCCCGGTGCGAAATCCCTATTCCCGGCGGAATGCCTGGAGCAGGTGCGCGATCTCTCCATCCACAGCGCCGCGTGAGTCCACCGTCTGGAGCACTTCCTCATCGAGCACCTCCCGATAGTCCCGGAGGAGCCGGGACAGGGCGACGCGCAAGGCGCCTTCGGTGATCGATAGGCTGGCCGCGAGGGCTCCCGTGTTGTGCCCCCGCAGGCTGCCGCCTGCTTGCAAGACCGGTTGCAGGGTCTCGAACACCGCCGCCTTCCCCTTGGCTGCGTAGCTTTCGCCCAGGCGGTTCAGGACGCGCACCAATAACTCGTGACCCCATTTGCGATCGAATAGGGTCTCCGGCGTATCGTGCTCGGCGAATTGCTCCTGCTGGTACCGCTCCTCCGGCGCGGCTCCCAGCAGGATTACGTCGAGGCTTGATTCGCGGAAACGTTCGCTCCGGTCGCGCCGCCAATTGATCAGGAAACGCTGGAGCATCGTGGCGAGGAAAGAGCGCAGGCGGCCTTTCCGGGCGTCGGCGTCCGCGAAGGCGTCAAGTCGCACAAGCTTGGCCAGAAAATCGTGCAGGGCGTCTTCCGCATCGTGGTAGTCGAGGCCGCGGCGGCGAAGATAGCAATAGAGAGGGTAATGATACTGCGCGCAGAGGTCGTCGAGGGCGCGGCGGACCACCGCTTCATCGCTACTGTGCAGTCGCTGAATCAGGGTCCAGTGTGTGGCTGGAAAATGTCCGTCACCTTCGTCGTGGCTCATCTTGGGGAAGCTTGCATCAATCTGGGGCCGCGGTGGGCGACACGGGTGCCAGGACAACACGAAAGCCGTAGTTGCTCTTCCGATCGTCGGGCGTGTGGTGGTCGCGCTTTGAGGCGTAGAGGCCCCCGCGACCTCCATTATTGAAGGAACCGCCCCGCATGACCCGGTGCGTCTGCGGGGGCTTGAAAAGATCCTCACACCATTCCCAGGCGTTCCCACCGAGATCATGGATGCCGAGTCGATTGGCGGTGAAACTGCCCACCGGGGCCGTTTCCGGAAAGTCATCTCGATAGCCGGCCATGATCGACTGGCCCTTCCACGTTTCATGGCCCGCCGCTTCGTCGCCGCTGTAGTTGCCCGCGCCCCGCGGTGGCGGCCAAGCTACGCCCCAAGGAAAAACGTCGATGAGTTCCTCGGATTTTTCTTCCGGCGGCCTGGCTGGATCTTCGCGATCGCCGATCCCCACGGCGCAACTCCACTCATGATCCGTGGGCAGCCGGTAACGTTGCCTCGCACCGAGCCGCCCGGCTTTTCGATCGCGCTCGGTCAGCCACACGCCGAACGCCTGCGCGTCGTCCCAACTCACGTTCACAGCGGGATGCGTGGGGTCTTGCGGGAAGTCAGGCTTCGGCCACTCGCGCCGTGTTTCGGCGGCGAAGCCCTCGTAGTCCCGAACCCGCGTCTCCCACACGCTGAAGAGTACGCGCTGCCCGTCCGTCGGCCCGCCAGTAACGGGCACAGGGACGAACTTCATGCCAAGGGTGTTCACGAAAGGCGCGTCCTTGGTGGCGGTAGCAGGAGTCGAAGGGGAGACTGGCGGTGCAGGAGAATTGGAGATGGCTTGCGCGGAAGAGGCCAGCACACAACGGAACCCGAAGTTGTGGATGTGAGCGCCTGGGGAATAGTGGAAGCGGTGGGACGACAGAAGGCGACGGCGGTCGCGGTCAAGCCACGAACTGCCGCGCAACACCCGGTCAACTTCCGCCGCATTGAACCAATCCTCGCACCATTCCCACGCATTGCCGCTCAGATCCATCAACCCCAGGCTGCTCGCCGCAAACGAGCCCACCGGAGCAGTCTCGACATACCCATCACGGTATCCGGTGAGCACCCCCTTAATGTAGCTGTATTTCCCCGACTCCAACGCCGGTTGGAATTCCTCCCCGGCATAATTCCCCGTTCCCAAAGGCGGCGGCCAGGTGGCGCCCCACGGAAACACGTCCGCGATCTTCTCGCTCTTCTCCTCCGGTCGCTTCGCGGCGTCTTCACGATCTCCAATGCCCACGGCACAGCTCCACTCGTGGTCCGTCGGCAGGCGGTAGCGCTCCGTTGACCCCAGCCGCCCGGTTTGGTGCTCGCGCTGCGTGAGCCAGGCGCAGAAGGCTTGCGCGTCATCCCAACTCACCATGACCGCCGGATGCGTTGGGCCTTGCTCGAAGTTCCGTTTCGGCCACTCGCGCTTGGTCTCCGCTGCGAAGACCTCGTAATCCTGAACCCTCGTCTCCCAGACGCTGAAGAGCACCGAGGTGGTGGCGCCCGGGACAAGTGGCTGGCTGGTGTTTTCGGGCGAGCCGCGCTGCCCACCGCTCGGTCCGCCGGTGATCGGCACCGGGACAAACTGCATGCCGAGCGAGTTCACAAAGGGGTGCTCTTTCGTCGTGGCGTCCAGCTTGCTTTCGGCCGCGCGCGGGAGAGTCCCAGACCCGGGCCTATGCGTCGTCCACCAGCCGCCGCCCACCAGGATGACCAGGCCTGCGGCGAGGGCGGCCAGTCGAGACGCGCGCCGCGGGGGCGCCCCGCTCGTCGAGCTGGATGGCGACGCGCGACTCGCCGCCGCGGCGCTCGGTGCCGGGCTGAACGCGCCGGCAACGAGGCGGTCCAAGTCCCTGCGCATTTCCAGCGCGCTGGCATAGCGTCGCTCGCGGTCGGGCTGCATGGCCTTCGCCACGATCGCGTCGAAGCTGGGATCGAGACCCGGAACGATCTGTGAGGGCATTTCGAAGGCGCCGCGTGGGATGCTGCCGGTGAGCATCTGGTAGAGCATCACGCCGACGGCGTAGATGTCCGCACGATGATCCACGCTGGCCCCGTCGGTGAGTGCCTCCGGGGATGCGAAAGCCGGAGATCCCATCGCCGTGTCGGAGAGTGTCAGCTCGTTGGTCGCCTGGCCTACCAGCTTCGCGAGCCCGAAATCGGCCACCTTCCACTGGCCGTGCGCATTGAGAAGAATGTTCGAGGGCTTGATGTCGCGATGAACGATGCCGCTCTCGTGGGCGAATTGGAGGGCGTCACAAATGGTGCCGGCGATCGCGATGGCCTCGGCAGGGGAAAGCCGCCCCTGCACGGCAATCTTCTGGCCGAGATCGCCGTTCTCGATGCATTCCATCACGAAGTAGAGGAGCCCGCCGGGTGTTTCTCCGGCGTCGAAGACCAGGCAGATGGCGGGATGGCTGAGATGCGCCATGGCCTTCGCCTCGTGCTTGAAACGCTCGGCGAAATGCGGGTCAAGGTCTTGCACCTCCGGCGGGAGGATTTTGATCGCCACGAAGCGGTCGAGGCTTTTCTGCCAACCCTTGTAAACCGCGCCCATGCCCCCGCGTCCGAGCACGCCTGCGATCTCAAACTGCGGAAAATCACTCTGCAATTCCTCCGGCGAGGGAAGCTGCCATGCGCCAATATTGCTGGCATGCTGGCCGCCGGGGCGCGCCGCGCCCAGAAGGGCCTCGATGGCGAGATCATTGAGCTTCTCCACAGGCCGGGACGGAGAACCGCCCTGGCTCGCGGAGAGTTCAGTCGGATTGGAACTAGGGTCTTCAGGCTCTGCCATGAAGGGCGATCGGTAACAAACGGCGCTCAACCACTTTGTGGGTAGGAGGGTAATGGAAGGCAAGCGTCGTCAAAGCTCCTTTTGTCCGTATTTTCACGGTTCGGTCAAAAATCTTTGTCCAAAACTTTCGGGTTTTGGGCTTATTGAAGCTGAAGACGCATGTTTCCCCGAACCACAGTCCTGCTCGCCACGGCCTTGGCCTTGAACCTGCCTGCCTTCATCCCGGCATCGGCGGCGGCGGATGAGGGGGTGGATTTCTTCGAAAAAAAGGTGCGGCCCCTCCTTACGGAGCGCTGCCTCGAATGCCACAGCCCGGAGAAGAAGGTCAAAGGAGGCCTGCGATTGGATACTCGCGAGGGATGGGCGAAGGGTGGCGACAACGGGCCAGCGCTGGTGCCGGGCGATCCCGAGAAGAGCCTGCTCGTCACCGCCATTCGCTACAAGGACCGCGACCTGCAAATGCCGGAAAAGCGCAAGCTGCCGGATGAAGAGATCGCAATTCTGGAGCAGTGGGTGAAAATGGGCGCACCCGATCCGCGCATGGGGAGCGGGGAGGTCGTGAAGAAGCAGGTCGGGTTGAGCATCGAAGCCGGAAAGAAATTCTGGTGCTACATGCCGGTCCAAAATTCCGCGCCACCCGAGGTCACGAACGGCGCCTGGCCACGCGGCGATATCGATCGATTCATCCTTGCGAATCTCGAGGCGGCCCGTCTCCAGCCGGCTTCGGACGCTTCCCCGGAGGCCCTCGTCCGGCGGCTCTACTTTAACCTGATCGGCCTGCCGCCTTCCCCCGCCCAGATCGACGCCTTCGTCTCCGCAGCCCGGCTGAACCCGCAAGCCGCCCTCACGGCGACGACGGATGAACTCCTCGCCAGCCCGCGCTTTGGAGAGACATGGGGCCGGCACTGGCTGGATCTCGCCCGCTTTGCGGAATCGAGCGGCGGCGGGCGCACCCTGCTCTTCAAGGACGCCTGGCGCTACCGCGATTACGTGATCGAATCCTTCAACAGCAACGTGCCGTTCGACCGTTTCATTCGCGAACAACTCGCGGGAGATCTGCTCCCGGCCCCAACCACCGCCGATGCGCGACGCCAGTTGACCGCCACCGCGTTCCTTGCGCTCGGACCCACGAACTACGAAGAGCAGGACAAGCAGCAACTCCGGTTCGACGTGATCGACGAGCAGCTCGAAACGCTCGGCCGCACGTTCCTGGGGCAGACCATTGGCTGCGCCCGCTGCCACGATCACAAATTCGATCCGATCCCCCAGCGCGACTATTACGCGCTCGCCGGGATCCTGGCCTCCACGCGCACGCTCTACAATTACACGGACAACGTCGCGCGCTGGATCGCCGCTCCCCTGCCCGTCGATGGCGAGGCCGAGACGGCCTTGCGCGCGTATGAAGCGAAGGTCGCCGCGGTGGAAAAGGCGCTCGCCACCGCCAAGGCCGACCTTGCTGAGGCCTCGAAAGCGGTCAGCCAGGGCACCCCAGGACCTGGAAAGAGCATCGCGGTGAAGGATTTGCCCGGCATCGTCATCGACGACGCCGACGCCAGCGCGAAAATTGTCGGCGGATGGTCGGTGTCGAAACATGTCCGCAGTTTCATCGGCGACGGATATCTGACCGACGACAACACGGGCAAAGGCGAGAAGACGGTCACGTTCTCGCCGGTCGTCCCCAAGCCGGGCCGTTACGATGTGCGCCTGGCCTACACCTATCTCGACAACCGGGCCAACAACGTGCGAGTGACCGTCTTCCACGCCGACGGGGAAGACACGGTCTACGTGGATGAGACGCAAGTGCCGCCGATCGAGGGCCGCTTTGTTTCACTCGGCAAGTTCCGCTTCGAGAAGGACGGCGCGGGCTACGTGCTTATTACCAACGAAGGGACGACGAAGTTTGTCACCGTGGACGCGCTCCAACTCCTGCCGGAAGAAGAAGCCGCAGCCGCCGAAGTGAAGGACGATACGGTGAACCCGGCCAAGAGCCTGGCCGCGAAGCAGATCAAACAATTGGAGGCAGACCTGAAAAAATTGAAAAAGGATGGTCCGGCACGCGACTCAGCGATGGCCGTGCGTGAGGATGATAAAGTTGCCGATGTCCAGATTCGCGTGCGAGGCGTGGAAAAGCAGCGCGGCGAGATGGTCCCTCGCGGTTTCCTGCATGTGGCCCTGGATCGCGAGCCGGTGATGTCGCCCAATGAAAGCGGTCGCCGCGAACTCGCCGACTGGATCGCCAGCCCGCAAAATCCGTTGACCGCACGGGTGTTTGTGAATCGCGTGTGGGCCTGGCTTTTCGGTTCCGGTCTGGTGCGCACGGTGGACAATTTCGGCACGACCGGCGAGAAGCCATCGCATCCCGAATTGCTCGACTACCTGGCCAACCGTTTCGTCGCCGAAGGCTGGGACGTGAAGAAACTCATTCGGGAGATCGTGCTCTCGCATACCTGGCAGTTGGCGGTGAGGGAGAGTAATCCGTTATCAGTGGCCAGTAATCAGTCTCCCCTCGATCCGGAGAACCGGCTCTTCGCCCATGCGAACCGCCGGCGACTCGATGCCGAGCAGATCCGTGACACGCTGCTCGCAGTGAGCGGTCAGCTCAAGCTTGACTACCTTGGGCCCAACATCGGCGGGGCCGGAGACATTGATGCAAACAATTTTTCGGCGCAGAACACCGAATACAATTACGTTTATGCCGACACCCGGCGAAGTGTTTACACGCCGGCGTTTCGCAACAAGCGGCTTGAACTCTTCGATGCCTTCGACTTCGGCGACATCAATGCAACCATGGGCCAGCGCAATGTGAGCACCGTGGCTCCCCAGGCGCTGTTCATGCTCAATCATCCATTCGTCGTCGAGCAGGCGCGCAAGGCTGCCGAGCACAGCCTGGCCCTCGCGGGCACCGACGACGATCGCATCGTCGACGCTTTCCGTGAGACGCTCGGGCGTGCTCCATCTCCCGCGGAGACGGACAAATGCCGCCGATTCCTGACGAGCGGTCCGAAGGCCACCGTGGAAACCTGGACGCTTCTTCACCAAACGCTGTTTGCCTGCGTCGATTTCCGCTATCTCGATTAGAGTTCCCTCCTCCACCATGAACTACCCGCACCATTCCCGCCGCTCCGCCTTGCAGACCCTCGCCTGTGGTTTCGGTTCGCTGGCCCTCGCCGGATTGGCCGCGAAGTCGTCGGCCCAGGCCGCCCTGGCCAGCAATCCGCTGGCGCCGAAGACCCCGCATTTCAAGCCACGGGCGAAGAGGATCATCTTCCTGTTCATGTCCGGTGGTGTGAGCCATGTGGATTCGTTCGACTACAAGCCGCGTCTGCTCGAGGAGGACGGGAAGATGCTCGATTTCGCGGATCTGCGCGCCCTGGCCAAGACCGGCAAGAGCCCGCAGCAGCGCGTGATGAAGCCGCTCTGGAACTTCGCCCAACACGGGCAGAGCGGGCTCTGGGCCTCGGACCTTTTTCCCGAGATGGCGAAGCACGCCGACGACCTGTGCGTCATCCGCTCGATGCACACCGAAGGCATCGCCCATGGTCCAGCCACGCTTTTCCTGCACACGGGCACGACGAATTTCATCCGGCCGTCGATGGGAGCGTGGGTGAACTACGGGCTCGGGACCGAGAACGAGAATCTTCCCGGGTTCATCTCCCTCAGCCCGGCGCTCGGCAACGGCGGTCCGCGCAACTATGGAAATGCCTTCCTTCCCGCGATCTACCAGGGCACGGCGATCGGCCGCGCCGGAGTGCCGGCGAAGGAATCCTCGATTCGCAATCTCCAGCCGCCGCGCTCCATGGACGACGCGAAGCGCCAGTTCGACCTGCTGCGCGACTTGAACGCGGAGCAGCTCGCACAAAAGCCCGGCGAGAGCGAACTCGAGGCCGTGATCAACAGCTACGAACTCGCCTGGCGCATGCAGGGCACCGCTCCGGAGGTCATGGACATTTCGAAGGAATCGCCCGAGACCCTCGCGCTCTACGGGGTCGGCGAGGACAAGACCGATAACTTCGGCCGGCAGTGCCTGCTCGCCCGCCGCATGTGCGAGGCCGGTGTGCGCTTCATCCAGGTCAACTACGCGGACAACACGAACAACCCTGCCTGGGACCAGCACTCCAACCTCAAGAAGCACGGCGACCATGCCAAGGCGGTGGACAAGCCGGTGGCGGGTTTGCTCGCGGACCTGAAACAGCGGGGACTCCTCGAGGACACAATCGTGTGGTGGGGCGGTGAGTTTGGCCGCACGCCGTACGCCGAGAAAAACGGCACCGGACGCGACCACAATCCCGCGGGTTTCAGCATCTGGCTCGCCGGTGGCGGCTTTAAGCCGGGTCTCGCCTATGGCGAAACCGACGAGTTTGGCCATCACGCCGCCGTGGACAAAGTTCATATGCACGATCTGCACGCGACCCTGCTCGCCGCGCTCGGCCTCGACCACGAAAAGCTCACCTATCGTTACGCCGGCCGCAATTTTCGGCTCACTGACGTTTACGGCCAGGTGGTCCACGATCTCTTCAAAGCATGAAAACCCCCACCCTCCTCCTCGCCCTCCTGTCCCTCACTCTCTGCGCGCGCGCAGAACTGACCGAGGAGCAACGCCGCGTCCCGCTTGAAGCTGCCTCGCCCGATCCCAAGCTCGCAAAGATTGTCCTCATCGCCGGCTCCACGAGCAACAAGCCCGGCCAGCACGAATACTTCGCCGGATGCGCCTTGATGATGAACTGGCTCAAACAAACTCCGGGCGTGTGGCCGGTGCTGGTCGCCGAAGGCTGGCCGAAAAATGAGGCGATCCTCGACGGGGCAAAGTGCGTGGTCGTCTATGCCGATGGCGGCGTAAAACTGCCCTTTCTCGAACCCGCGCGCTGGGCGAAAATGAAGTCCTTGATGGAGGCCGGGTCCGGTTTCGTGATGTTGCATCAATCCGTCGATATTCCGAACGATCACGCCGACGAGATGAAGTCCTGGCTGGGAGCGGCATTCCAAAGCGACATCGGCTGCCGCGGCCATTGGGACATGGAGTTCAGCGAATTTCCCCAGCACCCGACCACGCGCGGCGTCACCACTTTCGCCGCACCACTCGACGGCTGGCTCTACAATCTGCACTTCGCACCCGGGGCGAAGCCCTTGCTGACCGGCCAGGTACCCGACAAGAGTCGCACCTCGGCTGACGCCAAGGCGCAAAACGGCCGGGCGGAAGTCATCGGCTGGGCCTATGAACGCCCCAACGGCGGCCGCAGCTTCGGCTTCACGGGTTGCGACTTGCATCGCAACTGGTCCGTCGAAAGCCAGCGCCGCTTTGTGACGAACGGCATCCTGTGGACAGCCGGGATCGAGATCCCTACCGGCGGCGCGCCGGTGACGTTCGACCCGGCCTCCATCAATGCGAACATGGATTACAAGCCGAAGGCGGCTGAGGCAAAGCCCGCGGCTGCGGCGCCAGCGCCCGCTGCGCAGTAGAATCAGTAGGACAGTAGAGTCGCTTGCCATCGCGCTTGCGACCGTCCCCTGCTGGAGGGTCGCTCGCTGGCGCTAAGATCGGGTATCACCGCGGCATGCCACAATTCCCCTTTACCCACCCCTCATCTCATGCGAAATGAATATCCGAGCGAAATATTCATTTCTTCATGTCGAGCCTTCTTCTCACCGCTAAAAAGGATTCCAAGCGCGCGCGCATCCTTGATGCCGCCAAGCGGCGCTTCGGCCGCTTTGGGATCAAGGCGACGACAATGTCCGATATCGCCCACGATGTGGATATCGCCGTCGGCACGATCTACAAATTCTTCCCCGACAAGGACGCGCTGATTCTGGCTTGGGTGGAGGAGCATCGGCAGCTTCTGCATTCCCAATTTGAAGGCGTCCTGCGCCAACCGCTCGCGGCGGACGAAAAGCTTCGGGAATTTCTCCGGATCCGCTTTCAAACCATCGAAGCCGTCCGCGAGGAGCCTGCGATTGGTGAACTGACCCGTGCGGTTCTGCGGCTCATTCCGGCCACCATTGCCGAAATGACGCAGGAAGCGCATTCGATCCTCGAGGCCATCATCGAGGAGGGTCGCCGCACCGGTTCCCTGCCCTCCGCGGAACCAAAGAGCGACACGGAGATCCTGTTCTTCGCACTCGCGGGTTTCTTCGCCGGTACCCCCGATCCCATCGCGCCGCCACCGTCTGAGGAAAACATGCTTCGCGTCGTCAATTGGTTCATCTCCAAATGGAAACTGCCCCGCCGCCAGTCCTAGAGCCGCCGCCCATCGCAGACCACTCGGAACCCGGCCGCGAGGCGCTGTTTGCCGTGCGCGGGCTGACCAAGGTCTACCCAAGCGGCGAATCGGAGATTCGCGCCCTCGATGGGGTGGACCTCGACCTTTTCCCGGGCGAATTGATCGTGCTCCTCGGCGCGTCGGGCAGCGGTAAATCCACGCTGCTCAACATCCTCGGCGGGCTCGATACGCCAACCGGCGGCACACTCACCTATCGCGGCCTCGACCTGACATCGGCCAACGAGAATGAACTGACACGCTTTCGACGCGACGCCGTCGGATTCATTTTCCAATTCTACAATCTCATCCCCAGCCTCACCGCGCGGGAGAATGTCGCGCTTATCACCGAAATCTCGCGCGACCCGATGACCCCGGAAGAAGCGCTGACCCTGGTGGAACTCCAGACGCGCATGGATCACTTCCCGTCGCAGTTGTCGGGTGGTCAGCAACAGCGCGTGGCCATCGCGCGCGCCATCGCCAAGCGTCCCGAAGTATTGCTCTGCGACGAACCCACGGGCGCACTCGACGTGAAAACCGGCATCACGGTTCTCGAAGCAATCGAGCACGTGAACCAGACGCTCGGCACTCTCACCGTCCTGATCACGCACAACGCGGTAATCGCCGACATGGCCGACCGCGTGATCCATCTCTCCGACGGCCACATCATCGACGTGCAGGAAAACAAAAACCGGCGGCCCGTGCGGTCGCTGGCCTGGTGATCCGATGAAACCAGTAATCCGTAATCAGTGGTCAATAATCAGTAGCTCGTGGACACCCCGCGTGTGTTTCGGGGCGGGCCCAGCCTGACTACTGATCACTTCCCCAACATGCTTTCCCCGCTCGACCTCAAGCTCTTCCGCGACATCGGCAAGATGAAAGGCCAGATGATCGCAGTCAGCGTCGTCATGGCCTGCGGGCTCGCCATGATGGTTATGGCGCGCAGCTTGATCCTCTCGCTGGAGTCGACACGCGATGCCTACTATTCGGAGCATCGGTTTGCGGATGTCTTTTGTGATTTGAAGCGCGCGCCGAATGCGGTCCGCCCGCGATTGGCGGAAATCGCGGACGTGGCTGCCGTGGATACACGGGTGACGGGTTCGGCCAAGCTCGATATCCCGGGACTCGCCGAACCGGCGGATGCCACCGTCATTTCACTGCCCGATGATCGCCCGCAGCAGCTCGATCTGCTGTATTTACGGAGCGGGCGCCTTCCGGAATTTGGTCATGCGGATGAAATCGTGATCGGCGAGGCCTTTGCCCTCGCGCATGGCTTTGAGCCCGGAAACACGATCGATGCGACGATTTACGGCGCCAGACAGCGGCTGAAAATCGTCGGTGTCGCGCTCTCGCCGGAGTACGTCTTTGAGGCCCGCCCTGGCGAGACGCTTCCGGACAACAAGCGGTTCGGTGTGTTCTGGATGAATGAGCGGGCGCTGGCGGACGCCTTTCAACTCGACGGCGCGTTCAACAACGTCCTCGTGGATGTGGCTCCGGGCGGCGATGCCGCGGCGGTCATGACCGAGGTGGATCGGGTGCTTGCACCGTACGGTGGGCGCGTCGCTTACAACCGGCGCGACCATCCGTCCGCCACGCGGCTCGATGATGAGTTGCGCGTATTGCACGGGCTTTCATTCGCCTTCCCGGCGGTCTTTCTCAGCATCGCGGCGTTCATGTCCAGCGCCGTGCTCACGCGGCTGATCCGCTTGCAGCGCGAGCAGATCGCCCAGCTCAAGGCGTTTGGATATTCGTCTCTGCAGGTCGGAGTCCACTACCTTAAGTTTGCCATCTTCATCGTCGCCGTCGCCACGCTCCTCGGCGGATCG